>Ga0308167_1004092_pt1 | contig 10921 bp, 7 predicted proteins | sample PhyCR1_2_FD_202138 | JGI IMG/M metagenome (GOLD analysis project Ga0308167, IMG submission 202138) | Phyllosphere microbial communities from UC Gill Tract Community Farm, Albany, California, United States - DLSLRC.R1 | ecosystem: Host-associated > Plants > Phyllosphere > Unclassified | place... | reverse complement strand
TGCGTTGCTACCGCTGTTAATCGTCGGATTGACGGTGGTGGTTGTGATGCTGTCCATTGCCTGGCGACGCAACCACTTCGTTAACGCCACGCTAACGGTAGTTGGCCTGAACCTGGCGCTGCTCTCTCTGTACTTTGTCGGTCAGGTGGGGGCGATGGATGTCACGCCGCTGCTGCGCGTCGATGGCTATTCGATGTTCTACACCGCGCTTGTGATGCTGGCGAGTCTGGCGACCTGTACCTTTGCCTATCCATGGCTGGCGGGCTACCCGGACAACAAAGATGAGTTCTATCTGCTGGTGCTGATTGCTGCGCTCGGTGGCATTGTGCTGGCCAGTGCTAACCATCTGGCCTCGCTGTTCATCGGCATTGAGCTGCTGTCGCTGCCACTGTTTGGTCTGATTGGCTACGCTTTCCGCCAGAAACGTTCGCTGGAAGCGGCGCTGAAATACACCATTCTTTCCGCAGCGGCCTCATCGTTCCTGCTGTTTGGTATCGCACTGATCTACGCTGACTCCGGTAACCTGAGCTTCGTTGCGCTGGGTCAGAGCCTGACGGACAGCATGATTCACGAGCCACTGCTGCTGGTGGGTCTGGGCATGATGATCATCGGTCTGGGCTTCAAGCTCTCCCTGGTTCCGTTCCACCTCTGGACACCTGATGTTTATCAGGGTGCGCCTGCGCCGGTTTCAACCTTCCTGGCTACCGCCAGCAAGATTGCGATTTTTGGTGTCATCATGCGTCTGTTCATGTACGCGCCGGTGACCGACAGCGAAGCGGTGCGCACAGTGCTGGCCATGATCGCCTTCGTGTCGATTCTGTTTGGTAACCTGATGGCGATCTCGCAGAGCAACATCAAGCGTCTGCTGGGTTACTCCTCTATCGCCCACCTCGGTTACCTGCTGGTGGCGCTGATTGCGGTGAAAGATCATCAGCTGTCGCTGGAAACCTCAGGCGTTTACCTGGCCGGTTATCTGTTCAGCAGCCTGGGTGCCTTTGGTGTGGTGAGTCTGATGTCCAGCCCGTATCGTGGCCCGGATGCCGATTCGCTCTACTCTTATCGTGGTCTCTTCTGGCACCGTCCTATCCTGTCAGCGGTAATGACCGTGATGATGCTGTCGCTGGCGGGTATTCCGATGACGCTGGGCTTTATCGGTAAATTTTACGTTATCGCTTCAGGTGTGAGTGCTCACCTGTGGTGGCTGACCGGTGCTGTGGTCGCGGGGAGTGCGATTGGCCTCTACTACTATCTGCGCGTGACGGTCAGTCTCTACCTCAGCCCGCCGGAACTGCATACCCGTGATACCCCGGCTAACTGGGCATTTACGGCCGGTGGTGTGGTAGTCCTGATCTCTGCCATTCTGGTGCTGCTGTTAGGGGTCTACCCGCAGCCGCTGATCAGACTGGTGCAGATGGCTCAGCCACTGATGTAAGCAGATAACTGCCACTGATGAATCAGGCCTCCGGGCCTGATTTTTTTTGCCTGTCAGACGAGGTCATCAGCAGGTGATGCTGACACCGAGCTGATGTAGAGTGTTTGGTTTAAAGGAGAGACCATGAATATTGACTGGCAGGATAAACACCATAGCGCACTCACCACATCAGAACTCTATGCGCTGCTGGCATTGCGCAGCGCCGTGTTCGTGGTCGAACAGCAGTGTGCTTACCTTGATGTGGACGGCAGGGATTTACAGGCGGAAAACCGGCATTTGCTGGGCATGGCGGACGATGAACTGGTGGCCTATGCGCGACTTCTCACGCCAGAGGATGAGAGCAGCCCGGTGAAAATCGGACGCGTAATCGTTTCAGATCGGGTTCGCGGTGCGCGTCTGGGCAATCGTCTGATGGAGCAGGCGATCAGCAGTTGTCAGCAGCACTGGCCAGGCCGTGACATGTTTCTCTCCGCTCAGGCGCATCTGGAAAATTTCTATGGACAGCATGGCTTTGTGGCGGTGGGGGAGAACTACCTGGAAGATGGCATTCCTCACGTCAATATGCTGAAGAATGCGCCATAAAAAAGGCGAGACCTGAGCCTCGCCTTTTTCCATCAACCCACCGTCATCTGACGGTCATCGACATATTTGCGCTGATCCGGCGCAGGCGGGAAATACTGATAGAGCCAGGTTTCACTCAGCGTCTCATCCTTGCTGCGCAGGAACAGACGCATCTCCACCGGCTCGGTGGAATCGCTGTTCGGATACCAGTCAAACAGAATGCGGTAACCTTTGAGCGGATCGACATACAGAATCTCAACCTGCTTCACGCTGCCGGATGAAACGGTAATAACCGGCTCAATGCCTTTCGGTGCAGCGGCCTGCAGATCACCACCAATAAAATCGATGGCGAAGCGGCGACACCAGGTTTCCGGGAAGTGTTCGCCGGGCGCCCAGCCTTCCGGGAAACCACCGATACCGGTTCGGGTTGCATCCACGCGCGCCAGTCCGCTACGCACCGGTGGCAGACCACTCCAGTAAAGCTTGTAGGAGAAGTTCAGCTCGCTGCCCGCTTTTACCGGCTCAGCCGGTTGCCAGAAGCAGACCACGTTATCCAGCGTTTCACCGGTAGTCGGGATCTCCATCAGGTTAATCGCGCCTTTGCCCCACTTGCCGACTGGCTCAACCCACAGGCTCGGACGTTTGTCATACCAGCCAATCACATCCTGATAATCTTTGAAGTCGTGATTCAACTGCAGCAGGCCAAAGCCACGCGGATTCTCATCTTCATAGGCGTTGAACTGCAGACGCTGTGGATTATTCAGCGGACGGGAAATCCATTCGCCTTTACCGGTCCACATTGCCAGACGATCGGAGTCATGGATCTGCGGATGGTAGGTGTTGCACATGCGGCGCTCGTTGGTGCCGCAGCTGAACATACTGGTCATTGGCGAGATGCCAATCTGACGGATCTCTTTACGCGTAAACAGATGGTTTTCCACCTCCATCACCACACGTTTCTCTTCGCAGTGGATGATGAACTTATAGGCACCGGTGACACTGGCACCATCCAGCAGGGCGTAGCAGGTAAATGTCGTATCGTCCGCTTTTGGCGTTTCAAACCAGAAGGCGGTGAAATCGGGGAACTCTTCCTGGCCATTGCTGAAGGTGTTGATCGCGACACCACGCGCCGAGAGGCCGTACTGGTAAGTATCGTCCACCGCACGGAAGTAACTTGCGCCAAGGAAAGAGACGATGTCGCGACGGGCCAGTTCCGGTTTTTTAAAGGCGCGGAAACCGGCGAAGCCGAGGTCTGTTTTGCCCTCCAGCTGCTTCGTATCGACGTTGGCGTTGTTGTAGTTGAACAGTTCGGGGCGGAAGTGAATTTCGCGCGCCTGGCGGCTTTCGCCGTCAACAGAGAACATGCGTATGCGACGCTTGAAGCCCATACCGACGTGGAAGAACTGCACGTCCAGCTGACGATCGGGCAGGTTATTCCAGAGTGAGTGGTTGGCGTCATACTGAATTTCGTTGTACGCCTGCGGGGTCAGTGTGGCCAGCGTCTCCGGCAATGCGCCTGGTGCACCGCCCCAGGGTTTCTTCGCCAGCGCAGCCGCGTTTTTCTTCAATACGTCGAAATCGAAGCGTACGGCGGTTCCGTCAGCAATGCCATCTTCTGCCCATGCGGATTGCGCAAACAGCGTTGACAGGCCGGTCATGCCGCTGACGGCAGAGAAGGCCATTGACGCTTTCATAAACATTCTTCGATTCATGCCAGAGATCATTCCTTAGCTGTTCGAGGGTGTCGTGACTGTTGTGCAACATGCACTTTCATGGCCCGATAATCACAGGCAACAGAGGGGTACGACAGTAGGGTTACTGGAAAATTCAGTCACGACAAAATTTATCAGATTAATCAAAGAAGCGAAGCGAAATTCGGCGGTTGCCGCTGCGTCTTACACTTCTTTGCGCAGCGAAGCGGCGCACCGCCTGCACTGAGTAAGATTAACAGATGAAAAATCAGGTGATTCCTGGAGCAGGAAATCAGCAGAGCGCCAGATTATGGCTATAGTTAATGAACTGCTTTGCAATTCACACGGAGGAAATGATGGTAAATCAGACAAATCAATTCGAATCGGGCCTCGATGACGATATTGCGTTACTGACCGAAACCCTGGAAGAAGTGCTTAAGGCATCAGGCGATCCAGCCGATCAGAAGTACATTGAGCTTAAAAGTAAAGCCGAACAGGCGCTGAACGATGTGAAATCCCGTGTCAGCCAGGCGTCCGATAGTTACTATTATCGCGCTAAACAGGCGGCTTACCGTGCAGATGATTACGTGCACGAAAAACCGTGGCAGGGTGTGGGTATCGGCGCAACCGCCGGTCTGGTACTCGGTCTGCTGCTGGCGCGTCGCTAATCGCGACTCGCTGTTAAATTTTAGCAGGCATCTGCAGTAAAAAAGCGGCGGGGAAATCCCGCCGTTTTTATTGGTTTTTTAACGTGCTCAACATAGCCCTTTCCCTTCAATCCTGCTTTGTCCTCACTCTCTTTTATGCGCGACGTGCTTTAGGCGCAACGGTGACAAACACGCGTGATGCCGATTGTGTTTCGCATGAAGAATTCCTACAGTAAAGCAAACGTGAAAAGGAGAATCCGACGTGATTAGAGTAGAGATGCTGTCGACCGGGGATGAGGTGCTGCATGGCCAAATCGTCGATACCAATGCCGCCTGGCTGGCGGATATGCTGTTCCAGCAGGGTTTACCGATGACCAGCCGCACCACGGTAGGGGACTCACTGGCGTCGCTAATTGCCACGCTGCAGGCGCGCAGCCATGAAGCCGATGTGCTGATAGTCAATGGCGGCCTGGGGCCAACCAGTGACGATCTCAGTGCGCTGGCAGCGGCCAGGGCCTGTGGGGTGGAACTGGAGATGCAGCAGAGCTGGCTCGAACAGATGGAAGCCTGGTTCGCCAGCCGCGGACGGGTGATGGCGGACAGCAATCGCAAGCAGGCTGAAATCCCGGCCAATGCGGAGCTGATTGATAATCCGGTCGGAACTGCCTGTGGCTTTGCACTGCAACTCAATCGCTGCTGGATGTTCTTCACGCCTGGCGTGCCATCTGAATTTAAGGTGATGGTGGAGCAGCAGATCATTCCCCGTCTGAAAGCAAAATTCTCGCCGCCTGAACCGCCGATTTGTCTGCGACTGACCACCTTTGGCCGCGGTGAAAGTGATATTGCCGCCGAGCTGGAGCCGCTGGCGTTGCCGGAAGGTGTGGTGATGGGCTATCGCTCATCAATGCCGATTATTGAGATCAAACTGACCGGCCCGGCCAGTCAGCGCGTAGCGATGGAGCAGGTGTGGCAGCAGGTGCGTCTGTTACTGGCGGAGTGCACTATCTTTGAAGGCACGGAAGGCTTACCAGCGTTACTGGCTCGTGAGCTGGAGCAGCGCGGGGAGTACCTGACGGTCAGCGAGCAATACACTGCCGGGCTGCTTTACTGGCAACTGGCTGCCGCCAGCGTGCCGTTGCGTGGCGCTGACATCCTGGCAGGCCAGCAGGAGACACTGGAGCAGCAGATGACACGCACCCGCAATCTTGCCGTACAGCAGCAGGCAGCGCTGGCGCTCTCTGTGGGTCGTCTGGATCAGGAAGAGATTTCTGTGGCACTGCATACACCGGAAGGCAGTTTTGGCCAGCGCGTGAAGTTCAGCACGGGTCGCTATAATCTGGAGACGCGGCAGAAGGTGGTGGCGATGATGGCAATGAACATGCTGCGCCGCTGGTTACACGGCAGCGAAGTCAGCACCGGTCACGGCTGGATTGATGTGGTTGAAACTGTCAGACAATAATGTCAGTGCAAACAAAACGGGCGCCTGGGGCGCCCGTTTTGTTTCAGTTTGATGATCAACTTCATGCAGGACCATTACTGCAGCAAGAGATAAGCTAACGCGATCTCAACGCCAATCAGGCCAGACGTGTCCCATCTCAGTTATAACTCAAGCTCAATCTCGCCTTTAGCTTTGCAGCAGCAGGGCAGGATCTCATCCTGCTGCACAAAGGCCAGCGGCCGCTGAGGGTAATGCACTTCGCCTTTCAGCAGCCGCATCCGGCAGGAGCCGCAGTAACCTTCCCGGCACTGAAACTCCACGCAAAGATTATTCGCTTCCAGCAGCGTCAGCAGATTTGTATGCTCGTCTGTACATTCCAGCCGGGTGCCGGAACTGCGCAGAATAACAACGTCGCGGCTCATGATTACAGCTGGAAGTCGTCGAAGTCGTTTGCGCCCACTTCAGAATCGATCTGACCCACCAGATAGGAGCTCACTTCCACTTCCTGTGGCGCAACCTGCACGTTGTCAGACACCAGCCAGGAGTTGATCCATGGAATCGGGTTAGAGCGCGTCTGGAAGGGCAGATCAAGACCAACCGCCTGCATACGGATATTGGTGATGTACTCAATGTACTGGCAGAGAATGTCTTTGTTCAGGCCGATCATTGAACCGCCGCTGAACAGATATTCCGCCCACTCTTTCTCCTGCAGCGCTGCCTTCTTGAACAGCTCGAAGCACTCTTCACGGCACTCTGCCGCGATCTCTTTCATCTCTGGATCGTCTTCACCGCTGCGCAGCAGGTTCAGCATGTGCTGAGTGCCGGTCAGATGCAGCGCTTCATCGCGGGCGATCAGCTTGATGATTTTGGCGTTGCCTTCCATGAGTTCACGCTCGGCGAAAGCGAATGAACAGGCGAAGCTGACATAGAAACGGATCGCTTCCAGCGCATTGACGCTCATCAGGCAGATATAGAGCTGCTTCTTCAGAGCGCGCAGACTGACCACAACCGGCTTACCATTGACCTGATGGGTGCCTTCGCCCAGCTGATGCCAGTAGTTGGTCATCTCAATCAGATCGTCGTAATAGCGAGAGATATCCTGAGCACGCGCCAGAATCTGCTCATTGGTGACGATATCGTCAAACACCACCGCAGGATCGTTAACAATATTACGAATGATATGGGTGTAAGAACGCGAGTGGATCGTCTCGGAGAACGCCCAGGTTTCAATCCAGGTTTCCAGTTCAGGAATCGAGATCAGCGGCAGCAGGGCAACGTTCGGGCTACGACCCTGTATGGAATCCAGCAGTGTCTGATACTTCAGGTTGCTGATAAAGATATGCTTCTCGTGTTCTGGCAGTGCCTGGTAGTCGATACGATCGCGGGAAACATCAACCTCTTCCGGACGCCAGAAAAAGGAGAGCTGCTTTTCGATCAGCTTTTCAAAGATGTCATATTTTTGCTGGTCAAAGCGCGCCACGTTGACTGACTGACCGAAAAACATCGGCTCTTTCAGTTGATCATTTTTGTTCTGTGAGAAAGTGGAGTAAGCCATAAAAGTTGTCCAAAAGTAGACGAAGCCAGGCCTCGTGAAATGAGTGAGGCGGGAGCATCTCCCGCCTGGCCATTAGATCTTACAGGCGCCGCTCTCGCAGCCATCATCCTGGATAGAAGGTGCCAGATCATCCTGCGCATCTTCCGCACCGTCACGGGTGTTCTGATAGTAGAGCGTTTTCACGCCGAACTTGTATGCCGTCAGCAGATCTTTCAGCAGCTGTTTCATCGGCACTTTGCCGTTGGTAAAACGTGACGGATCGTAATTGGTGTTGGACGAAATCGCCTGGTCGATGAATTTCTGCATCAGACCCACCAGTTGCAGGTAGCCGTCGTTGTTCGGCATTTCCCACAGCAGTTCGTACTGATCTTTCAGACGCTCATACTCCGGCACGACCTGACGCAGGATGCCATCTTTCGATGCTTTGATGCTGATGTGACCACGTGGTGGCTCAATACCGTTGGTGGCATTGGAGATCTGCGACGAGGTCTCAGACGGCATGAGCGCAGACAGGGTCGAGTTGCGCAGGCCGTGTGTTTTGATCTCTTCACGCAGGCTGTCCCAGTCGAGATGCAGCGGTTCGTTGCTTATCGCGTCCAGATCTTTCTTGTAGGTGTCGATCGGCATGATGCCCTGCGCATAGGTGGTTTCGTTGAACCACGGGCAGGCACCTTGCTCTTTCGCCAGCGCGTTTGAGGCTTTCAGCAGGTAATACTGAATCGCTTCAAAGGTTTTGTGGGTCAGGCCATTGGCACTGCCATCGGAGTAGCGCACACCATGCTTCGCCAGATAGTAGGCATAGTTGATGACGCCGATACCCAGGGTACGACGACCCATTGCGCCACGCTGGGCAGCCGGAATCGGGTAATCCTGATAATCGAGCAGCGCATCAAGCGCACGTACTGCCAGGGTAGCCAGCTCTTCCAGATCGTCGAGGCTTTCGATGGCACCGAGGTTGAACGCAGAGAGCGTGCACAGGGCAATCTCACCGTTTTCGTCGTTAACATCTTCCAGCGGTTTGGTCGGCAGGGCGATTTCCAGGCAGAGGTTAGACTGGCGAACCGGCGCGATGCGCGGATCAAACGGGCTGTGGGTGTTGCAGTGATCGACGTTCTGAATATAGATACGGCCGGTTGACGCGCGTTCCTGCATCATCAGTGAGAAGAGATCGACCGCTTTAACACGCTGCTTGCGGATGCTCTGATCCTGCTCATATTTGGTATAAAGGCGTTCGAACTCGTCCTGATCGGCGAAGAACGCATCATACAGGCCAGGTACATCAGACGGACTGAAGAGGGTGATATCTTCGCCTTTCAGCAGGCGCTGATACATCAGCTTGTTGAGCTGTACACCGTAATCCATATGACGCACGCGGTTGCCTTCAACACCACGGTTGTTCTTCAGCACCAGCAGGCTTTCGATTTCCAGATGCCACATCGGGTAGAACAGCGTCGCTGCGCCGCCACGCACGCCGCCCTGAGAACAGGATTTCACCGCAGTCTGGAAATGCTTGTAGAACGGGATACAGCCGGTATGGAACGCTTCACCGCCGCGAATCGGGCTGCCCAGCGCACGGATACGACCGGCATTGATGCCGATACCAGCACGCTGAGAGACATATTTCACAATCGCGCTGGAGGTGGCGTTGATGGAGTCCAGGCTGTCGCCGCACTCGATCAGCACACAGGAGCTGAACTGACGCGTTGGGGTACGCACGCCTGACATGATTGGCGTCGGCAGCGAGATTTTAAACGTTGAGATCGCATCATAGAAACGCTTGATGTAATCCATACGCGTGTCGCGCGGATAGCCAGAGAACAGGCAGGCCGCGACCAGAATGTAGAGGAACTGCGCGCTCTCGTAGATTTCACCTGAGACGCGGTTCTGCACCAGATATTTGCCTTCCAGCTGCTTCACTGCGGCATAGGAAAAGTTCATGTCACGCCAGTGGTCGAGGAACGCGTCCATCTGCGCGAACTCTTCCTGGCTGTAATCTTCCAGCAGGTGGCGATCATATTTGCCCATGTCGACCATCTTAACGACCTGGTCATAAAGCTTCGGCGGCTCAAACTGACCATACGCTTTTTTGCGCAGGTGGAAGATCGCCAGGCGGGCAGCCAGGTACTGATAGTCAGGGGCATCGCGAGAGATGAGGTCTGCTGCGGCCTTGATGATGGTCTCATGAATGTCAGAGGTTCTGATTCCATCATAGAATTGAATGTGAGAGCGCAGTTCCACCTGTGACACTGAGACGTTGTTCAGCCCTTCAGCTGCCCAGTCCAGCACACGGTGAATTTTGTCGAGATCAATGCGCTCCTGGCGGCCATCGCGTTTAGTAACGAGCAGACTCTGGTTCATGTCGCGTATTTACCTTTGCGTGAGTATCCAAAAATTAAAAGAAATCCCGGTTTATACACAGCCTATTCATTGTGAATAATGTGTGGATAAACACTACATCTAGGGGGTGAAGAGAAAAGTCATAACTACATGGGGGCATATTTTAGTATTTTACGGCCGCTTAACAAGAGCAAAAAATGATGGCTGGAGGGGTTGTAATTCTTGCGAAATTTCTTAGCCCACGCCTTGTAAGGCCTGGCAACATGTCAACCAGATCACACTTTTTTTTCTTAATATGATCGGGCGCGTGTTTCTTATTCAATCCTTAAGATTCAGCAGGAAAAGGGATGAAAAATGGGTAAAAACCGCTAGCAGGGAACTGCAACAGTGAACGGACGGGGTTTTGGATGACGTAACCTATTGGCAACTATCAGAATGCCTGTGATGCAGCGAGGGCAGCGACGGCTCAGGCAGAAAGCACGGGCAAAGGAAAAAGTGCCCGCCCGGATGCAGGCGGGCAGATGGCTCAGCTGGCGCGGTGAGTATGCACCATATAATTCACGTCAGTGCCGGGTGCCAGTTTGAAGCGGTTGGTCAGCGGGTTGTAATGCAGGCCAATAATGTGGCGTTCACGCAGGGCTGTTTCATCGACCCAGCCAAGCAGTTCGGAAGGACGAATAAACTTCTTCACATCATGGGTGCCGCGCGGCAGCATGCGGAGCACATATTCCGCGCCAAAGATCGCCAGTAGCCACGCTTTGGGATTGCGGTTCAGCGTAGAGAAAAAGACTTCGCCGCCGGGTTTAACCAGCTTCGCACAGGCGTGAACCACGGAGCGTGGATCCGGTACGTGCTCCAGCATCTCCATACAGGTCACCACATCATATTTTCCGGCGTTCTGATCGGCATGCTCTTCAACGGTCTGCTGCACGTAGTCCAGCGTTACGCCGCTCTCCATGGCATGCAGGCGCGCCACGGCCAGGGGTTCCGCTCCCATATCCAGACCGGTCACTACCGCGCCTTCACGCGCCATGCTTTCGGATAAAATACCGCCACCGCATCCGACGTCGAGCACGGTTTTACCGAACAGGCCATTACTGTGCTGCGCGATGTAGCCCAGGCGCAGCGGGTTAATACGGTGCAACGGTTTAAATTCACCCTCCAGATCCCACCAGCGCGAGGCAACGGCCTCAAACTTGGCAATTTCCTGCGCATCGACGTTATGCTGATGATTCTGCGGTTGTGCATTCATTGAATCGT
>Ga0308167_1004089_pt1 | contig 10923 bp, 12 predicted proteins | sample PhyCR1_2_FD_202138 | JGI IMG/M metagenome (GOLD analysis project Ga0308167, IMG submission 202138) | Phyllosphere microbial communities from UC Gill Tract Community Farm, Albany, California, United States - DLSLRC.R1 | ecosystem: Host-associated > Plants > Phyllosphere > Unclassified | place... | reverse complement strand
CGACGTAACGCGATTAAAATCTCTTCAGCACCTGCAGGAAGGATATCCTCATTCCCGGCATAGCTTACTCCGTATATGGCGTAATGCAGGTCTGGATAACATCGTTCCCACGCGTAGCTGAAATGGATATGATTGCTCCAGAAAATCCAGGTCTGTTCTTATCTATAAATATATCCGCTCTTCGCTCATAGCGGACCCTGGCCTGCCGTCAGTCCGCTTTGTGCCAGAAGCGGACACTGACCTTCGCTTAGTTCGCCTTATACCTATGGCGTATTTTCTTATATCAGCGACCAGTGGGTGCAGCCTGTTCTATTGTGGCCGAAAAATGTATCCCAGCCTGCGGATGCTCTTAATCTGAAATCCGGAGCCCTGGCACAGCTTCTTTTTAAGGCGACATATCAGCACGTTAATCACAGCCGGATTCCGCAGGTCTGAGTCGGAATAAAGCTGATTCATTATTTCATCTCTTGTCACGACCTTTCCGTTTTTTTTCATCAGGCATTCAGCAACGATGTACTCAAAGCTGGTCAGCTCCACTTCGGTACCATCCTTTGTCAGCTGCTTTGACGATATGTCCAGCTCATAAGGCGGCAGCGCTATCCTGTTCTGTGAGTGCGCCTGAGTAAGTCGGACCAGGGCACTCACGCGCGCGACAAACTCCTCCGGCTCAATTTCTCCGGACACGATATCATCTGCGCCTGCTTCAAAGGCAGCAATCCGGAGCGCTTTTGAACTTTCAGTCGCCGTGACAACCACCGGCATTCTGTGTCCCTGTTTACGGCAGTGCCTGATAAGTGCGCAGTGCTTTTCGCAGAGAACGCGGGTACTAATGATAAACACATCCGGGCAAAACATTTTAAGCGAACGCAGTGCGTTATCGGCGTCTGAAAAGGTATCAGTCAGGGACCCGGGTTGCGATATCAGTGTGGAGGCATAGCGGGAAGATGCCTGATTTCTGTCAAATATCAGAATTCGCATTTCAGAGGTCCACAAGTTAAATAAAAGTTAAAAAAACTTAACTTAACGTAGCAGTTAAAGCACAAATTGCCAACTCATGAGCATGGGCATAACTCGCTTTTAAGCGCCCGGGTTTTTCTTCCCATCCGTTAAAATTCTCTATAGCAACGGGGGAGTAAGATGAGTAACCAAAGCGATCGGCTGGCGTTATCCATCCTGCTCGCGGTCATCTGTCCGCTGGTATCCTCCTGCATGAATAATTTAAAAAATTTAAGTAATTTGGGTTTTAAAGAAACTACGGTGTAAATCCGACCGGCAACCAGGAAAAAAGACGCGTGCTAATGTACTCACAAACTGAAGTCAGTTTCTCCTTCATCAAAGGCCAGAGATAGCGAACAAGCAGGCAGGCCAGCACGGAAACCAGAGCGGCTCCCGCCATATCCAGTGGGAAATGCACGCCGAGAAACACCCGCGACCATGCCACAAGAAGTGACAGCAACAGAATCAGACCGCCACCTGTCCGCGCCCCGGCAAGGAATAGCGACAGGCCTGCACTGAAGAACAGCGCGGCATGGTCGCTGGGGAACGATGTGTCCGACGCATGGTAAATCCAGGTGTGCCCCAGTGGCACCATAAACGGTCGGGGATGAAACCAGATGGTCGTGCAGATAAATCCCAGGCCCAGCGCCATAAGGATGGTGACCAGGGAGAAGAGTGCGCGCTGATGTCCGGCCTTCCCCCCAAGAAACCACTGTCCCAGAAGCGTCAGCGGGATAATATAAAGCGTGTACTGCGCGCAGAAAGTGGCGAAAGTTATCCAGCCAGCTGGTGTACCCGGGCCTGCGTTCAGGGACAGAAACCAGCTTCGGTTCAGGAGCTCAAGGCTGTTCATAATAAAATATTAAATCCGGTCAGAAAAAGAGTGGCCCTATTCTGACCGACTGAGTTTAATAAAACCTTAATACAGACTTTCCCCTGCTGACTTAGGGTGGATCAGGGGTACCTTCAGGTGCGGCAGGAAAATTATCGACGTCCGCTTTTCGCTCATCGCGGACCTTATCCCTCGTGCATGTCTGCCCTGTACCAGAAGCGGGCGCTTCTGAACCACGTCACAAACCTGAGTCAGAGCGCTTGCCTCTCTGCAAAACACTACTGGTACTCTCTGAACATGTACCGAGTCTGTACTTGACAAGGTAGAACGATCGTTCTACCTTGAGCGTATGAACAAAAAAACACCCCACACATGTGAAAAAATACTGGAAACCGCAGAGCGGCTTATTTACCAGAACGGCATTCACGCCACTGGCATGGATCTTCTGGTGAAGACCTCTGGCGTTGCACGAAAAAGTATCTATCGCTACTTCGCGACCAAGGATGATGTGGCCGCAGCGGCGTTAAATGCTCGTGATAAACGCTGGATGCAGTGGTTCATAATGGAGTGTAATAAAGGCGCGGCCCCTGAGGAACGTATCCTGAATATGTTCACTGTACTCAAAGACTGGTTTGAGTCAGATGGCTTTCGCGGCTGTGCTTTTATCAACACGGCCGGAGAAGTAGGTAATCCTGGCGCTCCCGTGCGTCAGATAGCAAAGCTTCATAAACAAAAACTACTGGATTACACGCTTGAACTTACCAGTCAACTAAACATTGAACAGCCGTCAGCTCTGGCAAGACAGCTGCTGATCCTGATGGAAGGCGCCATCACTATGTCGTATGTGATGGGTGATGCCAGCGCCGCTGACAGCGCAAGAGATGTGGCGCAACTGCTGTTAAAACAGACCTCTTACCCGGCCTGAGTGAAAAAATACTGGCTTTACTGATATATCCTGATCGCCTGGAGGCTTTACCATGTCCGAAAAACAGATTCGCCCGCCCTTTCCTCCTTTTACTCGCGAAACGGCGCTTGAAAAAGTACGACTCGCTGAAGATGGCTGGAACAGCCGTGATGCTGAAAAGGTGTCGCTGGCTTACACGCTGGATACCCAATGGCGTAACCGAGCCGAGTTTGCTGCTAATCGTGATGAAGCCAAACGTTTCCTCACCCGTAAATGGAAAAAAGAACTGGAATATCGTCTGATCAAGGAATTATGGGCGTTCACTGACAACCGCATCGCCGTTCGGTATGCCTACGAATGGCATGATGATTCGGGTAACTGGTTCCGCTCTTATGGCAATGAAAACTGGGAATTTGAAGCAGATGGCCTGATGCACCGCCGCTTCGCCTGCATCAACGATATGCCAATTAGAGAGAGCGAGCGCAAATTCCACTGGCCATTGGGTCGTCGTCCGGATGATCATCCGGGGCTGTCGGAACTGGGCCTCTAGCCTTCTCCGCTTTCTCCCGGCAGGCTTACGATTACTCGCTTAGCCGGGGGCTTTTTCCAAAGCCGAAATTAACGTTATACATTTAATGCTCTAAACCCGGTGAATGCTGACCTGTATTAAACTTATGGCCTGCCTGACTATGCCCTGGCCAATGTCCGCTTCTCGCTCTTAGCGGACGTTCCAGAACACAGGTCCGCCTCGTGGCAACCCGGACACAGGAAATATAATTTGCTTCAATACCACCACGAGGCGATTTTCTTTTGCTGCTTACATGGATTCGGTAAAACCCCGATTCTGCCGAACCGTGCAACGATGTACGCTGCCGTGTAATAATTGCTGTCGCGATTCGCTCACTAAAAGGAACAACAGATGAAAAAGGGACTGCTTTCACTGAGCCTGATGGCCGCCGTGCTGATTACCGGCTGCGACGCTCGGGCAGAAAGCCTTGAGTGGTATAAAACGCATGATAAGGAGCGTGACGCCAAAGTTGAAGAGTGCAAAAAAGTCTCTGCTCCGCGCGGCAGTGAAGATTGCCGGAACGCGATTGATGCTTCTCTTACGACTGAAAGTAATATTATCCGGCCCAAACCCAAAACATGGACTTTTGAATAGCCTGGCCCAGCTCTTTAAACCGCCGTCTGGCGGTTTTTTTACGCCCTTTTCCGGGCATTCGGTAAAACCCCTGAAAAGCCGGATGATCCACAAAAACAAAAAAGCCGCCCCGAAGGACGGCCAAAAAAACCCGAGGGCTTATTTATGTTCCTGGTTAAAGGAACTTATTGATTAGTTCAAGCAAAGCCGTCACTAAGTTAATCACAGCTATTAATAGCTCTTTCATAACCCGCACCTCCATCTCTGTGGCGCGTAGGTTACTAGGCAGTCCCCTTTCCTCTAATCCGCCCATCCGGCTATGCCATTCACTTCGCTAAAAGAAGAATTTCACCACGCTGCCGCCCAGGCTTCCGGGTGCGAAACCAGAAGAGGGCTATACCTTAGCTGCCTGCTTGCCGACAGTTCCGGTACTGTTCACTACCAAATTCAGTTTTGAAGAGCTTGATCGGCTGCGTACAGAGGCGGTTCCACGCAGTATTACTTCCTTAGCTGGCCGCATTATAAACGGTAAATGCTGCTTATAGAATACTCATTTGCAAGGGTAGGTCATAAGACGTATAATTAACTCGCTAAAAGAAGAATTTCACCACGCTGTACGCCGGATGCCCGCGAAGCATCACAGGCTACAGAGCAGATAACCCGCCTAGAGCGGGTTTTTTGCTTTATGAGGCCGCCGCCAGGCGGTTTTTTTACGTCCTTCTCCGGGCATTCGGTAAAACGCCCATAAGACCGAACTGCTCAGGTAATTCACTAAAGATTTCTTTAAGAATTATCCTAATGAGCGTATCCTCATTCACATCTTGTAACGAGTGAGGGAAGCGCAGTGAAAGTAAACATCAAGCAAATTGCGGGTAACTGGGATCTGGGTTATGCGATGGATAAGCACTTGATTAAAAGCACTTATTTAGGTGATGACGAGTACGGTAACCCCAGGTTTCAAAACGATCGCACGGAGGTTGGGGAAGCCGTATACCAGTTGAAATATCAAAATGACATGAGCCAGGTCGATGCTCTGGCTCAGTGCTTATTAGTTAATGCCGTACCTCTTTTTCAAGATATACAATTAATCATCCCGATGGCAGCTACAAATGTGCGGGCAGTTCAGCCAGTGACAGCAATCACTAATGCTCTGGCATTGAAGATGGGAAATAATATGCTTAGTTTCAACAGGTTATTAATTAAAGCACCGGGTGGTACGTCATTAAAAAACCTGAAGACCAAAGAGGAAAAAATTGCTGCTGTTGCTGGCGCTTTTACCTATCAGGACCAAATCGGTAAAGACGGCCCTTTCAATGCCCTCATCGTTGACGATCTCTTCCATACAGGAGCTTCCATGGAAGCTGCGGTTACAGCGTTACGCGGTTATAATAAGATCAATAAAATCTATGTGGCGGCGCTGACCTGGAGATAACCATGACGACGACAGTTTTCGTTGCTGGCTCGATAACCATAAAAAAACTCGATCCGCTTATCGTTGAGCGGTTAAAAAAGATTGTTGGCAAGAACTTTGATGTCGTCGTCGGTGACGCGTCTGGCGTTGATTCTTCCGTACAGCTGGAACTGAAACAACTGGGTTACAGTGCAACCACTGTGTTTACAAGCGACCCCGAACCCCGACACAATTTCGGTTCGTGGCCCGTGAAGCTCGTTAAATCAGACTATCGCCCCGGTACCCGTGAGTTCTACACAGCTAAAGATATTAAGATGGCAGAAGCAGCAGACTGTGGCCTTATGGTCTGGGATACAAAAAGTCCGGGCACGTTAAGCAACGTCATTGAGCTGCTTTCGAAAAAGAAAAACTCAGCTGTTTTTATCAACAAAACAAGAGAGTTCGTTCTTATTAAAGAACCCAAAGATATTGATAAGCTGATCAGCTTCATGTCGGCATCATCACTTGAAAAAGTAGAAGATAAGATAAAACTGTCTGAAAGGCTGGCGCAGCTTAATAATGAGCAGATGACTCTAATCTGAAAATCTTCTTTGCTCTATTCAAAGCCGCCGCCAGGCGGTTTTTTTTACGCCCTTCTGCGGCTGTTCGGTAAAACGCCCATTCTGCCGAACTGCTTTGCAGAAACGAAAAAAGGCGGGGTGGTCAACCCCCGCCTTTGTTCAAGTTCCTTCTGCCCTTACGGGCGTCCTTTCAGCCACTATCAGACATGGTGCTACGCCCCTGCAACAATAACAAAGCCGGACGCCTTTTCACCCGCCCCTAGTGGTGGGTTTCTTTTTACCTCATTCGGTAAAAAGCCAATTCTGCCCACTTCTAGGCTCTACCCATCTTTAGGCTGCGTCGTTTAACTCATTTCTTGCACAGCCGGAAATCTTCCTTAAAATGATCAAGCATCAATAAATAACATAAAATCAATACCTCTCAAGGATTTGCCTTATGGCTGACTTTAAAGAAAGAAACAAGCAGTATGCTGATCGCATCGCGGCTCTTAGTACACCCGAGTTGCGTGAGAAAGAATTACAAAAAATCTTCGGTGAGATTGAAGCCCTTACTTATGACTTGGCTCAGCCCCTTCGTAATGAAGTGATCAAGCGTATTTATCGTGATCTCATAAAGGCACTCCTTGAGCGTGGATTCTCGTTCAGAACGTTAGGCTTAGAGAAACGTGGCGGCCTTGAATGGCTTACAGAATCAAACTCTGTGGGTAATGAAGAAGCGCTTGAGCTTATGAGGATGGTCGCCAGGGGTCCCGGAAAATGAGTACATTAACAGCCAATGATATATTAACGTTAACGATCGCTGTATTAGCGCTTTTAGTTTCTGGTTATGCCGCCTATCAATACCGTAAAGCGAACTCACTCGCAAAACAGGCGCTTGAAAAATCGGAGCGGGCTTTAGATATGCAGAAAGCTTCTCTTTCCTTAGCAGAAGCTACTCTGGAGAATCAGCTCCAAGTGAGCATTTCTTCGGCTATGGATAAAGTTCAGCAGGCGGGGCTTGCGCTGTCGAACAAAAAAGAAGAAGACGCTGATTACGCGCTTTTCAAACAAGCCTATCGTGTCGCGCAAGAAAACTGGTTAAATGCTCATGATCAAGCCTGTATGAGCTATCTGGAAAGTAAGATTAACAAGGCAACGTTCAAAAGAACCTACCAGGTTCCTATCAGGAACATTATTAAAGAATTCGGGCCTTCCAGTTTTTTCACCCCGGCAAACCTTTCACCATATCAGTCCATGCTGAAATGCTTTGATGAATGGGATGTACGGCATCAATAAGAGGCTTCTCAGGGGTGATCCGCCCTGACAACTCTGAAAGCCGCCGCCAGGCGGTTTTTTTACGCCTTTCTGCCGCCGTTCGTTAAAACGCCCAGTTTACCGATTCCGCCCTAGTCAGACTAAACGAAGTTGATATAATAAATAGGATAAATCTGCTAGAAGAATGGAAAGGTCTCAGTTCTAAAGCAGGCTCTTAGGGCTGTTTTTTGGAAATATAGTTAAACTTTAAAAAGGATAATTTTCTTATGACTTCAACCAATCAGCCTTTAAACACAAATGTCGGCGTATTAGACCTTGGTGTTAAACAAGAAGGCGTCTTTAACGATATTGAAATGGGTGTTTTAGAAAATGGTATCCCATACCTTACTCAGAGTGGACTTGCTAGAATATGTGGCGTAAGTCCTTCAAACATTGCTGATATAGCCAATGAATATGCCCAATCTTTTCAAAGTGGCATCTTTTCACGTGGGCGAATGGAGTTTATTAGCTCTTATTTACAGCAAGCCGGATATACAGAACAAGTCCTTTTTATCTCAGTCATGCGAGGGGGAACAATTCATTACGCCTTCCCCGATATTGTATGCATGGCTTTACTCGAGTTTTATGCTTTTGAATCTCAGACTGCATCGAATGTAACGGCAAAACAATACTTTCGAGAATTAGCCAGGGTAGGACTTCGCGACTATATTTACGGTGCACTTCGATACCAGCCGGAAGATCCTTGGGGCCCCTACCATCAACGAGTTTCGATTATTCAAAGCACTGGCTCAGTGCCTGATGGTCATTTCATTATATTTAATGAAATTGCAGGTTTGATGGTAGATCTGATATCCGCTGGTCTTGTTGTGAATATGTATACCGTACCCGATATTAGTGTAGGCTCTTGTTGGGGGCGCCACTGGACTAGCTCTGGTCTTTCAAACCGCTTTGGCGAACGCGTACAGTGCGCACATCATTACCCAGATGATTTTAACCAGGCAGCGTCTAACCCACAGATGATAAAAGCATATCCAAATGAAGCATTACCCGAATTCCGCCGCTGGTTCCGACATGAGTATCTTCCAACTAAGTTTCCTAAATATATACTTTCAAAAGCAGGATTACTGCCTGGAGGAAAAACCGAGGCATTACGTATTGCTGACAATTTCCGACCCAATCAGATCGGAAATTAATTTGTTGTGAAGATGCCCCACTGACCGCCGCCAGGCGGTCTTCTTACGCCTTTCTGCCGCCGTTAGGTAAAACGCTAATTCTGCGGAACCGTTCTCTCTCGTTTGGCTTCGTCAGCTGTGAGTGAATAGATGGAGTTGCAGAAAATCTTAGATCAGTTTAATGTTGTAGTAAAATATCGTAATAAAATGTGGTAATGCCTATGCAACTGGATAAAAAAAAATTTAAAAGAATTGATCCATTCTCGCCCCCATTGGTAATCTGGGATGAAAGAGAGCCGACAAATGAAGAAGCCGATAATTTGTTATTAAAAGGTGAGTGGAAACCATTTATTCAAATAAAAGTAAAAATTAATTCAGTGTTGAAGTCTGCACAAGATGCTGCAAAACTTATTGCTGCTAATAAAGATGAATCTCGGATCGATCATCATGTTATTAACCACCTTAATAAAAACAATGAATACAAAAAATGGCGCAGCGCAATGCCTTACCCAACACCTGCTCCACTAATTGCTTATCAAGAAGATTATCCTCCAGAAGACCTTGAAGCTATTAACTCATTAATTTCAAAGCATGGGATGTTAATTCCAGAAGGTCAGGTGTTATTTCACGGAGGTGCATGGCCTTTAGAAAAAACAGGTAAAATGATGGGGTCGCTTTTGACAAATCGCGTATTTTCAACATCATTTTGCCCGAGAGTTGCTTTAAATAATGGCGATTGGAGGGGGAAGGCATTTGATGCTGGCCGAATCGATATTATGGTGATTACTATAAAAAAACCGAATAAGAAAGCCTTTGTTTTTTCATTGGACGAGGGGGCTAACGGTCATGAGATGGAAGTGCTTTTTGAAAAAGGTGTCCAGCTAAATCTTATTAGTAGTTCAACGGTCAACCTGAATTTCAAAGCATGCAAATCGACAAGTGCATCAAGTGTTAAATGTAAATTCGTTATCGCTAATGTTCTTCTAGTTGAAATGATGTAGTGCTTAAATTTAAGCTGGTCAGGTTGCAAAAACTTCATGGCTGTTTGTCTGCTTTGTTGCACACAGCGGACTGATGCTTATCCATTCGCTCACATTCGGTAAAACGCCAATTCAGCTGAATGGCTCCCGCTGCGGCCTATGGGTTATGTTTTTCACGGCTACATTTAGTAATTTGAAAAACTCCACAAACTGATATGATTATCTTCATCCACCTAAGGTCAACTCACAGAGCAAAACGAGCCCATGCAAAAATCAAAAAAAGAAGTTGCGGAAATATTAAGCCAGTATTTTACTCTTTGTATTGCAATTGTGACTGAAGATTCTTCAAATTATCAAAAGCACGTTCTAACCTATCAATTTTCCCGGCAACAAGTCTTGGAGCTGGATAACGACGTAAGGCTCCCTCATTGGATTTTAGCCGCTGCAAGTATTCCTTTTTTAAAGTCTCATGTTGACTTACATGTTCCGGGGGGGCCGGGAAGTTGGGCCAGGAGACGAACTTATCTCCACTCTGCAATGGACTCCATTCTGCAAACCTATAGACATCCTGAAACATCTGCCTTTTCGCAGGCAATGGCTGATGCTTTTAATGCAGCTAAGTCTGACTCACCTTCTTATTTTGACGCGGGATCATTTCTTTTATCACAACCTTCTGATAATGCTAACAATTCTAATTATGACAACCAGAAAGATATCTCTTATCCATTAACGAAACCGACCAATGTCAACCTTCGTCAGGAAGAGTTAAAGCTGGGTATGTCTAATGCTGGAACCCCAAACGTGGAAAGTAAAAAGAAGGTGTTCATAGTTCATGGACATGATGAGCTTCTGAAAAATGAGGTATATGTTTTTCTAAATCAGGAAGGTTTTGATCCTATAATACTCCATCATCAGGCAAATAAGGGTGCGACAATCATAGATAAGCTTAAAGAGCATATAGAAACCGTTTCATTTGCCGTTATTTTATATACTGCATGTGATGAAGGGAGATCAGTTAAGCAAGCTGATTTAAAATCGCGTGCGCGTCAGAATGTTGTTTTCGAGCATGGATACCTACTCTGCAAGCTAGGTACAGAACGTGTTGCAGCCCTTAAAAGTGATGGTGTTGAAATACCCGGTGATCTATCTGGCTTGATTACTATCCCAACGAGTAACTGGAAATATGAACTCCAGAAAGAACTTAATGTACTGAGATAATTTATCTCAATCACTCCCCAAAACCATCGCCGGGCGGTTTTTTACGCCCTTCTCCGGGCATTCGGTAAAACGCCCATTCTGCCGAATCGCTCCGCTGCGGCGCAAAAAACTACATGTTGTGCCTGACTCAGCTGAGACGCATACCATATATAGTGGTCAGGCGGTCAGCGCCAGGTCAGGCCGCGCCGGTTGCACCGCTGCGCCATTCGGTAAAACTCCGGTAAGAGAGGGTTTCCCCGAATCAGAATTTGCGCCAGCGGAGTTTTTCTTCTTGCTTTTTTATAGAGTTCTCAATCGCGAGTTTGAAAATGTCATTCTGACATTAAGCCAATGTCCGCTTTTCGCTCATAGCGGAAATTAGCCTGACGTCAGTCTTCCCTATACCGGCAGCGTAGGTTCGCACGCCATTAGAGAATAGCTACGCTGGGCACTCGTATGCGCTTCACTGGCAATCT
>Ga0308167_1004084_pt1 | contig 10935 bp, 10 predicted proteins | sample PhyCR1_2_FD_202138 | JGI IMG/M metagenome (GOLD analysis project Ga0308167, IMG submission 202138) | Phyllosphere microbial communities from UC Gill Tract Community Farm, Albany, California, United States - DLSLRC.R1 | ecosystem: Host-associated > Plants > Phyllosphere > Unclassified | place... | reverse complement strand
CTGCGTGACGACAGCCCGGAAGCGGCGACCAACCAGTCCAGCTACGAAATCGCTGCGGCCGCTGCCGAAGTCGAAGAAGTCCAGCCAGCCGCTGCGACCCGCACCCTGGTTCGCCAGGAAGCTGCAGTGAAAACTGCGCCGGCCCGTGCCAACGCACCGGTGCCGACTGAAGTTGCACCTGCCGCACCTGCTCCGGCACCGGTTGCCGCGCCTGAGCCAAGCCTGTTCAAGGGTCTGGTGAAGTCGCTGGTCAGCCTGTTCGCCACCAAGGAAGAGCCAGCCGCACCGGTTGCCGTTGCGAAACCGGCTGCCACCGAGCGTCCTGCCCGCAACGAAGAGCGCCGCAACGGTCGTCAGCAGAGCCGCAACCGTAACGGTCGCCGCGATGAAGAACGCAAGCCGCGCGAAGAGCGTGCGCCACGTGAAGAACGCGCCCCACGCGAGCCGCGCGAAGAGCGTCAGCCACGTGAAGCCCGTGAGCCGCGTGAAACTCGCAGCGAAACGCCGGTAGCCCGCGAAGAGCGCGCACCACGTGCCCCGCGTGAAGAACGTGCACCGCGCGCACCGCGTGAAGATCGCAAGCCGCGCGGCGAGCGTGAAGAGCGCGTGCGTGAACTGCGCGAGCCACTGGACGCCGCGCCAGTCGCAGCCGCTGCAGCCGCTGCAGCCGCTGCAGCCGTGACCGCTGAAGAGCGTCCGGCCCGTCAGCCACGCGAAGAACGCGCTCCGCGTCCGCCGCGTGAAGAGCGTCAACCGCGTTCCGAGCAGGCCGCTGCTGCCGTCGCTGAAGAAGAAGTGAACAGCAACAACGAAGAGCAACTGCCGGAAGACGGTCAGGACAACGCCGAAGGCGATCGTCCACGTCGTCGCTCCCGTGGCCAGCGTCGTCGCAGCAACCGTCGCGAGCGTCAACGTGACGCCAATGGCAATGTGATCGAAGGTTCGGAAGAGTCCGAGTCCGCTGAAAACGCTGGCGAGCCAAGCACTGCCGATCTGGCCGCTGGCCTGGCCGTCACCACTGCCGTTGCCAGCAGCACCATCAGCGCTCCGGCAGAAGCCCAAGCTCACGAGCAGGCTGAACGCGCCACTGCCGCCACACTGGAAACTGCTCCAGTCGAAGCGCCGGTTGTCGAAGCCACCACTGCTGTAGAAGTGACTGCTGCACCGGAAATCGAAGTCGCTCCGGTCCGCGAAGCTCAGCCTCAGGCTGAAGCAACTGCCGAACCGGAAGCTGTCGTCGAAGCACCAGCGGCCGTCACTGAGCCAGCGGTAGAAACCGTCAGCGAAAACGTGACCAAAACCGTGCGTGAAGTTCGCGAAGAGCAGACTGCGTTCAACTGGGTTGCCGAGCCAGCTGTGACCGAAGTTCCAGCGCCAGTCGCTGAAGCCGAAGTGCCGCAAGCCATGGTTTCCGAGCCAGTAGTTGCAGCAGCAGAGCCGGCGCCGACACCAGTTGTTGAAGCTCCGGTTGCCGAAGCTCAGGTTGAAGAAGCGCCAGCCGCAGTCGAAGCGCCAGCGCCAGTGGTTGAAGCGCCGGCTCCGGTCAGCGCCCTGACGCCAAACGGCCGCGCACCAAACGACCCGCGTGAAGTGCGCCGTCGCAAGCGTGAAGCCGAGCGTCTGCAGAAGGAAGCCGAACTGGCTGCCGCTGCGGCTCCGGTTGCTGCCGAACCAGCCCCTGCAGCTGAAGTGATCGAGGCAGCCCCTGCCCCGGTCGCTGAAGAAGCATCGGTTGAAGCGGTGATCGCTGAAGCGCCACGCTCCGTTCAGGACGCGGTAGAGCAGCGTGAAGAAGCTCAGGAAAAAGAGCACGAGCCTAAACCACTCGTGTAATTCCTGAAGCCGTTAAAAAGCCCCGCCCGGTGAAAGCCTGGCGGGGCTTTTTATTGCCTGAAATCCAGCATCATCGCTCCCACAAGGGATACAACACGGCTCAGGGCCGAGGAAATACCAGAGATTCAGGCACATCGATATCCCACAACACGCCAGGATCATCCACCGCCACTTCCACCACCCTACCCTGCGCAAACAACGGCCGTGCACCACGATCACCGGTCAGCGCCTGCAATTGCGCGCCAAACGAACGACCAAACCCTACCGGATGACCAAACTCGCCATCCAGCACCGGCACGCTCACCGCGTCATCAGCCATCGCCGCGACCACTCGCTCGATACTCGACGGCAAGATAAACGGCATATCGCCCAGCACAATCAACCAGCCATCAGCGTCCGGGCAAGCGGCAACACCGGCGGCAATGCTGTCGCCCATGCCGGTCGATTCGATCGACACCACGTCGCAGCCGTAAGCCTGGGCCATGCGCATCGCCTGCGGTCGCGCTTCAGTGGTGACCAACACGCGCTTGTCGAGACTGGCCGGCAGGTTCACCAGCACCTGCTCGACGACCGAGCGCACGGCGCCGTCGCGCCCGGTGCAGTCAGCGAGCAACTTGTCTTTATCGGGGCCGGCAATCTGGCGAAAGCGATTGCCCGCGCCCGCCGCCAGCACAATCACTGCGATGGATTGGCTCATGCACCCTCCAGCGGTTTTTTCTGTTTAAGCTCCACACCGTTCTTGATCGCGACAATTTCCGCCAGCAAGGACAAGGCGATCTCTGCCGGCGAATGACTGCCGATGTGCAGGCCGATCGGCCCATGCAAGCGATCAATCGACGCTTGCGACAAGCCTATCTGAGCGAGATTTTCCCGGCGCTTCTGGCTGTTGACCCGCGAACCGAGCGCACCGACGTAGAACGCCGGCGAGTCGAGCGCAGTGAGCAAAGCCATGTCATCCAGGCGAGGATCGTGGGTCAAGGCGACAATCGCCGTGCGTTCGTCGGTCTGGATGTTCAACACCGCCTCGTCCGGCATACCGGGAACGAAACGGCCGTGCTGCTCTTCCCAGCCGTAAACGAACTCGCTGCGCGGGTCGCAGATCAGCACTTCGAAATCCAGCAGCCGCGCCATGTCGGCGACGTAGCGCGACAACTGCCCGGCGCCGATCAACAACAGGCGCCAGCGCGGGCCGTAAATCGCTCGCAGGACTTTGCCGTCGAATACCAGCGAGTCGGATTTAGTGGCCGGTGCCAGCAGTACCGCGCCGGTTTCGATGTTCAGTTCACGGGCAACGATTTCATGGTTTTCGCAACGCTGCAGCAACTCGGCCACCCACGCCGGGTCGCCGACGCGCTCTTCGGTCAGGCGCAGGGTGCCGCCGCAAGGCAGACCGAAACGCGCAGCCTCCTCGCGGGTCACGCCGTAAGTAATCATCTGCACCGGCAGACCATCGGTGGCGATGCGACCGTCGTGCAGCCGCGCGATCAAGTCATCTTCGACACAGCCGCCTGACACCGAACCGATCACCACACCATCCTCGCGCAAGGCGAGCATGGCGCCGGGCGAGCGCGGCGCGGTGCCCCAGGTCTGCACCACGCTGAACAGCACCACCCGCTGCCCGGCACGGCGCCACTCGAGGACGCTGCGCAGGACGTTGAGATCGACGCTGTCCATTACGCTTGCGCCTTCTGCCAGCCTTGCAACTGATACCGCACCGGCAGATTGCGGATGCGCTTGCCGGTGGCGGCGAAGATCGCATTGCACAGCGCCGGGGCAATCGGCGGCACACCCGGCTCACCGACGCCACCCAACGGCACGTCACCTGGAGGCGTGACCAGATGCACCGCAACTTCCTTGGGCGCCAGCGACATGCGCGCGACCTCGTACATATGGAAGTTGTCCTGCTGGACCTTGCCGTCCTTGAAGCTGATTTCGCCGAGTACAGCGTTGCCCAGGCCCATGACGCACGCGCCTTCGAACTGCGAACGGATGCGCTCAGGGTTGATCTGCGGCCCGCAGTCGACGGCGATGTCGGCCTTGTGCACGATCAGCGAACCGTCGTCCTTGACCTCGACTTCGATCACTGCCGCCACATAGGTGACGAAGCTGTAATGCACCGCCAGACCGAGCCCACGGCCCTTTGGCAGCTTGCGCCCCCAACCGGCGGCCTTGGCGGCAGTTTCCAGCACCGTGCGCATGCGCCCGGTGTCGATCGGATAACGCTCGGGCGATTCCCCGTAGTTCCACTCCTCGCTCAAGGTGCGTGGATCGATCTGCCGATCCGGGCCGAGCAATTTGATCTGGTACTTGAGCGGATCTTCCCCGGCCTTGTGCGCCAGTTCATCGACGAAGCTCTGAATTGCGAAGCCGTGGGGAATGTTCGACACCGAGCGATACCAGCCGACCCGCGTGTGCACCTTGGCTTCGGGGTTTTCCAGGCGCACGTTGGGAATCGCATAGGCCATATTGGTAAAGCCCATGCCCAACTCGAACGCGGCCTCGTGGTTCATGTCCGGCGCAAACAACGCAGTGATGCTTGGCGCCACGGTGCGATGCAGCCACCCGGACGGCAGGCCGTTCTTGTCGATGCCCGCTTTCAGATATTCCGCCGACACCGTGTGGAAATACGAATTGTGGATGTCGTCTTCGCGGGTCCACTGCACCCGTACAGCCTTGCCCGGGAACTCCTTGGCGAGAATCGCCGCTTCGACGACGAAGTCCGGTTTCGACTTGCGCCCGAAACCACCGCCCAGCAACGTTACGTTGAAGGTGACCTTTTCGAACGGCACGCCCAGGCGTTCGGCGATGCGCTCGCGGGTGACCTGCGGTGCCTGACTCGGCGCCCAGGCTTCGCAGACGCCGTCCTTGAATCGCGCGATGGCGACCATTGGTTCCATCGGTGCCTGCGCCAGGTGCGGCAGGTAATACGAGGCTTCGAGCGTGCTGGCGGCGCCGCTCAAGGCCTTGTCGATATCACCGGTGTTACGCACCACTTTGCCGGCCTTCAGCGACGCGGCTTCAAGCTCTTTGCGATAGGCAATCGAGTCATAACTGGCATTCGGGCCGTCATCCCACTCGATCTTCAGCGCCTCGCGGCCCTTGATCGCCGCCCAGGTGTTGCTGGCCACAACCGCGACGCCGCCCAGTGGCTGAAACTCCGACGGCAACGGTCGGCCTTCAATCTGCATGACTTTTAGCACGCCGGGGACTTTCAGTGTGGCGCTGTCATCGAGGCTTTTGACCTTGCCGCCATACACCGCCGGACGAGCGATGGTGGCGTAGAGCATGCCGTCGAAATGCACGTCAGCGCCGTACACAGCGCGGCCATTGACGATATCGGCACCGTCGATGGCCTTGGTGCCTTCCTTACCGATGTAGCGAAATTCCGACGGCTGCTTGAGTCGCAGGCTGTCACGCGCCGGTACTGCCAGCGCACTGGCGGCAGCGGCGAGTTCGCCGTAGCCCAGTTCGCGGCCGGACGGTTTGTGAATGACTTTGTGCAATTGCGCATGGCATTCGCCAACCGGCACTTTCCACTGCGCAGCAGCGGCCTGTTCGAGCATGGTTCGCGCCGCGGCGCCGCAACGACGCATCGGCTCGTACCAGTGACGCATGCTGCGCGAACCATCGGTGTCCTGGTTGCCGAAGCGCACTTCGTCACCCGGCGCCTGCTGCACTTTGACCTGAGCCCAATCGGCCTCAAGTTCATCGGCAACCACCATGCTCAGGCTGGTGCGCACGCCCTGGCCCATTTCCGAACGGTTGCACACCACGGTGACGCTGCCATCGGCAGCAATGCTCACGTAGACCTTGGGATCGTCGATCCAGCCATTGGGCATGCCATCGGCGCCAAACTTCTTCGCGTCATCGGCCAGCGCATCCTGCCAGCCCCAGCTCGCGGCGAGGACCAGCGCGCTGGTGGCGCCGACGCCTTTGAGAAAACCACGACGGCTGAGGTTGCTCAGGGCGAAATCATTCGGGACGCGGCTCATGCCTTCACCCCCTTCAGTTGGGTGGAGGCCTGGCGGATCGCGGTCTTGATCCGGTTGTAGGTGCCGCAGCGGCAGATGTTGCCGACCATGGCTTCTTCGATCTGCTCGTCGCTCGGGTTGGGGTTGGTTTTCAGCAGAGCGGTGGCCGACATGATCTGCCCGCCCTGGCAATAACCGCATTGAGCCACAGCGCTGTCGAGCCAGGCTTGCTGCACGACCTTGCCGACCGGGTCGGCATGGAGATTGTCGATGGTGGTGACGTTCTGGCCGATCACCGAGCCGATCGGCGTGATGCAACTGCGTGCCGGCAAGCCGTCGATATGGATGGTGCAGGCGCCGCACAGGCCCATGCCGCAACCGAATTTGGTGCCGTTGTATCCGGCGACGTCACGAATCGCCCACAACAGCGGCATGTCTTCAGTGACATCGAGAGAGTGGTCTTGACCGTTGAGTTTCAGGGTAATCATGGGCACGCCCGCATATTTTTTAGTGGTTATGGGTAACATCTTAGCGGCAAGCTTCGAGCTGCAAGCTACAAGTGAAGGCGTGTCTGATTCGCTTGCAGCTCGCAACCGCGTCTTGGGTGGAGCAAATGATTGGTATCGTTAGCTGGCTAAGTTAACCCAGCATTAACAAAAAAGCCCTGCTTAAACAGGGCTTTTTAGCGGCAAGCTTCTAGCTACAAGCTGCAAGTAGAAGCGGCTTGGCGCTCATGACGCAGTGTAGCTTGAAGCTTGAAGCTTGAAGCTTGAAGCTTGCAGCTGCCTCAATACCGATTGGGCTCCATTTCCAGTTCGACATGAAACCGTTCGGCGATGTCTTTCTGGATACGCTGCGCCAGGTCGAGCAGTTGCAGGCCGGTCGCCGTGCCGTAGTTGACCAGCACCAATGCCTGCAACTTGTGCACGCCGGCATCGCCGTCGCGAAAACCTTTCCAGCCTGCGCGTTCGATCAGCCAGCCAGCGGCCAGTTTCATCTGTCCGTCCGCTTGCGGGTAAGCCACCAGATCCGGGTGCTGCGCTTTGATCTGCGTGACCACAGCGGCGGACACCAGCGGATTCTTGAAAAAGCTGCCGGCATTGCCGAGCACCGCCGGGTCCGGCAGTTTTTCGCTGCGGATGCTGCAGATGGCGCGGCTGACGTCGCTGGGCGTCGGCTGTTCGATGCCCAGCTCGCTCAGGCGTTGACGCACCGGGCCGTATTCCAGATGCAGGTGCGCTGCGCGATCAAGCGTGAAGCGCACCCGCAGGATCAGCCAACGTCCCGGCTGTTGCTTGAACAGGCTGTCGCGGTAGCCGAAGTTGCATTGCTCCAGGCTGAAATCCCGCAACTCGCCGCTCTCGCGATCCAGCGCGGTGAGGCCGGCAAACACGTCCTTGATCTCGACACCATAGGCACCGATGTTCTGCATCGGCGCGGCGCCGACGGTGCCGGGAATCAGGCTGAGATTTTCCAGCCCGGCAAAACCCTGGGCCAGCGTTTGCTGCACGAACGGGTGCCACGGTTCGCCCGCTTCCGCCTCGACCACCACGCGACTGCCATCGTCGCTGAGCACGCGGATGCCGCGTGTAGCCATGCGCAACACCAGCGCCGGAATATCCGCCGTCAGCAGCAAATTGCTGCCGCCGCCGATCACCAGCAACGGCACGTCATGGGACGCGGCATAGGCCAGCGCTTCGCGGACATCTTCATCGCTGCGGGCTTCGGCAAATAGCTGCGCGCGCACATCGACGCCAAACGTATTGAAGGCCTGCAAAGATACTTGCGGTTGCACCTGCAAACTCATAAACGGCCCTTCACTTCGATCAGCAACTGGTCGCAGGCCGCTTCGATCAGATCGAGCACCTGCTCGAAACCTTGTTCACCGTCGTAATACGGATCCGGCACTTCATCGAGCAGCCCGGCATAACGACGCAAAAACAGATCCAGCTCGGCCCTGCCGGTGGACGGCTGCAAGGCCTTGAGGTTGCGCAGATTGCTGTTATCCATCGCGAGAATCAGGTCGTAGCTGGCGAAATCGGCTCGGCTGACCTGTTGCGCGCGTTGCGTCGACAGGTCATAACCGCGCAGTTTCGCCGCGGCCTGGCTGCGCTTGTCCGGCGGGTTGCCAACGTGCCAGTCACCGGTGCCCGCGGAGGCCACTTCGACCACGTCCGCCAATCCGGCTTCGCGCAACTTGTGGCGCAACACGCCTTCGGCGGTGGGCGAACGGCAGATGTTGCCCAGGCACACGAACAGAACGCGCATCAGGCCCCCAGCAGGCGACGAACCCGCTCAAGGTCTTCGACGGTGTCGACGCCGGTCGGCGGCGCGATCAGCGCGTCGGCAACATGGATGCGCACGCCATGCCACAAGGCACGCAGTTGTTCGAGGGATTCGGTGTTTTCCAGCCAGCATGGGCCCCAGTTGACGAAATCCTGAAGGAACCCGGCGCGATAGGCATAGATGCCGATGTGACGGCGATAGGGCACGCCTTGCGGCAGTTGCTCACGGCTCTTGGCAAACGCATCGCGAGCCCACGGCAAGGTCGCGCGGCTGAAGGTCAGCGCGAGGCCGTTGATGTCGCTGGCGACCTTGACCACGTTGGGGTTGAACAGGGTTTCCACGTCTTCGATCGGCTCGGCCAGCGTGGCCATGCGCGCTTCGGTATGGGCAGCCAGGTTGGCGGCGACCTGATCAATCACGCTTGGCGGAATCAGCGGCTCATCGCCCTGGACGTTGACCACGATCGCATCAGGCGCAAGACCGAGTTTCGCTGCGACCTCGGCCAGACGATCGGTGCCGGAGTTGTGATCTTCACGGGTCAGCACCACTTCGGCGCCAAAGCTTTTGCACGCCTCGACGATGCGCGCATCGTCAGTTGCAACAACGACGCGGGTCGCGCTGCTTTTGCTCGCCTGTTCCCAGACATGCTGGATCATCGGCTTGCCGGCAATATCCAGCAACGGCTTGCCCGGCAGACGGGTCGAGGCGAATCGCGACGGAATGACAACGGTGAAGGCTGTGGTCATTTATCCAGACGCTCGTCGGTGGTCAGGGTGCGCGCTTCGCTTTCCAGCATCACCGGGATGCCGTCGCGGATCGGATAGGCCAGGCCCGCGCCCTTGCTGATCAGTTCGGTCTTGTCGGCGCTGAGCTTCAGCGGGCCTTTGCACACGGGGCAAGCGAGGATGTCGAGCAGTTTGGTGTCCATGAACATTCCCAGAAATAAAAGAGTTAAGGCAGCAGACGATCCGGCAACAGGCGCATCAGCTGAGTATCGAACCAGGCCACAAAGGCTGGCGACGGCACGGCATCGACCGCCAGATACCACCAATCGGCAGCGGCAAAGGCACGGCACTTCACCGCGTCCTTTTCGGTCATCACCAACGGCAATGACGGGGTGAAATTCAACGCCTGCAGGCTGTACTCGGCGTGGTCGGCAAAAGCATGCGGAACCGGGCGCCAGTCTAGCGCTTCAAGGGTATTGAAGAAACGTTGCGGATTGCCGATGCCGGCCACCGCATGCAGCGTTTGCCCGGGCGGAAAATGCTCGAGCGACTGACGTTCGCCGCTGCGCAAATTGACCAGCGCCGTAGGTTGCAGGCGAAAGGCGAAACCATCGTCGCGATCATCAAGGGCGCCGTTGAACAGCACGCCATCGACGCTTTGCAAGCGCTCGACCGGCTCCCGCAACGGCCCGGCCGGCAGACAGCGCTGGTTGCCCAGCCCCCGGGCCGCATCGATCAGCACCAGTTCCAGATCCCGCGCCAGACGATAATGCTGCATGCCGTCGTCAGACAGAATCAGGTCCAGTGGCTCACTGGCAATCAAGGCTTTGACGGCGGCGCTTCGATCGGGATCGATCATCAGCGGCACGCCGGTGCGCTGGACGATCAGCAACGGCTCGTCACCGGCAATCTCGGCGCTGTGCTCGGCCTCAACCCGCCATGGCAATTGCGGCGGCTTGGCGCCGTAACCGCGACTGACAACTCCAACGCGCAGTCCACGGCGTCGGCAATGTTCGATCAGCCAGAGAATCATCGGCGTCTTGCCGGTACCGCCAACGGTGATATTGCCGACGACGATCAACGGCACCGGCGATTGGTAGATTTCACCTTCGCCGTCGAGAAAGCGCTGACGCTTGTTGATCACCACGCGGCGATACAGCATTTCCAGCGGCCGCAGCAGCGTCAGGGCCGGATGCCCCTGATACCACGCGGCGAGCAGGCGATCAGACAGGCTCATCAGGATTTCGGCGCCGCCTCGACCGTGGTCATGCGCAGATGGCTGAAACCGAGCTTGCCGGCCGCGTCCATGGCGGTGATCACCGATTGATGCTGGGCCTTGCCGTCGGCACTGATCGACAACGGCATGCTGGTGTCGCCATTGGATTCTTTCTGCATGGCTTCCATCAGCGTCGGCAGGTCATTCTTCGGCAGAATCTTGTTGTTCACCGAGAACACGCCTTCGGCACTGATCGCGACGTCCAGCTGTTTGACCTGCTGATCTTCGGCAGGCGAACCGCTCACCGCTTCCGGCAGATCCACGCGCAACTGGGTTTCGCGGGTGAAGGTGGTAGTGACCACGAAAAACAGCAGCAGGATAAACACCACGTCGATCAGCGACGCGAGGTTGATGTCTACGGTTTCCCGGGGCTTGCGACGGAATTTCACGCTTTGCCCTCGGCCAGATCCACATCACGGTCGCCCTGCACCACTTCCACCAGTTTGATTGCTTCCTGCTCCATGCCGACCACCAGCTCATCGATGCGGCGTTGCAGGAAGCGGTGGAAGAACACCGCTGGAATCCCGACCATCAGGCCCGCTGCGGTAGTGATCAGTGCTTTGGAAATACCGCCGGCCAGTACCGAAGCATTGGTGGTCATGCCGGACCCGGTGAAGGCACTGAAAATGTCGATCATGCCCAGCACAGTGCCGAGCAGGCCGAGCAGCGGCGCCATGGCGGCGATGGTGCCGAGGGCGTTGATGTAGCGTTCGAGTTCATGAATGACCCGCGCGGCGGCCTCTTCGATGCACTCTTTCATGATCTCGCGGCCATGCTTGGAATTGGCCAGGCCTGCGGCGAGGATTTCCCCCAGCGGCGAGTTGGCGCGCAATTCCTTGAGTTT
>Ga0308167_1004081_pt1 | contig 10941 bp, 8 predicted proteins | sample PhyCR1_2_FD_202138 | JGI IMG/M metagenome (GOLD analysis project Ga0308167, IMG submission 202138) | Phyllosphere microbial communities from UC Gill Tract Community Farm, Albany, California, United States - DLSLRC.R1 | ecosystem: Host-associated > Plants > Phyllosphere > Unclassified | place... | reverse complement strand
GAAGCCCCTGGGCGAGCCGGTCGTCGAGCCCGTCGCCGAGCCCCGCGACGAGACCGCTGCGGAGCCGGCCGACGCCGACGCCGCCGCGGACGCGAAGTAGAACCCCCCACCTCCCCCTTCCGACTCCACGAAAGGAAGTCAGACAATGGCGAATTTCTCCGCCGCTGACGTGAAGACCCTCCGTGACCGCCTCGGCGCGGGCATGATGGACAGCAAGAACGCGCTCGTCGAGGCCGATGGCGACATCGAGAAGGCCGTCGAGATCCTGCGCGTCAAGGGACTGAAGGGCGTCGCCAAGCGCGAGGGCCGTCAGACCACCGCGGGCCTCGTCGCCGCCAAGGCGTCGGGCGGCTACGCCACCCTGATCGAGCTCGCCAGCGAGACCGACTTCGTCGCGAAGAACGAGAAGTTCATCGCGCTGGCCGACTCCGTGCTCGAGGCCGTCGCCGCCTCCGGCGCGAAGGACGCCGCTGAGGGCAACGCCGCCGCGATCGGCGGCCAGACCGTCGAGGCCTTCGTCAACGACGAGGCCGCGCTCATGGGCGAGAAGGTCGAGCTCCGCACGGTCGCCCGTGTCGAGGGCACCGAGTTCGCGATCTACCTGCACAAGACCTCGAAGGACCTGCCCCCGCAGGTCGGCGTGGTCGTGGGCTACACCGGCTCCGACGCCGAGACCGCTCGCTCGATCGCCCAGCACGTGGCCTTCGCCGCGCCGACGTACCTGTCGCGCGACGAGGTCCCCGCCGAGGACGTCGCCAAGGAGCGCGCCATCGTCGAGGAGACCGCGAAGAACGAGGGCAAGCCCGAGGCCGCCCTGCCGAAGATCATCGAGGGTCGCCTGACCGGCTTCTTCAAGGAGATCGCCCTGCTCGACCAGGCCTACGCGAAGGACAGCAAGCTGTCGGTCGCGAAGGTCGTCGAGCAGGCCGGCATCGAGATCCAGGGCTTCGCCCGGATCAAGGTCGGCGCCTAGCCAGCCACGGGACGGGGTCCGGGACGCACGCGTCCCGGACCCCGTTCGTGCGCCCGCCGCCGTCCCGGTCCGTCGAGGCCGAGGAGGTGCGCGCCGGGCACCAGACGATCGGGCACCTGCGCCGCGACTCGCTACCCTGGCTACGGCCACGACACGAGGGAGACCCCACATGACGACAGACACCACCACACGACGACGCGTCCTCCTCAAGCTCTCGGGCGAGGCCTTCGGGGGCGGGCAGCTCGGCGTCAACCCCGACGTCGTCGGAGCCATCGCCCGCGAGATCGCCGAGGCCGCGAAGGACGTCGAGATCGCCATCGTCGTCGGCGGCGGCAACTTCTTCCGCGGCGCCGAGCTGAGCCAGCGCGGCATGGACCGGGCACGGGCCGACTACATGGGCATGCTGGGCACCGTCATGAACGCCCTCGCCCTGCAGGACTTCCTCGAGCAGGCCGGCGCCGCCACGCGCGTGCAGAGCGCCATCGAGATGACCCAGGTCGCCGAGCCGTACATCCCGCGCCGCGCGGAGCGCCACCTCGAGAAGGGCCGCGTCGTCATCTTCGGCGCGGGCGCGGGCCTGCCCTACTTCTCGACCGACACCGTCTCGGCGCAGCGCGCGCTCGAGATCGGGGCCGCCGAGGTGCTGGTCGCGAAGAACGGCGTCGACGGCGTCTACTCGGCGGACCCCCGCCACGACCCGTCCGCGGTCAAGCTCGACCGCCTCACCTACCAGGAGGCGCTGGTCCAGGGCCTGAAGGTGGTCGACTCGACCGCGTTCAGCCTCTGCATGGACAACGGCATGCCGATGCACGTCTTCGGGATGGAGGGCGACGGCAACATCGCCCGCGCCATCCGGGGCGAGCGCATCGGGACCCTCGTCAGCAACTGACGACTAAGCTCGACGACGAACCAAGGGAGCATCGTGACGATCACTGACGTACTGACCGAGACACGCGAGAAGATGGACCGGGCCCTCGAGTCGGCCAAGACGGACTTCGGGCAGGTGCGGACCGGGCGGATCAACCCCAGCCTGTTCCAGAAGATCCCGGTCGACTACTACGGGACGCCGACGCCGCTGGCTCAGCTCGCGTCGCTGCAGGTGCCCGAGGCGCGCACCATGATCGTGACGCCGTACGACAAGTCGGCCCTGAAGGAGATCGAGAGGGCCATCGCGACCTTCCCGAACCTCGGCGCCAGCCCGACCAACGACGGCACGCTCGTCCGCGTGACGATCCCTGAGCTGACGCAGGACCGCCGCAAGGAGTTCGTGAAGATCGTCCGCGGCAAGGGCGAGGACGCGAAGGTCCAGATCCGCAACGTCCGACGCAAGTCGAAGGAGTCGCTCGACGCGCTCAAGACCGAGGTCGGCGACGACGAGGTCGCGCGCGGCGAGAAGGAGCTCGAGGCGGTCACGAAGGGCTACATCGACCAGATCGACGACGCCCTGAAGAAGAAGGAAGCCGAGCTGCTCGAGGTCTAGATGAGCGACGCACCCGACGGCGCACGTCCCGACGAGTCGGTGCCGACACCCAAGACCACCCTCGGCAGCCGTCGCGCCGACTTCGACGCCAGGGCGCAGGCCGCACGGCACGACCTCGAGAACCAGATCCGCAGTCGGCGTGCCCAGCTCGGTGCCCGCAACGAGAAGTTGACGGCCCGCACGGGTCGCAACCTCCCCGCGGCCATCGCGGTCGGTGTGGGGCTCGGTGCGGCCGTGCTGCTGAGCCTGATCTTCGAGCCGGCGTTCTTCATGATCGTCGCCGGCGCCCTGATCGGGTCGCTGTGCTTCGAGCTGACGAGCGCGCTCCGCTTCGCCGGGCGCGACGTGCCCCGTCTGCCGAGCGTGCTGGTGGGCCTGGCCATGGTCCCGCTCTCCTTCGTCTTCGGGGTGCAGGGCCAGTGGCTCGGACTCGTCGGCGGCGTCCTCGTCGTGTCGCTCTGGCGGGTGGCCGAGCTGGTGCGTCCCTCGCACCGCAAGCCCGCCTCCGTCGTCTGGCGCGACATCGGCGCCGGCGCGTTCGTGCAGATCTACTGCTCGTTCCTCGGCAGCTTCATGCTCGTCCTCGCGGCCGAGCCGAACGGGGCGAACTGGACGCTGGCGACGCTCATCATCGTGATCGCCGTCGACACCGGCGCGTACGCGACTGGTCTCAACTTCGGCAAGCACCCGATGGCCCCGCGCATCAGCCCCAAGAAGACGTGGGAGGGCTTCGCCGGGTCCGTCGCCGCCAGCCTGATCGCGGCCGTGCTCACCTCGTGGCTGATGCTCGACGAGCCCTGGTGGTTCGGCTTCGTCCTCGGCGGGGTGATCATCGTCACCGCGACGATCGGCGACCTCTCCGAGTCGCTCATCAAGCGCGACCTCGGCATCAAGGACATCAGCACCTGGTTGCCCGGCCACGGCGGGTTCCTCGACCGCCTGGACAGCACGTTGCCGTCCGCGGCAGCCGCGTACGCGCTCTACCTGCTGGTCACCTGACCCGGCCGAGGGTCCCACCGTGGGCCTGCGAGGTCGATGCGGCATGATGGACGGCGTGAGCTCAACTTTCCCCACGGTGCCCAAGGGCCAGCGCGGCTACGACGTGTCCGAGGTCGAGGCGTTCCTCGCCGAGGCGCGAGCCGCCTACACGGGCGGTGCGGAGGCGGCGTCGCCGGTCGACTCGGCCCGCATCCGCCGCACCGCGTTCGCGATGCGGAAGGGCGGCTACTCCCCGGCGCACGTCGACCAGGCGCTCGAGCGCCTGGAGGACGCCTTCGCGAGCCGTGAGCGTGACCGGGCGGTGACCGCCGCCGGCGACGAGGGCTGGTACGGCGAGGCACGCAGCGCGGCCGAGGAGATCGTGGCCAGGCTCGACCGTCCGGTGGGCCAACGGTTCGACCGCGTCAGCGTGCTGACCGTCGGCTACCACCCCAAGGACGTGGACCGTCTGGCCCGGCGCCTCCAGGGCTACTTCACGGACGGCAAGCCCCTCAGCATCGACGACGTCCGGGGGGCGGTCTTCCGCGCCCGGCGCGGGGGATACCGCGAGGCGCAGGTGGACGTGCTGCTCGACGCCGTCGTCGACGTCATGCTCGCCGTCCGCTGACGCCTGCCCCGCGGGGAGCGGCGACCGGCCCGTCCGCGACGCGCCAGCGGGGCCCTGGCCGATCCGTGACGGATCCGTTACCCTGGACGGACTCATGGGCAGGCACTCAGCGAACGCGACCACGGGCCACACTCTCTCCGAGCAGCGGCTGGTCGTCAGTCGACCTCGGACGATCGAGAAGCGGCGCGTCCCGGCATCGCTCCTGGCCCCTCCTGCAGCACCGCCGGCCCCCCGGGCCCGCATGTCCGCAGGTCGCCGTTACGCGTTGCCCCTGGTGGGCTTCGCCGCGACCTTCGCCTTCCTGTCCGCGTCCCTGGTGAACCCGCTCTCGGGCGCCGAGGCGGCGACGACCAGTGTGGGCGGCGCTGCGGCCCTCGTCGCTCCAGGTCAGTCCTTCGTGGTGGGCGCCGGCGTCGTGCTCGCCGCCGACCGTGACCAGTACGGCGTCACCCTGCCGCCGCCTCCGCCGCCGCCCGCGCCGGTCGTCGAGGAGGCCCCGGCGGACGAGCCGGCTGCTGCCGCCTCGTCGTCGGGCAGTGCGAAGAAGCCGTCGTCGGGCGCCGCGCCCGTGGCGGGCGTCCCCGATCCGGGCACGGCGAAGGCAATCGCCGCCGAGATGGTCGCCGCACGCGGCTGGGGCACCGGCGAGTACGACTGCCTGGTCTCGCTGTGGAACAAGGAGTCGGGCTGGAACATCAACGCGCACAACGCGTCGAGCGGTGCCCACGGCATCCCGCAGGCTCTGCCCGGCAGCAAGATGGCCTCGGCCGGAGCCGACTGGCAGACCAACCCGGCGACCCAGATCACCTGGGGCCTGGGCTACATCCAGGGCCGCTACTCCACGCCGTGCGGCGCGTGGGGCCACTCGCAGTCCGTCGGCTGGTACTGACCCTCGACCGCTGGGGGGCGGGCTACGCTGGAGGGCATGCCCCGCAGCAACCGCCCGCGTCGTCCGCGCGACCGAGCGGAGCGGAACCGTCCAGAAGAAATCCGAGACGAGCGAGATCTCGCGCGGTCTCTCTTCGGTGGTCCGCGGACCGAGACGCGACGCGGGCGTGAGTTCGTCGTGCAGTCGGTGTCGGCGTCCTCGGCGGTCAAGGAGTACACCTGCCCCGGCTGCACGCTGACGGTCCCTCCTGGCACGCCCCACCTCGTCGTCTGGCGTGCCGACGGGCTCTTCGGCGAGCAGGACGACCTCGCCTCCCGCCGACACTGGCACACCCACTGCTGGAGGATCTCGTGACCCTGCCCCCTGCCTCTCCCGTGGACGTCCGCGGCGGCGTCGAGCTCCCGGCCCGCCGCTCCGACGTCGAGCTCCGCACGGCGGACGGGCTCACCCTGGTGGGCGAGCTCGCGCTGCCGCTCGACCGGGACCCGGTGGCCACCCTGGTGACGCTGCACCCCCTCCCGACGGCCGGCGGGTTCATGGACTCGCACGTGATCCGGAAGGCCGCGGCCCGTCTGCCCGCGCTGGCCGACGTCGCCGTCCTCCGCTTCAACTTCCGCGGCGTCTCGTCGCCCCGGGGGCGTTCCGAGGGCTCCTTCGGCGAGGGCGAGGCCGAGGCTGCCGACCTGAGGGCGGCCGTCGCGCTCGTCCAGGGCGCCGGACTGCCCACTCCGTGGCTGCTCGGCTGGTCGTTCGGCACCGAGGTCGCGCTGAAGCACGGCCGCGGCGTCGACGTCGAGGGGCTCCTCCTGCTCTCCCCGCCCCTGCACCGCACGACCGAGGCCGAGCTCGCCGCGTGGAACGAGAACGACGTCCCGATCGTCGCCGTCGTCCCCGAGCACGACGACTACCTGCAGCCCGAGGAGGCGCGGGCACGGTTCGCCGCCGTGCCCCGCGTCGAGGTCGTCGCGGTCGAGGGCGGCAAGCACCTCTGGGTGGGCGAGAAGCAGACGTCGAGGGTGCTCGACGAGGTCGTGCGGCGCGTAGCGCCCGGGGCGCTCCCGCTGCCGACCACGTGGCCTCCCTCGGAGGGCGAGCAGGCCGCCTCCTAGGGGAGCCCTGCCTGCGGCTCGTCCGCGGCCGGACCGCCCGTCAGCGCGCGTCCTGCCGGGGGACGACGACCTGCCGGATGATCAGGAGGACCGCGGCGGCGACCGGGATGGCGATGAGCGCCCCGAGCACGCCCAGCAGCGTGCCGCCGGTGAGCGCGGCGATGACGACGACGACTCCCGGCACCTTGACCGCGCGGCGCATGATGCGAGGGCTCAGGACGTACGCCTCGACCTGCATGTAGACGAGGTACCAGATGGCGGCGGTGACCCAGGTCGCGGGGGAGTCCGGCAGCAGCACGATCTGCGCGAGCACGATGATCGCCGACCCGCTGATGGTGCCGACGAGCGGGATGATCGAGCCGAGGAACGCGATGAAGGCGAAGACCGCCGGCTGCTGCGCCCCGATGGAGCTGAGGAACACGAAGCTGAGGACGCCGTTGATGGCGGCGAGCGTGAACTGGCCGATCACGTACCGGCCGACCGACTGGCTGATCTGCTCGGCGATGTCGGCGAACCGCACGCGCTTCGAGGCAGGGACGAGCTGGTAGATGCCGGCCTTGAAGGTGTTGATCGACGAGGTGAAGTAGAGCACGAGGATGACCACGACGACCGTGGCGAAGACCCCGTTGCCGATCGCCACGCCGACGGCCAGCACGCCGCCGCCGATCGTGACGACGTTGTCGGGGTTCGTGAGGAAGTCGAGCACCGAGTCGAGCGCCTGCTGGACGTCGAAGAAGTTCTGGGGCACCAGCGCCTGGAGGTTGTCGACGAACTCCTGCGTGGTGACGCTCTGCAGGTACGTGACGAGGTTCGTGATCAGCGTCGTGGCCTGGCTGACGATGACGGGCACGATCGCGAAGACCACGCCGACGAAGGCGCCGATCGCGACCGTGAAGACGATGACGATCGCGAGCCAGCGCGGCACGGAGCGGTTCTCCAGCCAGGAGACGACCGGGTCGAGACCCAGGGCGATGAAGATCGCGGCCCCCACGTAGGTGAGGATCGTCGACAGCTCGCTGAGGGCGCCTCCGATCACGAGGGCGGCGATGACGCCGAGGCCCGCCAGCAGCCCGAGGCGGAACGGATCGTGGATCTTCACGCGGGCGGCTCCTGTCGACGACCGGTGCGCCGTTCAGCTCGACGCCACCGACTGCCTACTCTGACGCACCCTGTGCCTGCGGGGCCAACACGGCGCGCAGGTTCTCGAGGTACCCCGCGACGGCGTCGCGTTCCTCCCGGATCTCGGACAGCCGGCGCTCGGCGTCGTCCGTGAGCTCGGCGGACCGGCGCTCGGCGTCGTCGACCAGGCTCGCAGCGCGCTGCTCCGCGTTCGTGAGGACGTCGTGGGCCGTGGCGTCGGCCTCCGAGCGGACGGTGCGGGCGTGCTCGTGCGAGGTGCGCTCCAGCTCGTCCGCCTCGCGTCGGGTCTCGACGGCGCGCTGACGCGCCTCCTCGAGCTGGCCCGCGGCGTCGTCGAGGTAGCCCTGCGTCTCGGCCACCGCCGCGTGGTGCCGCTGCACCAGCTCACGCTCGGCCTCGTCGCGTCGGGTGCGCAGCTCGACCTCGGCGTCGCTGCGGCGTTCCTCGAGCTCCCGGGCGAGCTCGGCGACGGCGGTCTCGCGGTCCGCGACGAGCCTCGCCTGCTGCGTCGCGGCCTCGGCCGCGAGGCGCACACGCTGCGCCTCCTCGTCGTCGACGAGCTGCGCCTGGCTCTCGGCCACCTCGGCGTCGAGGTCGGCCCTCGCGTTGACCGTCTCGGCCTCGACGACGGCACGTGCCTCGCCCGCCTCGCGCTCGAGCCGGTCCCGCTGCTGCTGCACCTCGCGCTCGAGGCGCTCGTGGGTGGCGACGACCTCGGCGGAGAGGGCGTCACGAGCCGTCGTCAGCTCGTGCTCGAGGTCGGCCCGGGCGGACTCGACGTCCCTCCGTGCCGCGAGGCGCGCCTCCTCGACCTCGCGTTCCAGGGCCGCGCGCGTCTGCGCCACGTCCGCGTCGAGCTCTGCCCTGGTGACCGCGACGTGCTCCGCGAGCTCCGCACGGCCGGTGTCGACGTCGTCGTCGAGCTCGGCGCGGGCGGCCTCGACCTCCCGGGCGAGGTCGTCCCGTCGGGTGGCCACCTCGAGCTCGAGGTCGGCGCGGGTGGTCTCGTCGAGGCGCGCCAGCTCGGCGCGGACCGTCTCGGACTCGCGGACGAGGTCGGCGCGCACGCGCTCGTCCTCGGCGACGAACTCGGCTCGTGCCAGCTCGGTGTCCCGTGCCAGCGCCGCGGCGCCGTCACGGGCGTCGGCGACCTCGCGCTCGACCTGGGCCCGCAGCTCGGCGACCTCGCGCTCGGCCGTCGCGTGCAGGGCGGCGACCTCGTGCCGTGCCGTGCTGACGTTCTCGGCCGACTCGGTGGCTGCGGCGCCCCGCATGGCGGACGAGTCGCGCTGGGCCTCCTGCAGCAGCGAGCGCGCCTCGCCGCGCGCCCTGGCCACCAGGCGGTCGGCCTCGCCGGTGCTCTCGGCGACCTGGGCCGCGGCCCGGCCCCGGGCGTCCTCGAGGAGGGCGTCGGCCCGCTCCCGGGCGTCGGAGAGCACCCGACGTGCCTCGCTCGTCGACGAGGTGCGGAGCTCCTCGGAGTCGATGTCGGCCTTGCTGACGAGGGCGGTCGCCTGCTCCTCCGCGAGCCGGAGGGTCTGCTCGAGCTTGCTGCCCAGCCCGGCGTAGGTGGGCGTGCCGGCCTCCTCGAGCTCCGTCTGCAGGTCGTCGAGCCGGGTCTGGAGGTGCTTGACGTTGCCTGCCATCTCGGCACGGTCGGCGTTGGCCTTGATCAGCTCACGACGCAGGTCGCCGAGGGCCGCGTCGACGTCGTCCTTGCGGTAGCCGCGCAGCTCGGTCCCGAATTCCGTGTCGTCAGCAGCCACTGTGTCTCCCTCGCGTCCGTTGCGGGCACTGCTCACGTGCCCGGCGCGTCGATTTTAGCGGCCGGAGGAGGGGGCGACGGTCCCCGAGGAAGGCCGGGGTGCGGCACTCAGGCTGGTCGGATACGCTGAGCCGTCTTAAATACCCGCCGCCGTGCCCGGCCTCCCGGCCAGGCCCGCGCGAGCTCCGTCGGCGTCTGCCGCGGCGCTCCCACCCGACCGGGATGGCGGCACGGAGGGAGAAAACAACGTGCGTTTCATCATCGCTGTCGTCGTCGTCGTGCTCGCGGCACTGATGGTGGCCCTCGGGTTCGCCCAGCGCACGGTGTTCGCGCCTCCGTCGAGCGTGTCGTCCTCGGTGTCGACGAGCTCCTCCGAGGCGACCGTGACCGTCGTCCCCGCCAGTGCGCTGCACGGGCGTGAGGGACGTCAGGCGGTCTCGATCGACGGGGCCGACACGGTGTTCGCGGCCACCGGCCGCACCTCCGACGTGCTCGGCTGGGTCGGCGACGCCGACTACAACCTCGTCGAGTGGGACGCGGACGCGGGCGAGCTGACCACCCGCACGGTCGCCGGCGACGAGACGGCGGTGCCCGACCCGGCCGACTCCGACCTCTGGTACGACCAGTACAGCGGCAGCCCCCTGACCTTCTCCCTCGACGCGCCCGACGACGTGTCGCTCGTCGTCGTCTCCGACGGCACCGCGCCGGCGCCCGCGGACCTCGCGGTCACCTGGCCGCTCTCCCAGGCGACCCCCACCGCCGGCCCGTTGATCGTCGGCGGCCTCCTGACGCTGCTGATCGGCGTGCTCCTCTACATCTGGGCGATCGTGCACCACCGTCGGACCCGCGGCCCCCGCCGCACCTCGAGCGACGGCTCGCGCCCCAAGCTCTCCCGGCCGTCCCGCCGTCGCGCGCTCAAGGCGGGCACCCCCGAGTCGATCGACGCCTCGTCGTCATCCGGTGCGCGTCGGGGCCGGACGCGCCGGTCGGTCGCCGTCGTGCCCGTCCTCCTCGTCGGCTCGCTGGCCCTCGCTGGCTGCTCCGCCGACTACTGGCCGGCGCCCGCGGAGGGCGCGGGTGCGAGCTCGTCCGCGACGGCGACCCCGACGGCCACCCCGACCGACGGCGCCGACGCCGAGGACGACGCCCCGAGCGTGCAGCCCCCGGTCGTGACGGTCGCCCAGGCCGAGCGGATCGTCGAGCGCGTGGCCGCGGTCGCGGCGCAGGCGGACGGCGCGCTCGACGCCGCGCTGGCCGAGACGCGGTTCACCGGCCCTGCGCTCCAGCAGCGCCAGGCCGACTACGTCATCCGGGCGAAGGACGCCGCGGCGGCCGGTCCCCTGGCCATCCCCGCCGGCGATGTGACCCTCACGCTGCCGCAGCAGTCGGACACCTGGCCGCGCACCCTCTTCACGGTCGTCCAGGACGCGGACGCGACCAAGGCGCCCGTGGCCCTGACGCTGCTGCAGGAGACGGCTCGCGACCCGTACAAGGTCGAGTACGCCCAGTCGCTGGAGGCGCAGGCCACCCTGCCGACGGTCGCCCCCGCCACCATCGGGGCCGCGAGGTTGGCACCGGACGTCAAGCTCCTCACCCTGCGGCCGGACCAGCTCGCCGAGGCCTACGGCGACATCCTCCGCAACGGGGACGAGAGCCAGTGGGCGCCGCAGTTCCAGGGCGAGGGCGACACCCTGCGGGACAAGATCGGCAAGGCCTACAAGGACGCGAAGCGGACGGCGCTGCCGACCACCGCCTCCATCGAGTTCTCGTCGACCCCCGTCGAGGACGACGCGGTGGCGTTCGCGACGAACGACGCCGGGGCGCTCGTCTCGGTGGCGCTCAACGAGGTCGAGACGGTCAAGCCGACCGCCGAGGGCGCCAGCGTCGAGCCGCAGGGCGTCGTCAAGTCCCTGCTCGGCCTCGACACGTCCAAGAAGGGCATCGAGGCGACCTACGGTGTCCAGTTGTTGTTCCAGGTG
>Ga0308167_1004079_pt1 | contig 10943 bp, 16 predicted proteins | sample PhyCR1_2_FD_202138 | JGI IMG/M metagenome (GOLD analysis project Ga0308167, IMG submission 202138) | Phyllosphere microbial communities from UC Gill Tract Community Farm, Albany, California, United States - DLSLRC.R1 | ecosystem: Host-associated > Plants > Phyllosphere > Unclassified | place... | reverse complement strand
TGAACTGACAGACACACAGAAACTGAATAACCTGATGGCGCACGCGCTGCTGGGCGGCGTGGTCGCTGAGCTGAGCGGGGGCAGTGCAGCCGCAGGCGCCACCGGCGCGGTAACGGGGGAACTGGCGGCGCCGGCCATCGCACTGGCGCTTTACGGCACGGCAGACAGTGATAAACTGAGCCCGGAGCAGAAGGCGAACCTGAGCGCGCTGGCGACGCTGGCATCGGGAATCGCTGCGGGTGTGAGCAGCGGGAGCACGGCGGGTGCGGCGACGGGGGCGCTGGCGGGTAAGAATGCGGTTGAGAATAATTCCTTCAGTGATGGCTGGAATAATATATTGCCATCAGGAGGTATGGATTATGGTAAGGCAGTTTCTTCATGGAACAAGTATGCTTTAGATAACGATTTATCACCCGATAAAAATCAAGATGGATTAAAACAAATTGCTACTGGAGAAGGGCCCTCTTTAGGAGCTGAGGGCAAAGTCACCACGGTAGTTCAGGTTAATGGAGACGTTGCTGCCGCCGTCGGTTATACCATTACTGGTTCTATAGACAATAGACATTTATCAGTAACTGGTGGAGATATATATGGCTTTGGTGCACATGCAGGTGCATCAGTTGGGTTAAGTTTTGGTCCTTATTTTCCAGGAGTATTAGGGAGTCCTGATCGTGATTATTCATTTAATTTAGGTGGTGGGGTTTTTTCCTTTAGTGCAACTGGAAACAAGGATGGATTGGGTTTTTCATTTGGTATTGGACCATCTTGGGGGATTAGCGCAACGGAGATTCGTGGCGTTGATTTAAATGGGACAGCTACTAGCGAGATTTATAGTTATGAGTTTAAATGATTTACATTACACTTCCATATTTTTAATGTTAATTTTTATGATTGTGTTTTTTGCATTTTTTGTTCATTTTATATATAAGGAATTGGGGGGGGTTAAAATAGGAAGAGATACCTTTCTTTTTTTCGATTTTATGTTTTTTGGTTCAGGTTTTAAATCGAACGTCCCCTCACTAGCGATGGCTATGATTATATTACTGAGTAGATTTTCTGCTTATAGTAAAAATCATGATGTAACTGCTTTGTATGAAGGTGTCGTTGTTTCTTTTGCGATGTTGTTTCTTTTTGTGCATTGTAGGTTTTTTTCCGGAATTAGTTATAGTAAAACCAGGGTGAAATTAATTAAAGAGTTTTTTCTGAATTTAAAGTTAACTAAGAATTTTTTTTTCTTATGGCTATCCAGAGTTTTTTATATTGCACTGATTTTCTACGCTTATGGTGTTTGAAGATTGCTTTGTTGTCGGATTTTAAAGTGTGACCAGTCATGATATAGGTTGATACTTTTCAGCCATCCAACGCCCGATGTACTTCATCGGGCGTTTTATATTTCAACGACAGATGCGGGCGTCGTGTGTTGTAGATTTCTACCGACTCTGAGCGGCGGCAGTGCATCCGCAGGGGCCACCGGCGCGGTAACGGGGGAACTGGCGGCGCCGGCCATCGCGCTGGCGCTTTACGGCACGGCAGACAGTGATAAACTGAGCCCGGAGCAGAAGGCGAACCTGAGCGCGCTGGCGGGTAAGAATGCGGCGGAGAATAACAATCTGGCAGCCGTTGTGCGTCTTGGTGCTACAGCATGCGCGGAGATCGCTTCATGCCGTGACATGGTTGTAGAGAAAGGGTTAGGCGCATTGCTGGGCCTCGGTGTGGCGAAAACGGCGATGGACAACCTTTCCGAGGCCGATCGTACATTGATACTGGCAGCGGCCATGACGGGTAAAGCCGATGAAATAGAGCGGCTGACTCCGGCACAGCAGGCGGTATATAAGGAAATGGTCGAGAGTCAGAAAGGCACTCTGCTTCCATTACCGGTGCTTGACCGGCCTTTAGTTGACAATACGCTGACTAATCCCATCCCAGGGCAGAATAAAGGCACGACGCTAACCACTCCGGATCAACGTGATCAGAACGGCAGCAGTCATACCGGGAATACCAGTGATGTGCCGAATGCGGGCAGTAATACGACAGTCATCCCAATCCCGGATGGGCCGAATAGGGATGATTTGGCTTATCAATCCGAAGGTTCACGGCCTGAGAACATGTCACCTGAGGGAGCAGGTAGAGCTGGTGCATTCAACGAGGCAAAACGGCAATCAGGAATTCCAGTGGGTAAAAATCCGGATAGAGTGCTTCCTAATGTAGATAAAAGAGGGAATTCTCAGCCAGGAAAAATCTATGAGTTTGATGTACCCAAACCTGGAGGTGGTACACAAACTATACAAATAAGGGATGATGCTAAAGGCCATTTCTTTGGCGAGAAAGATATCCAAAATAGAGGCCCTCATTTTAACGATCAGGAAGGGAATCATTATGATTACTGATATTACCATACGTTATGCTAGCAATATTAGTTTTAAAAATGAAATTGCCAATTTTGATTCACTGGGGGTTGCAGGAGAAAATATATCAGCAGTTAGCTGGGAAATAAAAAATATGAAGCGTAGCGATGGAACTTTAACCATTATAAAAGAAATGGTTAAAAAGCTATCAACCTCTGCTGATATAGAGACTATTTATATTTACATTCAATTGTCTGGAAAGCAACCTGACACTCGTTTGATAAGATATAAAAAAACGTGGGGCCTTTTGAAGTCAAGGGGCTACAATTTTGATTTTATGTCAAATAAAAATGATTTTATTTTTAATTATGGTGATGGATTAGCGTTGTCAGGGACTGCATCTTTTGATGTTTCATTGTTAGATAATTTATCAAAGTTAATTAAGGACGAGAAAAAAATTTTTTTTGCAATTGCTCCGTCTGGAAAGAAAGAATTGGAAGTAGCCAATATTAAATCTGAGCTTGAGTGGATGAATAATTTCTGGTCATTAAATGGGGTAGTATTTTTAACATTAGGTCTACTTGATGAAATGGACTGCGAAGTAGTTGCTTTAGGCAAAAAAACAGTTATTCAAGGTTTAAAATAAATTTTCTCTGTGGCGAATAATGCGCTCGGAGCCACATCTTCAGACAAACTCGATAAAGTCATTGAGCAAATCATGAACAGCGATAAATCACTGGAATCGGCTAATGAGCTGATCAAACTAGAAAATGCTGACATACGCAGTGATGCTCTGGTATCCAAATTTACTAGATACCCTTCAGAAATGACCGGCACAGCGTGGGCTGAACTAGCCGGAAATCTGCGAGTTTAAGCCTCTGAAATGGAAAAAGCCTTTGGGCGAGCGGTAGCACAATAGTTGGTTACCGGGCTGCTCTCTGGTAAGGATTACATAAAACGTAACCCTGACTCTGAAGTCATGTCTAAAGCTCAAGCATCATGAACACCTGGGGCTACCATAAATCGAATGCCAGTATTGGTGATGCGCCACTGATGTTTGGAGTTAAAGTGCTGTTAACCACAATAAAAGGTATGGCCGCTAATGTAGCGATTGGGGTGGGTGTTAATACTGGCGTTCAGCTCGCAGGAAAAGATCCGTTCAGTTATGTCGATGCAATAATGGCTGGGGTGACAGCAGCCGCAACGACAGGGAAAGGCATTATAGCTTCAACTCCAATCAACATAGGGGGAGCAGCAATAGGAAGCGGGATTAAAGGGGAGAATCCGGTTAACTCTATGGCAGGCGCTGGAGCAGGTACTGTCGTTGGTGGCGTAGGAGGCGAAATAATAAAAGGGGTCGGTTCAAAGCTTGGAAAAGATGCAGTATCTGATTTAACAGGAGCGGTTCTTGGAGGCTACATCGGTGAGAAAACAGGGAATGCTGTAAAAGATGAACTCGATAAGAAGGATAAAACCGATGCTAAAAAATAATCTCTTTAGTTTAGTCAAACTGATATTGAGTTGCCTGATTTTATTTTTCATTGGTGATGTTGTAGCTGAACTACTTGCATCAGCGATTATTTATTTTAAAAAAGATTTTTTCCAGTTCAGTTGGAGCAATGTTTTTGACTCTTTCTTCAGAACCGGGTATGTCGGCGGCCTTATTTTGGGTGTCGGGATCTGGATAAAGGTCTTGTTAAAGGAGCGAAAAGATCAACAGAGTCCCTCTGAATAAATCACCAATCCCGGCCTCTCTGGCCAGGATTTTACTTGATCCTTTCAGCTCTTCGTTCTGCGGATAACCGGTGCGGGACATTTCTCCTGTAGCGCACCGGGGAAGTCTTTCAGCCAGTGGCTGACCTTCTTAAGATGAATACACGTCTGGCTCAGGCCTTCCAGGCAGCCCTACGGCTCGCGGGTGTCCTGAGCGGTGATAATGATACAGTTGAGAATAATAGCCTCTCGCTGCCAGGCGGGCTGAACAGTTACGGCCAGGCTTCGACATCGCTGGGCACCTCAATGACTGAAGCCGGTGCGCAGCGGAAGAAATTAACGCAGCGCTGAGTAAAAATGCGAAAGGTGATTTACCGGAAGGCGCAAAAATCACCAAAACCATTGTTGAGGGTTATAAAGAGGGCGTACTGATTGCCGTTGCAGGTTATTTAGGGCCGGCGGCAAGCATCGGGAAAGTTGTGGCAGGTGCAACCGTCGCTGAAAGAGCAAATGGGACTTACAAGTGGTTCGATATAAACAGTGAGAAGAATCAGAGCCTGCCTGAAAATCAGCAGAAAACCTGGGATTACTGGGGGAGCGCTTCTGCGGCTGTGACCGGTGTATTAGCCCTTGGCCGTGGTGTCTGGCAGAACGTGGGAATAGCGGCAGGCAGTGCGGTGTTTACGGATGGGCCGGACAAAGGCGCTGTCAGTGGGGCGATTATTGGTGCTGGAGTCGGTGGAGCTATTGGTCTTTGGGGGCCAAGTTTACTGGATCCAGTTTTAGGGGGCGCATCAGGTCTTGCGAGCGACGTATTCGGTGCGGCTGGTAGCGAATATATAGGCAATAAAGTGAAGGACAAGATAAATGAGAAAAAATAAGCAAACCTTAACTTTGATGTGTTTAAGTATTTTATATATAACGCTTTGCTGCTTAATTTTCCTATTAATCTCTGATGCAGTAATAGACTTATTATTTTCTGGGGAATTAGAAATGAACCGGACAACTTTTAAGAGAATTATTGTGATGAGCTTAATCGCAGGTGTTGCGGTAGGAACTGGAGGTTACATATTCGCTAAAATAGACGAGTACAAGACCTGTAAATCACCCCCGTCCGATCCAGACTGATCGACACAAGACTCCCGGTCACAGCGCCGGGATCTTTTTATCTGCTGTTCAGAGATTAATATCCAGCTCAATCACCATTCTGCCACGTTTAACGGTGATAATCGCCAGCTTGCCGGTATCAAACCCGAATCTCTCATCATTATCCGCAACCGGGATGCCCAGCAGCAGGATTTGTCCGGCCTGAGTCGCGACACGGAGCATGCCAACGACGGCAGCATCAGCCCTATTTTCGACAAAGAGAAAGAGCAGCGCCGCCTGCAGCAGGCGCAGCTGGTCAACGACGTTGCCACCCATGCGCTTGACGTTTACAACACGCATGAAGCCGCCCGGGCCACGCGCGCCGCCACGGCCAGCCTGGCGGATACGGATACGCGTACTGCGCTGGAAGCGCAGGCGAAGGCAGTGCTGGATAAGGCGCATGAAAAGGATCCGAATGTCGACAACAGCAGGCAGGCGGTGGTCAGCAAGGCCTGGCAGCTGGCCTACGACCAGGCGATTGTCCGTCAGGGCGCGGACATGGGCGGAAGCGTGCGCACGGGCGTCAACGCGGTAGTTAATGCCCTGCAGGCGCTGGCGGGCGGCGACATCAGGGCTGCCCTGGCGCAGGGCGCTGCGCCTTATCTGGCCGCGAAGGTCAAGGAACTGACCACCGATAATGCGCCCTACGGTGAACTGACAGACACACAGAAACTGAATAACCTGATGGCGCACGCGCTGCTGGGCGGCGTGGTCGCTGAGCTGAGCGGGGGCAGTGCAGCCGCAGGCGCCACCGGCGCGGTAACGGGGGAACTGGCGACGCCGGCCATCGCACTGGCGCTTTACGGCACGGCAGACAGTGATAAACTGAGCCCGGACCAGAAGGCGAACCTGAGCGCGCTGGCGACGCTGGCGTCGGGAATCGCTGCGGGTGTGAGCAGCGGGAGCACGGCGGGTGCGGCGACGGGCGCGCTGGCAGGTAAGAATGCGGTGGAGAATAACTTCCTGAGCAGTACCTCCTCGGAAAAACGTGATGCTTTGGCAGAGAAAGTCTTAAAAGGCGATAAATCCCTGCAAACCGCGAAAGATTTTTTACAACTTGAGAATGCCGATAAACGTAGCGATGCACTGGTTGCTAAGTTCAATAAAGAACCAGCTGAGTTGAGCACAGCAGAGCGAACCGAGTTGGTAAGTTATTTGAAGATATATGCATCTGACATGCAGGCTAAATATGGTGAGGCAGTGACTAAAGAGCTGATCGCAGGAATGCTGACTGGGCAGGATTATATGAAGTCAGCGCCACAGACAGAGGCGCAGCAGAAAGCACAAACCATCATGAATACCTGGGGTTATCATAAATCCAACGCCAGCATTGGAGACCCGGTATTGTTATTTGGCAGCAGTGTCCTGGGCACCACAATAAAAGAAGGTATGGCGCTTAATGCGGCAATCGGTGTGGGCGTGAATACGGGCGTAAAACTTAGTGGGAATGATCCTTTCAGCTATGTTGATGCAATTCTCGCCGGTGTGACAGCTGCCGCGAAAACAGGTAAAAGCTGGCAGGCATCAGCAGCGATCAATATGGGAGGCGCTGCGATTGGCAGTGCGATTAAAGGGGAAGATCCGACTAACTCTGTGATAAGTACTGGCTTTGGTAGTGCGGCTGGTAGTTTAGGGGGAAAAGTTGTTGATTCATTGTCACCGGTAACTGATCAAGTGACAAAGGATGTTATTGGTGCAGTTACAGGTTCTACTGCTTCTGAACTTACAGGAAAAGCTGTAAAAGATGAGTTAGACAAGCGGGAGAAGAAACAATGAATCTCTTTAGCAAGGTTGGTATCCTTTGGCTTCTTTTCTTGATTGTGTACTGTATTGCTTTAATCTCTGTTGTTCTTTTCATATGCCAACTAGGAGTGTCAACAATTTTCTACTTCAATGATGGGGCATTCCTTTTTTCATGGGAAGAGGCATTATATATCGCATTAAAAAAAGGGAGCATAGCAGGAGTAGTATTAGGTGCCGGAGTATGGTTGAAAAATAAATTGCATGAGCGTCATAGGAAATAATAGTCGTTGAGAATAACAATCTGGCAGCCGTTGTGCGTCTTGGCACCAAAGCATGCGTGGAGATCGCTTCATGCCGTAACATGGTTGTGGAGAAAGGGTTAGGCGCATTGCTGGGCCTCGGTGTGGCGAAAACGGCGATGGACAATCTCTCCGAGGCCGATCGTATATTGATACAGTCAGCGCCCGGGAACGCTGTCCCTTAAACAGATTATCCGACACGAAATCCATACTCCAGAACTGATCAATATGGGTCAGAACCGAACGTTGCTGGCGATGTGCTGCACTGAGATGTCTGCGGGAGCGCTTTCTGCGCAGGTTGAGGCCTTCCAGACAGTAAATCCGGTGTGTTTTCTTGTGGTTAACAAGCCAGCCTTCCCCCTGCAGCTGGATATGAATACGAGGACACCCATACCGTATCCGGGTTTCCACGATCTCCAGAATACGCAGGGTTATCGCCCGATCGTCACGCCGGCTCTGCCAGTGGCAGACAGTTCTGCTCTGCATCAGCAGCCCACATCCACGGCGCACGCTGATACGACAGGCTTCCTGCAGGAAATGCACCGCCTGGCGCTTCTGAGCCGGCCTCAGAACTTTTGCTTCAGTACCTCCTGCAGCATCTCCTTATCCAGACTCAGGTCGGCGACCAGCTTCTTCAGCTGCTGGTTTTCATCTTCCGGTTGCCGTAGACGGCGCAGTTCCGTCACGCCCAGACCCGCAAGTTTCTTCTTCCGGTTGTAAAAGGTGTCCTCACAAATGCCCATCTTTCTGCAGACTTCTCTGACGCGGGTGCCTGTTTCGGGCTGTTTCAGCGCAAACGCAATCTGTTCCTCGCTATAGCGGGTCTTTTTCATGGCGATGTGCCCCTCTCTGAGATGGAAGAAAGACCGGGGACTTCAGTTCAGCCAGGCACTGTTTTCAGGGGGAGGTCAGTATCGCAGGGCAGGCTTTTGAATGGTATGTCCAGCTGTCAAGCAAAGGTAGATCGCAACTTGGCTGGGCAACAAGAGATGGTTCGCACTTGAACGTGTCTCTTGACAGAAAGTTCACACATAAATAATCAAGGTGCATATTTATGAAGAATAAAATTTTTTTATCAAGAAGTAGAAATAATTTGCGGCTGCAAAGATAAAATAAAAAATATGCAGGTGAAAAAGGAGGAGTCATGGGGATAAGTGAATAGGACGGCATACTGTAAGGGTACTCGATAAAACTCTATGACGAAGAATAGCTTTTATCTTTTGATAAAAGCGAAACCCTTCCAATAGGAAAACAGCTCACTCAGGACGATTTTTACTGAGCAGCTAAAGATCACGGTCCTTCAGCGATCGGGATCTTTTTATCAGCCCGCCTAACGCTATTTGATCTCCGGCATCTGCCAGTCCTGGTTCAGCGCCCCCGGAAGGTCTTTCATCCAGGCGCTGACCTTTTACAATTAAAGCTTGTGACGCTAAGGTCCTCAATACAGCCACACAGCTCGCGCATGCTCTGCGGGGTTACTCGACAGGAGCTATACCTCATACAAATAGATCTGGCGTAATTCATTTATTATTTCCTGAAAATATACTATTTTTCATATTTAAGGCATCTGATGGGGTCACTCACTAATCTGTAGTTAATTGGATTTTTTCAATAATCGGGCTAAACTAACGATTGGCTTAGATCTTATGAGAATATTCTATTTTTAGAGTCTTAATTATTAATAGAAAGAATTATTAATAACAGAGATGGATTTACATGCGCTGCTTAGTTTAATAAACATGCGCATCTGATCGAACAGTTACCCAATAAACTTTAGGTTTACAGGATTATGGAGATCTATTTGTATTTTTAGACCAGCGGTCGACTCGACCAGTATTGTATTTTCTTCATGCTCGAATACGCTGACAAAAGGATTTGAGTTTTCAGAGTACAAAATCCATATTGGATTTTTATCATTATCAAGATAAGCAATGAAACCCTCGGAGCCGTAGCTTCCTTCTCCTACACAACAATAACATTCATTGAGTAACTTGACTTCTTTTATTATATCAATGGATGTGACTTCTTCATTATTGTTACGATAAAAATCTATAAAATCAAAATCCGCGCCCACTTCAATTTTTGGTGTGGGAAAGGATGTAATTTTACAGGATGTAGCTCTTCCATCGAAAAAAAACACAGCTTCCTTTATTGGCAATAACTCTTCTTTCCATAATTTTGATATGATGCTTTGCATTATTTTATCCACATTTCTTGGGCCGTGTGTTTAATCCTTTGTCGGGAACAACACCACCTGCTTTAATATTACGGCGATCTTTAAATCGCTGCTGAAATTTCTGCCACCATGTTTTCCCTGTTGATGATTCAGGGTGAGGGGCTAAAGGATTGACTTTATTGACCTTTACTTATCCAATCCTGCTTCATAAGCTGCATCCAAGCGTCTGTTGTCATAAGTGACTAGTTGCCCGTCAACATCTACTACATTCAATGGAGACCTGTTCCAGTCCCACTGACCATTTTTCATAATTTCAGCATAATCATTCGCCGAAATTGTCCTCTGAGAAAAATTGATATCCTTGGGATTAACCCATTCCCCACTCAACCCCAGCGGATCCACCCAGCTCAGCGGGTTTGGTGCATACTGATACAGGTTCCAGCCGCCTTTCAGCCCTATCGGGTCATCGGGACGATCCCGGTGCGGCCATACTTTTCAGGTCACTTAACATACTGATGTACATTGACTTTATAACGCCAGCTCTGCCGATTACTGCCCGGTTTTTCCATATACCCCGACGCGCACTTTTGGCCCGCACGCTACTGCCTAACCGTGACTATCTCTGTCTGCACCAAGAAGTGGCCCGCTATGTGCAGCAGAAGCGGGATGCCAGGCAGACCCGGCAACAGATCGAGGCGTTGCTGACTCGGGTCAGCGGCTGACGGTAAAAAGCCGGAAGGATCGTTAAGATCGCCTCCGGCTATTATTATTCGTAGACTTTTGCAGCCATTAAAATATCTGCAAAAACTTTCCAGTTCGTATCCTTTGGCAACGGCTGGTTAGTGTTTTCATAATACCCATCCATATCCTCAATCCATGAAGCTATAGCTTCAAGATAAGAGCTGAGATCTTTATTTTCCCATTCATCAGGGTTGTCTTTAAGATCTTTCGCCAGAGCTTCTATAAGTTTAACAAGCCCATCTTTACTGCTAACCGGTAATAAATCATCTAACATTTTAGCCACCTATAACTCTCTTAATACCATCACCCATTTTAAGAATGATACTTTTTCCATCTGTTTTCGTAGTCATTTTCCACATTTGGCCAGCAATTTCTTTCTCCGTAGCCCACTGCACCGGTATTTCTTTCAGCCCTGACAGTTTGAATGCAGCCAGTCTCCTGTGGTCCAGAGTCCATAATTTTCCGCTTGAGTCTTGCCAAATTTTAATTGCGGGTAAATCAGTGGGCTTAAGAGTACCGTTTTTAAGAGCAGCTGCGTTATTGAGAACGGTATGCTCGCCCGTTTGATTTTTAATTGAACTTTGCATGAAATGGATATCGTCAGGATTCTTTGTAAAGCTCCCACACTTATTCAACCCCAACGGGTCGATCCAACTCAGCGGGTTCGGCGCATACTGATACAGGTTCCAGCCGCCTTCCAGCCCTATCGGGTCCTGAACCGTAAACCGTCCCACCTGCGGATCGTAATAGCGAAACAGATTGTAGTGTAGACCGGTTTCG
>Ga0308167_1004077_pt1 | contig 10945 bp, 11 predicted proteins | sample PhyCR1_2_FD_202138 | JGI IMG/M metagenome (GOLD analysis project Ga0308167, IMG submission 202138) | Phyllosphere microbial communities from UC Gill Tract Community Farm, Albany, California, United States - DLSLRC.R1 | ecosystem: Host-associated > Plants > Phyllosphere > Unclassified | place... | reverse complement strand
GTCGAAGTCACCGGGGTTGCCGCGGGTTCCGGTCCCTTCGACGGGCTCAGGGACCTGGGTTGCGCGAGGTGGCTGAGCTTGTCGAAGTCACCGGGGTGGCTGTGGGTTCTGGTCCCTTCGACGGGCTCAGGGACCTGGGTTGCGCGAGGGGGCTGAGCTTGTCGAAGTCACCGGGGTTGCCGCGGGTTCCGGTCCCTTCGACAGGCTCAGGGACCTGGGTTGCGCGAGAGGGCTGCGGGTTGCGGTCCCTTCGACAGGCTCAGGGACCTCGCGTGGCTCAGGGACCTCGCGTGGCTCAGGACCTCGCGTGGCTCAGGGACCTCGCGTGGCTCGGGGACCTCGCGGGGCTCAGCCGCGCACCCAGGCGTAGGTGATCTCGGGGCGGCCCTGGCCGCCGTACCGGGGTTCGCGGCGCACGCGCCCGGCGTCGGCGAGGTGTTCGAGGTACCGCCGGGCGGTGACCCGCGACATGCCTTCGCTCTCGCCGACCTCGGTCGACGACACCGCTCCGGCGGCGGTGCGCACGCGCGCGGCGACGGCCTGCAACGTCTCGTCGCTGAGCCCCTTCGGCAAGGTGGGGGCGGCGACCGTGCGGAGCGACCCGAGCAGGGCATCGACCTCCGACTGCGTCGCATCGCCGGCGGCGCGATCCAGTCCCTCGACGTACGCGCGGTACGCCTCGAGGCGCTCGCGGAACGCGGCGAACGCGAACGGCTTGATGAGGTACTGCACGACCCCGATCGACACCGCCGCCCGCACGGTGGCGGCGTCGCGCACCGCGGTCACCGCGATGATGTCGACGCCCGCACCCATCGCGCGCACGCGCCGGGCGACGTCGAGTCCGGTGCCGTCGGGCATGGTCATGTCGAGCAGCACGAGATCGATCGAGCGATCCGGGTCGGTGATCGCGGTGAGCGCCGCGCGGGCTCCGGCGGCCTGACCGACGACCTCGAACCCCGGCACGCGGCCGACGTAGGCGCTGTGCAGCTCGAGGGCGAGGGCATCGTCGTCGACGACGAGCACGCGGATCACGGTGCCACCGCCTCGGCCACCGCGGGGAGGAAGACTCGCACCGTGGTGGGCTGAGCGGTCACCTGCAGAGTGCCTCCCCGGGCGGCGACGATGTCGCGCACGAGCGCGAGTCCCACGCCGCGCCCGCCCGGGGCGAGCGCGGTCTTGGTCGAGGCGCCGAAGGCGAACGGGTCGTCGAGTCTCGGGTCGAACCCCGCTCCGCTGTCGACGACCTCGACGATCACGTCGGCGCCGTTCTCGCGCAGCGTCGCACGCACCCATCGCGGCTCGGGGCCCGTCGCCGCGGCATCCAGTGCGTTGTCGACGAGGTTGCCGACGACCGTCACGGCCTCGGCGGCGACCAGCGGCAGCGTCGGGGTGGGCTCGGCCACATCGATGTCGAGGCGCACTCCGCGTTCGGCGGCTTCGTCGAGCTTGCCGAGCAGCAGGGCGACGACCACGGCGTCGTCGTCGTCCGAGACGAGGCGGTCTGCGAGGTCCTGACGCTCTCCGGTCGACGCGACGATCAATCGTCGGGCTTCGTCGACGCGGCCGAGTTCGAGCAGAGCGAGCAGGGCGTGCAGGCGGTTGCCGTGCTCGTGCGTCTGCGAGCGCAAGGTGTCGCTGAGCGTGCGCACGCCCTCGAGCTCGCCCAGCAGGGCCTGCAGTTCCGATCGATCGCGCAGGGTCATCACGCGCCCGCGCTCGGGAGCGCGTCGGCCGCTGAGGTCCCGCGCTTCCTCCTGGTTGACCAGCAGCACGCGGTCGCCGTTCACGACGGTCTCTTCGACCATGCGGCGCCCGGTCGCGATGGCATCGGCGAGCCCGGCGTCCATCTCGACCTCGCGGGGGTCGAGAGACACCTGCCCGCTCGTGGCCGGGGGCAGCCCCAACAGGTCGGCCGCCTCGTCGTTGTACAGCACGATGCGTCCGGCACGGTCGGTCACGACGAGCCCCTCGCGCAGCGAGTGCAGTACGGTCTCGTAGCTCTCGACGAGCCGCGACAGCTCGCCCGGCGTGTACGACCCGGTCACGCGACGGGCGCTGCGGCGCACGTACAGCGCCCCGAGCACGCCCATGCCGACGATGGCGGCGGATGCCAGGACGATGAGCGGTGCGCGCGCCGCGATGTCCTGCTGCACGGCGCCGAGGGTGACGCCCACCGAGACCAGCGCGATGATGTCGCCGTTCTCGCCGCCGTCGACGCGGATGGGGGCGATCGTGCGGACCGAGGGACCGAGGGTGCCTTCGTACACCTCGGTGAACGTGTTCCCGGCGAGGGCTTCTTCGCGCGAGCCCAGGTACGGCTCACCGATCTCCGACCGGTTGCGATGGGTGATGCGGGTGCCGTCGGGCGTCATGATCGTGACGAACGACAGGTCGGCCTCGGCAAGGATCTGCTCGACCATCGGCTGCAGGGTGTCGGAGTCGCGGGCGGCCGCGAGCACCGCGACATCGGGCTCGTGCGCGAGCGTCTCGGCGACCGACCGCGTCACCTTCTCGGCCTCGCGCTGACCGGAGTCGCTGAGCTGCAGCGACAGCAGCGCCGCGAGCACGCCGGCGACGAGAACGACGACGCCGAGCGACACCAATGCCAGGCGTCCTCCCACGCTCAATCGCATGTCACCGCCCTTCCTCGCGCTGTCGTGAACAATACGACCACAAATCGTGGATGCGTCCGCGCTCGACCACAGTCAAGTCATTCGCCGACGGCTTCGTCGGGAAAAACAATGACGTTAGGAAGAGGGGATAGGCGCTGATGGCTCTCTCACTCCGCACCACCCGGGATGGTCGCCCCCGTAAGAAGATCGACCGCAACCACTGGCTCTACATCGCCGTGATCGTCGCCGTCGTGGCCGGCATCATCGTCGGTCTCATGGCCCCGGCCTTCGCCACGGCACTCGAGCCGGTCGGCAAGGGCTTCGTCTCGCTGATCAAGATGATGATCGCCCCGGTGATCTTCTGCACGATCGTCGTGGGCATCGGTTCGATCGCCAAGGCCTCCACGGTCGGCAAGATCGGCGGCCTGGCGATGGTCTACTTCCTGGTGATGTCGTCGTTCGCACTGATCATCGGCCTGGTCGTCGGCAACATCATCCACCCCGGTGAGGGTCTCAACATTTCGGGAGCGACGTACGAAGCCCCGGCCGAGGCCACCACCACGCAGGACTTCATTCTGGGCATCATTCCCACGACGTTCTTCTCGGCATTCACCGGCGGCAGCATCCTCCAGGTGCTGTTCATCGCCCTCCTCGTCGGCTTCGCCCTGCAGGGCATGGGCGAGCGCGGAGCGCGCATGGTCGAGGGCATCCGCAACTTTCAGGTGCTCGTCTTCCGCATCCTCGGCATGATCCTGTGGCTCGCTCCGATCGGCGCCTTCGGTGCGATCGCCGCGGTCGTCGGCAAGACCGGCTTCCAGGCCGTGATCAGCCTCGGCATCCTGATGGGCGCGTTCTACCTGACGTGCTTCCTGTTCATCACGCTCGTGCTCGGTGTGCTGCTGTACGTCGTGACCCGCGTGAACATCTTCACGCTCATGAAGTACCTGGGCCGCGAGTACCTGCTGATCGTCGGCACCTCGTCGTCGGAGGCTGCTCTGCCCCGCCTCATCGCCAAGATGGAGCACCTCGGCGTCTCGAAGCCGGTGGTCGGCATCACCGTCCCGACCGGGTACTCGTTCAACCTCGACGGCACCGCGATCTACCTGACGATGGCCTCGCTGTTCATCGCCACCGCGATGGGCTCGCCCATGTCGCTCGGCGAGCAGATCGGGCTCATGATCTTCATGATCATCGCCTCGAAGGGCGCCGCCGGTGTCACCGGAGCCGGTCTCGCCACCCTCGCCGGTGGACTGTCGGCCTACCGCCCCGACCTGGTGGACGGCGTCGGTGTCATCGTCGGCATCGACCGCTTCATGTCGGAGGCCCGCGCCGTCACCAACTTCACCGGCAACGCGGTGGCCACGATGCTCATCGGCGTCTGGACCAAGGAGTACGACGGCCAGCGCGTCCGCGAAGTGCTCGCCGGCAACCTCCCGTTCGACGAGACGATGCTCACCGGCGACGGTCACGGCGGCTCGCACGGTGCGGCCGTGAACGAGGCGGCGGATGCCAAGCAGGACGCCTCCGTGGCGGTCGGCGCCGGCCCCGTCGGTGCCGTCGACACCTCGACGCTCAACGCCTTCCGCGTCCAGGCGGAGGCGGAGGAGTCGGCTCGGAGCCGCTCGTGAGCCTTGCGCACACCCCGGCGGGGGCGGCTTCGGCCGCCCCCGCCCCCGCGCGCGCGGACCTCGCCCGCACCTGGATGCTTCGCTCGCCCCTCGCGGGCGGCCTCGACACCGCGGCCGATGTTCTCGTGCTCGATCTCGAAGACGGCCTTCCCTCCGGACGCAAGGACGAGGGTCGCGATCGTGCGCGCCGCGCGGCCGCCGAGGTTCCCGTCTGGCTGCGCATCAGCGCCGCCGGCACCCGAGACGGGCAGGCTGATCTCGCTCTCGGACGCGAGCTCGACGACCGTCTCGCCGGGGTCGTCCTGGCGATGTGCGCCGGCCCCGCCGACGTCGGTCATGTCGCGGCCTCGCTTCCGGCGGGCACGCCGATTGTCGCGATGGTCGAGTCCGCCGCGGCTCTTCTGGCCGCCCCCGCGATCGCCGCGCACCCCGCGACCCGACGTCTCGCTTTCGGCACCGGTGATTTCCGTCGCGACACCGGCATGGCGGCGGACCGCATCGCGCTGTCGTGGCCGCGCGCCCAGCTCGTGGTCGCTTCCGCCGCGGCGGGCATCGCCGGCCCGATCGACGGCCCCTGCGGTCCGATCGACCAGGCGCTCGACGCGGCTCGGCACGCGGTCGCGATGGGTTTTACGGGCACCTTGGCGCTCCAGGATGCCGCCGTGTCCGGCGCCCATGCCGGCTTCACGCCGGCGCCCGACGAGGTGGAGCGCGCCCGCGCCCTGCTGTCCGCGACCCCGGACGGTCCCGTCGACGGCTCGTACGCCCCGACGCTCGCGCGGGCCCGCGCCCTCATCGCGCGCGCCGAGGCCCTCGCCGCCCTCTGACCGAGCGATCACCCCGCGCAAGGTCCCTGAGCCCGTCGAAGGGACCGCCTGACCGCGAGGTCCCTGAGCCTGTCGAAGGGACCGCCCAGCGCAAGGTCCCTGAGCCTGTCGAAGGGACCGCTCCAAACCGGCGGCTTCGACACGCTCAGCCACCTCGCGAAGGACGCCCCTACCGCCTCCGGAACCACCTCCGACGCGGAGCCGGCGCCTCCACCGCGGCCGCGGCCTCGCGGGCGCGGCGTCTCTCGCCCCACGCCGCGAGCTCGGCATCGATGTCGACGGTCGGGGTGACCACGGGCGGCCCGCCCTGCAGCTGACGCCGCGCCTCGATCACGCGGCGGTTGAAGTCCTCGAGGGCTTCCCGCACGTCGGGCTCGCGCGCGATGGCATCCATCCGCTCCGCCCGTTCGGCGTACTCGACCCGCAGCGTCAGGGCCGGGGGACCGAGACCCGAGAGCTGCTCGGTCTCGATCTTGCGCCGGATCCACCAGTTCGGGTCGTGCGACGCCCCCAGGTCGGGCAGGGGCTTGCCCGCCCCGGGCAGATCGTCGAACTCGCCGCGACGGATCGCCTGCTGGATCGAGGTCTCGACGAAGGCGGCACGCTCCGCAGCCGTCGAGCCGCGGGCCGGTGCCTCGGGCTCCGCTTCGGGTTCGAGCCCCGCCTCGCGCAGACGGCGGTCGAGTCGGTAGCGTTCGGCCTCCTGCCGGGGGTCTTCGCTCACGCCGCCTCCCGCTGTTCGCGCTCCAACCGGCGCAGGCGTTCACGTGCCATGTCTTGGGCGCGGGGCCCCGAGCCGAGCGCGCGCTCGGTGATCCGCAGCACGAGGCGGGTGAGGGTCAGCACGGGCAGGGGCCAGCGTCGCACGCCGAGCATCTTGCGGTAGCGGCGGGGGATCGTCGCGACGGCCGCGGCGAACAGCACGCGGTACGACAGACCCATGAGGCCGGGGAACGGCGGCTTGCGCAGGAAGCGCACGACGTCGGCCACGCGCTCGTCACCGCGCAGCTCGCGGCGGTCGGCGAAGCCGTCGATCTCGGCGCGCAGGGCGTCGCGCGTGAGGGGCGGATCGACCACCCGCATCAGGCGCCCCGCCGTCGCCCAGTCGGCGACGTAGGCGTCGGGTCCGCCGGGAATCGGTTTGCGCGAGACCTCGTGTCCGGCGAGGAACGCGTCGGTGAAGGCCAGGTGCACCCACCTCACGAGGTCGGCCGCCTCCGCCGTGTAGCCGCGCTCAGTGCCGTCACCCGCCCGGTATTCGCCCTTCACCCGTTGGTGGAATCGACCGACGCGCCGGGTCTCGGCATCCGCCTGCGTCGTACTCCCGTAGGTGAGGGTGATGACCCAGCGCACCGTACCGGTGAGGCGACCGATGGGGTCTTCGCGATAGCGCGACCAGTCGTGCACCCCCGCGAGCGCTCCCGGGTGCAGTGCTTGCAGGAGCAGAGCCCGGATGCCGGCGACGAGAGTCCCCATGCCGGCGTGCACGGTCCACGCGGGGCCGTTCTCGGCGAAGTAGCCGGTGTCGTCCCCGTCGGCGATGGCGCGGACGTACGGTGCCATCCCGGTCGGGTCGCCCGCCAGAGCGACGAGGATCTTGCCCCGCAGCGACTGGATCCAGCCGGCAGCGGAGGGGTAGGTCGCGTCGGTCACCTCTCCAGCGTGCCACCGTCTGAGCGGGCGGGCGCGGGATCGACCGAGGTCGTCAGTGACCTTCGTGCGAGATCACAGGAACGGTGCCGTCGTCGCGCATGAGCACGGCGTCCTGAGTGGCTCCGAGAGCCGGGGTGACGATGACCGAGAGCACGGCGGCCGCGACGAGCAGCCCGACGACGCTCATCGGCTTCGCCGCACGGTCTACTCGTGCTCCATCGCGCAGACGGCGCAGGTGCACGGCGACCGTGGCGCCCACGACGACGAGCAGCACGCACGCGGCGGCGACGCCGAGGATGCTCGTGTGCGCGGGTGTGAGGAACATCAGTGCCGACACCACGAGCAGCGAGGCGAGCGCGCCGCCCAGAGCGAGACGCGGAACCACCAGACGGCCGGTGGAGAGGACCGCGCCGCCCCAGGCGAGAGCGGCGAGTCCCAGGACGACCGCCCCGATCCCGAGGCCATCGGCGACGGCCCCGGAATCGGAACGGACGATCGCACCCGCGCCGAGGGCAGCGGTGATGAGGCCGGCCCCCCACGCGGATACGGAGGGCCACGACCGCACGAAGGTCGCGGCGGTCATGATCAGACCGCAGCCGTGCGCGGGACGTTGCGCTCGGTGCCGAGTCCGACACCCAGCAGCACGACGGCACTGGCGAGGTGGAGGAAGTGGTCGGGCACGTTCAGCGCAAGGATGTTCGCCGCGGTACCGGTCAGGAAGAACCCGACGATACCGAGCAGCAGGTACACGGCGCCGACGGTGGTGTTGACGCCCTTCGCGGCACGTGCGTTGGCCAGGCCCGCGATCAGCAGGGCCGCACCGATGAGCAGGTGGGCGATGTTGTGCAGCGGGTTGACCTCGAAGATGCCGAGGAGCAGATTGCCCTGCGTCGCGATGAAACCGACGCCGCCGGTGACGGCGAAGCCGAGAAGACCGACCAGCAGGTAAACGGCACCGAAGACGGTCGCGACGATGCGGTTGGGTGACGAGCTCATGATGAACCTCCCAGAGTGTTGGCAGCGACCGTCCGGTCGCTTCACCACATCTTCGGAGGAACACTTCGAATCGGATTGCCCTTTGCTTTCGCAGCACGCAATGCACTATGCCCGGAAACGACAGAAGGCCCCCGAGTACTCTCCGAGGCCCTCCGCAACAGATCCGACGATAGGCAGGGGTACCAGTCCGCCCGAGGGGATTGCATTTCGCGGGGTGTTCACGTAGCGAGCGATCTGGGACACTCATCGCATGCGGTTCGAGACCACACTGCTTCAGATGGGCAACAACACCGGCATCGAGGTGCCGCCCGAGGTGCTGGAGGCTCTGGGCGGGGGCAAGCGCCCTGCCGTGACCGTCGATGTGAACGGCTACACCTACACCAGCACTGTGGGGGCGATGGGCGGGCGCTCGCTCATCCCGTTCTCCGCCGACAAGCGCAAGGCGACCGGTCTGGCGGGTGGCGATGCGATCACGGTGGAGCTCGCGCTCGACACGGCGCCGCGCGCCGTCGAGGTTCCCGACGATCTGGCCACCGCGCTCGCCGAGGTGGGGAGACGTGACGCGTTCGACGCGCTCTCGCCCAGCGCGCGCAAGGCGCACGTGACGAACGTGGAGTCCGCGAAGGCCGCCGACACCCGCTCGCGTCGCGTCGAGACGATCGTGTCGAAACTCGCCTGAGCGATCCGCGCGCCCCGGGCGATAGCCTGGAGCGGGAGGTCCCGTGGGGCGTACGAAAGAGGCCATCGCCGAGGGGCTGTCGATTGCGACGGCCGCGGCGCGTCTGACCGTGCGCAATCGGATCCTGGTCGAGACGATCGCCCGCGGGGGGCAGTTCGACGGCGAGGTCTTCGCCGACTTCGCCCGCGAGACGCTCGCCGCCCTCGCCGATGAGCAGGACCAGGCGGCCGAGCGCGTCACCCACCAGCGCAAGCGTGCGTGGGGACGGTTCTCCGACTCGTCGGGCACCCATGACTACCGCGATCGCGACACCCGCAACCTCCGCCGCCGGGCGAAGCAGTCCCGTGGCGTCGCGAAAGAGCTGCGTGCTCTCGCCGCCGACCCCGAGCGCCTCGCCAAGCTCGTCGCCGACGCCCGGATCGCGGCGTGGGGCGATGTCGAGGCGAACCTCAGCAAGCGGCTCGACGTCGAGGGCATGACCGCCGACGCCGATCCGGAGTACGCCCAGATGCGCAAGGCCCGTATGGACGCCCTGCGCATGGTCGACCTCGCCCGCCTCGCCTCCCAGGCCAAGCGCCGCGCGAAAGAGAAGGCCGCGGCCGATGAGGCAGAGCCCGCCGACGAGGTCGCACCGACGACCGGTGGCGGCAAGGGCGGCAAGAAGAAGAAGTCCGCGGCGCGCTGAGGGGTCCTCTCGCGTGAACTGACACGGGTGCCTTCGCTCATGCGGCCGAGTCTCACCCGCGTGCGGCGCGGTGCGCGGGCGCACGTGCGAGCCCCGAGTAGCGTCGGCGCCGACGGAAGGTGGATGCCATGGCGCAGCGACGCTTCGGACGAAAGCCCCGCGTGGCCCGAAAGGGATATGCGCTCGTGTCGGTGAGCGCCCGCGACGCGGCCGGCTTCGTGCACCACTACGACGACATCGAGGCCCCGCTCGGATCGCTGCACGAGGCGATGGCGATCCTGCAGCTGCACTCGGCGGCGACCGAGGCCGCGCACCGGGGTGAAGCCTCGGCCTGACCCGGCACCACCGCGACCACGCGGGACGCGGAGGGCTCGGCATCCGGAGACGGAAAAAGCCCCGGCCGGAGTTTCCTCACGGCCGGGGCTTGTCACTGTCTCAACACAGTGTGCGCCCGAAGGGACTCGAACCCCTAACCTTCTGATCCGTAGTCAGATGCTCTATCCATTGAGCTACGGGCGCTAGGGCCTCCGCGCGAAACGGCGCGCAGGCCGTGGTCCAGCATAGCCGGGACCCTGTGGCACGTCTAATCGGCCCAGCACACCCTGCATCCCGGGCGTGGCGCAGCGGTGACGCCAGGGTGTCTGCGCGGTGACTGCGCCGGGGCGGAGGGGCGACGTACGCTGGCGGGATGAGCGCATACACCTCCGCGTTCGAGCTGTTCTCCATCGGGATCGGACCCTCGAGCTCCCACACCGTCGGCCCCATGAGGGCCGCTGTCGATTTCGCCGCTCGACTCGAGGGCGACGGCGCCCTCGAGAAGGTGGCATCCGTCTCGTGCGCGCTGTACGGCTCGCTCGGCGCCACCGGTATCGGGCACGGCACCCCCGACGCGGTCGTCGCGGGCCTGCAGGGCCTCGAGCCCGAGAGCGTGGATCCGGATGCCGTGCGGCGGGCCTGGTCGGATTGGCCCGAGGGGCAGCCGCTCCTCCTCGCCGGTCGGCGCGAGATCGCCTTCGCGAAGAGCGACGTGGTCTTCGAGCCGCGAACGCGGTTGCCCGGTCACCCGAACGCCATGACCCTCGTCGCGCGCGACGGCGATGGCGCGGTGATCGCGGAGGACACGTACTACTCGGTCGGTGGAGGCTTCATCCGCCGCGAGGGAGAACCCGCGCGCGTGGCGGCCGAGCCGATGCCGCTCGCGTTCGACGACGCGGCGACACTGCTCGCGCTGTGCGACGAGCGCGGGATTACGATCGCCGAAGCGGCTCGTCTCAACGAGACCGCGCTCCGCAGCGACGAGGAGGTCGCGGCCGGCCTCGATCGCATCTGGGATGCCATGGCGGCGTGCGTGAACGCCGGACTCGCGAACGACGGTGTGCTGCCGGGCATGCTCAAGGTGAAGCGTCGCGCCGCGGTCATCCGCGGCCAGCTCGAGGAGATCCAGGCCGAGGGGCACCGCGAGCTGCCGGGCGAGTGGCTCGGCGCCTTCGCGCTGGCCGTCAATGAAGAGAACGCCGCGGGCGGACGGGTGGTGACCGCCCCGACCAACGGCGCCGCCGGCATCCTGCCCGCCGTGGCCATGTACTGGTGGCGATTCCTGGCTGACTCCGGACTCGGCCAGGGCAATGCGGTCACCCCTTACGGCGAGCTCGTCGGCAGCGCCCTGCTGGGCTACGACGGTCACGCGGTCACGCGCGGCGAGGTGTCGGCGTGGGACGACGACGATGTCGCAGAAGCCAATCGCCGTCGCGGCATCCGGCGATTTCTGCTGACGGCGACGGCGCTTGGCTCCCTCTTCAAGGCCAACGCCTCGATCTCGGGGGCCGAGGGCGGATGCCAGGCCGAGGTCGGATCCGCGTGTGCGA
>Ga0308167_1004070_pt1 | contig 10958 bp, 8 predicted proteins | sample PhyCR1_2_FD_202138 | JGI IMG/M metagenome (GOLD analysis project Ga0308167, IMG submission 202138) | Phyllosphere microbial communities from UC Gill Tract Community Farm, Albany, California, United States - DLSLRC.R1 | ecosystem: Host-associated > Plants > Phyllosphere > Unclassified | place... | reverse complement strand
CTACACCATCATCCAGATCGCGATCATCGACATCGTGTTCTCGCTGGACTCGGTCATCACCGCTGTCGGCATGGTCTCGCACGTTCCGGTCATGGTTGCGGCGATCGTCGTGGCGGTGCTGGTGATGATGCTGGCGTCGGGCAAGATCAGCGAATTCATCGACAAGCACCCGTCGCTGAAAATGCTCGCGCTGTCGTTCCTGCTGGTGGTCGGTACCGTGCTGATCGCCGAATCGTTCGACGTGCACGTGCCAAAAGGCTACGTCTACTTCGCCATGGCGTTCTCGCTGGCGGTGGAAGCGATCAACATCAAGATGCGCGGTGCGATCGCGCGCAAGAAGAAGCAGCAGGATCCGGTGAAACTGCGCAAGGATGTACCGGGCCAATAACCCGGTAGTCCAGCAGCGCGCTACATCCCTGTGGGAGCGAGCCTGCTCGCGAAGACGGAGTGCCAGTCGACAACATGTTGACTGGCCCACCGCTTTCGCGAGCAGGCTCGCTCCCACAGTTGTTTTGGGCAATAGAGGGGAAAGGTGTCGGATACGGTGAGTGAATGAATTTGTTTTGATGACACTTTTGTTTCAATCCCCTCTTTAGCTGTGCAATGCTGGCGCCGAGACCGTTCGCCAACTACAGCTTAAGTATCAAAAACGTAGAAACCGCGCGGTGCCGTCCACTTGCCCCTCTGGGGCGCTGCTACTACAGGGGGTCTGCATGCTCACCCTGCTCAATCTGCTGTCCGCCGTCGCCCTGCTCATCTGGGGCACGCACATCGTCCGAACCGGCATCCTGCGGGTTTATGGCACCAATCTGCGACATGTCATCGGCCAGAACATGTCGAAGAAATGGCTGGCGTTCATCGCCGGTATTCTCGTCACCGCCATGGTGCAGAGCAGCAACGCCACGGCGATGCTGGTTACCTCGTTTGTCGGCCAGGGTTTGATGGCGCTGACGCCAGCGCTGGCGACCATGCTTGGCGCCGACGTCGGCACCGCGTTGATGGCGCGGGTGCTGACGTTTGATTTGTCGTGGCTGTCGCCGCTGCTGATTTTTCTCGGGGTGATTTTCTTTCTGTCGCGCAAACAGACGCGGCTCGGGCAAATGGGCCGGGTGTCGATCGGCCTGGGGCTGATCATTCTCGCCCTGCAATTGATCGTCGAGGCCGCTGCGCCGATCACTCACGCGCAAGGGGTGAAAGTGATTTTCGCCTCGCTGACCGGCGACATCCTCCTCGATGCGTTGGTCGGCGCACTGTTCGCGATGATTTCCTACTCCAGCCTCGCCGCCGTGCTGCTCACCGCTACATTGGCCGGGGCTGCGGTGATCAGCTTGCCGGTGGCGATCGGTCTGGTGATCGGCGCCAACATCGGCAGCGGCATCCTCGCCTTCATGAGTACCAGCATGCAGAACGCCGCCGGCCGCCAGGTGGCGTTGGGCAGTCTGCTGTACAAACTGATCGGCCTGTTGCTGATCATCCCGGTGCTCGATCCGCTGGTGCACTGGATCGACAGCCTCGATTTCAGCCCGCAGGAAATGGTCATCGGCTTCCACCTGCTCTACAACACCACGCGCTGCCTGATCCTGTTGCCTAGCGTCGGGCCGATGGCGCGGCTCTGTGCGTGGCTGCTGCCGGAGCGGCCGGAGGTCAACGGTACCGCCAAACCGCGTCATCTCGACCCTACCGCGCTGGTCACGCCGAGCCTGGCGCTGGCCAATGCCGCGCGGGAAACCCTGCGCATGGGCGATCTGCTCGACAACATGCTCGACGCCTCCCTGGATGTGCTGCGCGGCAAGCAGACCGCCGTCACCCAGGAGATGCGCCGCCTGACCGACGATGTCGAGGCCCTGTACAGCGCGATCAAGCTGTATCTGGCGCAGATGCCCCGCGAGGATCTCGGCGAGCACGACAGTCGGCGCTGGGCCGAGATCATCGAACTGGCGATCAACCTGAAACTCGCCGCCGACCTGATCGAGCGCATGCTGCGCAAGATCCAGCAGCAGAAGACTTCGCAGCGCCGTTCGTTTTCCGAAGAAGGCCTGGAAGATCTTGCCGGGCTGCAACAACAACTGATCGCCAACCTGCGTCTGGGGCTGTCGGTGTTTCTCAGCGGCGACCGCGAGAGCGCCCGGCAGTTGCTGCGGGAGAAACGCCGTTTTCGCGCGCAGGAACGGCGTCTGGCCCACGCTCACGTCAGCCGCTTGCAACGCAAGATCGTCCAGAGCCTGGAGACCAGTTCGCTGCATCTGGAGTTGATCGCCGACATGAAGCGGCTCAATTCGCTGTTCTGCAGCAGCGCCTATGTCGTGCTGGAAACCGCGGACACCGGCGCGCTGGCGGTGGATGACATGGCTGACATTACGCATTCACCTTGAACGTCTGGGGCTGGGGTCAGTCAGTTACAGTGGTTCAGCCTTGAGACCGTCATCGCTGGCAAGCCAGCTCCCACAGGGTTTTGTGAGCGCCGCAGATCCTTGTGGGAGCTGGCTTGCCAGCGATGCGGCCCTGACTGACGACACGGATCTCCAAATCAGCCGTATGGAAGCCTGTTATGCGTTGCCTGTTGTTCGCCTGTCTGTTGCTCGGTTCCCTGCCCGCGTTTGCCCTGGATCGGTTTCAGGTCGAAGGCTATGCGCTGCCCAACGGTTTGCAGCTGATGCTCAAACCCGGCACCGAGCGTGGACATGTGGCAATCCGGTTGGTGGTCGGCGTTGGTCTCGATGACTTTGACTGCAACGAAAAAGAGCTGCCGCATTTGCTCGAACACCTGCTGTTCAGCGGTATCGACGCCACTGGCGAAGGTGGTCTGGAAGAGCGCATGCAGGCGCTCGGCGGTGACTGGAATGCGTTCACCAGCAATGCCGACACCACTTTTGTCATCGAAGCCCCGGCAAAAAACCAGCGCAAGGTGCTCGACCTGCTGCTCGCTCTGTTGACCCAGACACGCATCGACGACAACGCAATCAACGCCGCCAAACGGGTGGTCGAGCGTGAAGACGGCGGGCATTACACCAAACTCCAGCGTTTCCTCGACCGTCAGGACCTCGGTCATACCGCGAGCAATCAACTGGCTGTCGAGTTGGGCCTGAAATGCCCGCAGCGCGCCGAAGTCGGCCATCTCACCCAAGAGCAATTGGAGAAGGTACGCAAGGCGTGGTACGCGCCGAACAACATGACCCTGATCGTCGTCGGCGAACTCGACAAACTGCTGCCGGCCTATCTCGAGCGCACCTGGGGTGAGCTGGAGCCGGTCGAGCCCACCGAACACCGGGCGCTGCCGGACATCCGCACCAGCGCCGCCCATGAGCGCACCCTCACCCGTGGCTTTATCGGCGACAGCGCCAAGCTGCACTGGCTGGTGCCGGAACCGGTGCTCGACGATCAGTACGACCAGACGTTCGACATTCTCAAGGATTATCTCGACTGGGCACTGTACCGGCAGATTCGTCTCAACCATGGCTTGTCGTACGGGCCGTGGGCCGAGCGTGAAGTGTTCGGCGGTGTTGGTTTCATGAGCCTCAACGCTGACCTGGATCGCGATGACGTCGACGAAGCCATCCAGGTACTCGATGACCTCAAGGCCGACCTGCTGAAAAACGGCCTCGACCCGAGCACCTTCGCCCGCATCAAGCAAGCCGCCATCGCCCACCAGGCCTGGGCCGTGCAGGGCAACAGCGCACTGGCGGACTATTACTGGAGCGCGCTGGCCGACTATCAGGATGGCCGCTTTGCCAATCCCGCGCGCGAGCTGCAAGGGGTGACGCTGGAAGCGGCGAACAAGGCGATGCGCGAGCTGCTGTTGCAGCCGGGGTATATCAGGATCGAGAAACCGTTGATCAGTGATGATCAGGTGTTGTGGCTGGTCGCTGGTGGAATCGGGTTGTTGCTGCTGATCCTCATTGGCTGGCGCCTGCATCGCCGCCACAAAATTGCTGGAAGCCATTAATCCTGTGAGTGAGCACTTGTGGCGAGGGGATTTATCCCCGATGGGCTGCGCAGCAGCCCCAATAAGGGCAGCTCGGTAGATCCAGACAAAATTCGCTCGCAGGATCTACGACGGCTGCGCCGCCGATCGGGGATAAATCCCCTCGCCACAGGGGGCATGCGGCGTTAACCTTTCCGGGATTTTCCCCATATCGTCGTGAACCGCCAAAATGCCAAAACTGACCCTCCTTATCCAGCGCCTTTTCGAGCTGATGAAGCGCTACCCCGGGTTGATCGCGGCGGGTGGTTTCATTTCCGGGGTCGGCAGTTTCATCCTCGTCGATCGCCAACAGGGGCTGGCGAGCTGGATCACGGTGATCATGCTGCTCAGCTGGATCTGGCTGATGCTGGAAAACACCCTGACCGGACTGTTCACGCGGATCTTCAAGCGCGAGATTCCCCAGCCGCTGCTGCGCTACGCGACGCAGATGATCCATCAGGAAAGCCTGTTCTTCGTTCTGCCGTTCTTCTTCATCACCACAACCTGGAACAGCGGCCAGTTGATATTCACCGGGCTGCTCGGCATTGCCGCCCTGATCTCCATCGTCGATCCGCTGTATTACAAATGGCTGGCGCCACGACGCTGGGCGTTTCTCGCGCTGCACACCCTGACCCTGTTCGCCGCCCTGCTCACCGCGCTGCCGGTGATCATGCACCTGACCACCGCGCAGAGTTTCAAATGGGCGCTGGGAATTGCCGTACTGCTGTCGTTCCCGAGCCTGGCGTCGATCTTCCCGATCCGCACGGTGCGCAACGCCCTGGCGATTCTGTTCATCACAGTCGGCATCGGCGGCGTCGGTTGGGCGCTGCGTTCGTGGGTGCCGCCGGCAACGCTGTGGATGACCGACGTGGCGATCAGCACGCAGCTGCAGGATCGCACCCCCGGCGCCAGCCTCGATACCGTCAGCGCCGAGCAGATCCGCGCAGGCGGGCTCTACGCCTACACCGCGATCAACGCGCCGCGCGGCCTCGACGAGCGGATTTATCATGTGTGGACTTTCAACGGCAAAGAAGTCGACCGCATCGCCCTCGACATCCATGGCGGGCGCAAGGAAGGCTACCGGGCGTGGACGCACAAACAGAATTTCCCGGGTAACCCGGCGGGCAAATGGCAGGTGCGGGTGCTGACCGAGGACGGGCAGTTGATCGGCGTGTTGCGTTTCGCAATTACGGACAGCACACCGGCCAAAGAAAAGTAATCCGGTTCGTGCTATTACGTAGACTCTCGTAACGGCCGTACAAGCACGGAGCTTATGACCAGCAGCCCAATCCCCGGCAGTGCCCACCTGGACACCGCGCTCAGCCCTGCCCGCCTGCGGGTCACCGGCGACTGGACGCTCGCCCACTACACGGCGCTCAAGCACCTGAGCGAAAAGCTCAACGGCCAGTACGACGCCAATACCCCGATCGATCTGAACGGCCTCGGTGCCCTCGACACCGCCGGCGCCTCGTTGCTGGTCGAACTGCTCGGCTCCGAGCGCCTCGGCAAGTCCGCCGAACACCCTGATTGCACCCTGTCGACAGCCGATCGCGCCTTGCTGCAAACCGTGTATTGCTCGTTGAACGATTTCTGCGTGCCGCTCAAGGAACCGGAAGTCAGCGTCAGTGTGCAACTGCTGACGCGCATCGGCCGCGCGGTGGATAAGGTCTGGACCGACACGCTGCAGCTGCTCGGCTTCGTCGGCCTCATTCTCGAAGTCATTGCCCGTGGCCTGTTGCGGCCCAAGCGCTGGCGCATCACGCCGATGATCGCGCACATCGAGCAGACCGGTCTCGATGCCGCGCCGATCGTCGCTCTGCTGACCTTTCTGGTCGGCGCGGTGGTGGCATTTCTCGGCGCCACGGTGCTGGCCAGTTTCGGCGCGACGATTTTCACCGTGGACCTGGTCGGCTTCTCGTTCCTGCGTGAATTCGGCGTGCTGCTCACCGCAATCCTGATGGCCGGGCGCACCGCCAGTGCTTTTACCGCGCAGATCGGCTCGATGAAGGCCAACGAAGAAATCGACGCGATCCGTACCCTCGGCCTCGACCCGATCGAGTTGCTGGTGGTGCCGCGCGTGCTGGCGCTATTGGTGGCGCTGCCGATGCTGACGTTTCTGGCGATGCTCTCAGGGATCGTCGGCGGCGGCGTGGTCTGCGCAGTGTCGCTGGACATCTCGCCGGCGATGTTCCTCTCGCTGCTGCAATCGGACATCGGCATTCAGCATTTTCTGGTCGGGCTGGTGAAGGCGCCGATCTTCGCCTTCCTGATCGCGGCGATTGGTTGCCTGGAAGGCTTCAAGGTCAGCGGCAGCGCCGAATCGGTCGGCGCGCACACCACCTCCAGCGTGGTCCAGTCGATTTTCGTGGTGATCGTGCTCGATGCGGTGGCGGCGCTGTTTTTCATGGAGATGGGCTGGTGAGTCGTCCACCCCGCGCGCCCACCGAGGCGGTGATCGAAGTCCGTGGCCTGTGCAATCGCTTCGGCAGCCAGAGCGTGCACGAGAACCTTGATCTGGACGTGTACAAAGGCGAAATCCTCGCCGTGGTCGGCGGCTCCGGCACCGGTAAGTCGGTGCTGCTGCGCAGCATCGTCGGGCTGAACCGGCCCAGCGAAGGCATGGTCAAGGTCTTCGGCCAGAACTTGCCGAATCTGCCCGAGCATGAACGCTCGCTGATCGAACGGCGCTTCGGTGTGCTGTTTCAGAAAGGCGCACTGTTCTCGTCGCTGACCGTAACCGAGAACGTCGCCCTGCCCCTTATCGAACACGCCGGCCTCAGCCGTCAAGACGCCGAGCACCTGGCGGCGGTGAAACTGGCGCTGGCCGGGCTGCCGTTGTCGGCAGCGGACAAATACCCGGCGTCGCTGTCCGGCGGCATGATCAAACGTGCGGCCCTGGCGCGGGCCCTGGCGCTGGATCCGGACATTCTGTTTCTCGATGAACCCACCGCCGGCCTCGATCCGATTGGCGCGGCGCAGTTCGATCAATTGATCCTGACCTTGCGTGATGCGTTGGGTCTGAGTGTGTTTCTGGTCACCCACGACCTCGACACGCTGTACACCATTACCGATCGCGTGGCGGTGCTGGCGCAAAAGAAAGTGCTGGTTGCCGGCCCGATCGACGTCGTCTCGGAAACCGACGACGCGTGGATTCACGAATACTTCCACGGCCCGCGCGGCCGCTCGGCGCTGGACGCCGCCAAACTGCTCAACGAGGTCTGATATGGAAACCCGAGCCCATCATGTGTTGATCGGCCTGTTCACGGTGATCGTCGTGGCAGGCGCCCTGCTCTTCGGCCTGTTTCTGGCCAAATCCAGCGTCGACACCGAGTTCAAGGATTACGAAGTGGTGTTCAACGAGGCAGTCAGCGGTCTGTCCAAGGGCAGTTCGGTGCAGTACAGCGGGATCAAGGTCGGCGATGTCGTCAGCCTGCGCCTCGACCCGCAGGATCCGCGCCGGGTGCTGGCGCGGATTCGTCTGGCGGGCGACACGCCGGTCAAGGAAGACACCCAGGCCAAGCTGGCACTGACCGGCATTACCGGCACCTCGATCATCCAGCTCAGCGGCGGTACTCCAGAGAGCCCGAAGCTGCGCGGTCATGATGGCCAGTTGCCGACGCTGATCGCTTCGCCCTCGCCTATTTCGCGCCTGCTCAACGACAGCAGCGACTTGATGACCGGCATCAGCGCCCTGCTGCAAAACGCCAACCATATGTTCTCCGCGGAAAACGTCGACCGCGTGAGCAAGACCCTCGCCCATCTGGAACAGACCACCGGCACCATCAACGACCAGCGCGGTGACATCAAACAAGCCATGCAGCAACTGGCGACCGTCGGCAAACAGGCCGGCAGCATGCTCGAGCAGACCTCACTGCTGATGCGCAACGCCAACGGCCTGCTCAACGATCAGGGCAAGCAGGCCCTGGGCAGCGCCGAGCAGGCGATGAAGTCGCTGGAGCAAAGCAGCGTGACCATCAACGGCTTGCTCAGCAAAAACCAGAATTCGCTGGATAACGGCATGCAAGGCCTCAACGGCCTGGCCCCGGCGATTCGCGAACTGCGCGAGACGCTGACCTCGCTGCGCGCCATTTCCCAGCGCCTCGAGGCCAACCCCAGCGGCTACCTGCTGGGCAGCGACAAGAACAAGGAATTCACCCCATGAAGCTGACTCGAATCGCCCTGCTCGGCGCCGGCCTGACCCTGATCGGCGCGTGCTCGATCTTGCCCAAGTCGGAACCTTCGGACGTCTACCGCCTGCCCGCCGCGCAAGCGCCCGCCTCGGCCAGCCCGGCGGCGGCGCAGTCGTGGTCGCTGCGCTTGAACAAATTGCAGGCCAGCGAAGCACTGAACCGGCCGAGCATTGCCGTGATCCCGCAGGGTGATGTGATCAGCAGCTACAAAGGCTCGCGCTGGAGCGACCCGGCGCCGGTGCTGCTGCGCAATCGCCTGCTCGATGGATTCCAGCGTGACGGCAGAGTGACGTTGCTCAGCACCGACGACAGCAACTTCCAGGCGGATCTGGAACTGGGCGGCAGTTTGCAGGCGTTTCAGACTGAATATCAGGGCACCCAGGCCGGCGTTGTGATGCGGGTCGATGCGTTGCTGGTGCGTGGCTATGACCAGCGCATCCTCGCCAGCCGTCGCTTCGAAGAGCGCCAGCCGTTGAACGATGTGCAGGTGCCGGCGGTGGTCGCCGGGTTTGGCCAGGCCAGTGATCGCCTTACGGCCAAGGTCGTCGCCTGGGCTGTGGAGCAAGGCCAGAAACTCGCCCCACAACCCCGCTGACACATCACAACCTCTGTAGGAGCGGGCTTGCCCGCGATGGCGGTTGTGTCAGCCACCAGAGATTCTGGATGTGCTGCCCTCATCGCTGGCAAGCCAGCTCCCACAGGGTTATCTATCAGCCGAAGAACCAGTAGCAGACAGCGATAGCACCCACCACCCCGGCAAACTCAGCCAGCAACGCACACCCCACCGCATGCCGTGCGCGCTGAATGCCCACTGCGCCGAAGTACACCGCCAGCACATAGAACGTGGTTTCGGTACTGCCCTGCACCGTCGCCGCGACCAGCGCCGGGAAGCTGTCGACGCCGGAAGTCTGCATCGTCTCGATCAGCATCGCCCGTGCGGCGCTGCCGGAGAACGGTTTGACCATCGCCGTCGGCAGCGCATCGACGAAGCGCGTGTCCCAACCGGCCCACTCGACCAGATGGCGAATGCCGTCCAGGCCGAAATCCAGCGCACCAGAGGCGCGCAGCACGCCAACCGCACACAGCATCGCCACCAGATACGGCAAGAGATTCTTCGCCACATCGAAGCCCTCTTTCGCGCCTTCGACGAACGCCTCGTAAACCTTGACCTTGCGCAGCGCGCCGATCAGCAGAAACAGCATGATCAGGCCGAACAGCGTGAGATTGCCGAGGATCGACGACAATCCCGCCAGTGCTGTCGCGGAAAGCGTGCCGAGCAGAGCCATGAAGCCGCCGAGGATCAGCGCGCCTGGCACTAGATAGGCGAGCACCACCGGGTCCCAGATGCGCAGGCGTTGCATGAAGGCTACGGAGAGGAAACCGACAATGGTCGAGCAACTGGTCGCCAGCAGAATCGGCAGGAACACCAGGGTCGGATCCGGCGCGCCTTGCTGGGCGCGGTACATGAAGATGGTCACGGGCAGCAGGGTCAGCGACGAGGCGTTGAGCACCAGAAAGAGGATCTGCGCGTTGCTGGCGATGGTGGCGCTGGGATTGAGTTCCTGCAGGGCCTTCATCGCCTTGAGCCCAATCGGCGTCGCGGCGTTGTCCAGGCCCAGGCCATTGGCGGCGAAGTTCAGGGTGATCAGGCCGAGGGCAGGGTGGCCGGCCGGGACTTCCGGCATCAGCCGCAGAAACAGCGGGCCGAGGACCTTGGCCAGCCACTCGACGATCCCGGCCTTTTCGGCGATGCGCAGAAAGCCCAGCCACAGGGTGAGGGTGCCGAACAGCAGCACCATGACTTCGACCGACAGCTTGGCCATGGCGAAAATGCTTTCCACCATCGCCGCGAAGATCCCGGCGTTGCCGCCGATCAGCCACTGCGCCAGTGCCGATACTGCTGCCACGATGAAGAAGCCAAGCCACAGGCCATTAAGCATCAGTCAAATCCCCCGAAGAATGCCGCGAATGATAGCGGGGTGGCCAGAAACGACAAACCCTGGATTGCTCCGGGGTTTATTTGTCTGACTCGATCCATTGTAGGAGTGAGCCTGCTCGCGATGAGGGCAGCACATTCAACATCTCTGTTGTCTGGTGTACCGCTATCGCGAGCAGGCTCACTCCTACAAGGTTTTGCATCAGTTCTTGGAAATCTCGCCAGCCGGCAGTTTTTCCTTGCTGCGCCAGTGCGGCAGGGAGTTCCAGTAGCGCTCGCCCTTGGCGTCGTCGTACATGCCTTCCCAGCGCGCGATCACCAGCACCGCCAGGGCATTACCGATCACGTTCAGCGCGGTACGCGCCATGTCCATGATGCGGTCGACACCGGCGATGAACGCCAGACCTTCCAGCGGAATGCCGACGCTGCCCAAGGTCGCCAGCAACACCACGAAGGACACGCCCGGTACCCCGGCGATGCCTTTGGAGGTGACCATCAGGGTCAGCACCAGCAGCAGTTGCTGGCTGATCGACAGGTCGATGCCATACAGCTGGGCAATGAAGATCGCCGCGATCGACTGGTACAGGGTCGAGCCGTCGAGGTTGAACGAGTAACCGGTCGGTACCACGAAGCTGCAGATGGCTTTCGGTGCGCCGTAGGCTTCCATTTTCTCGATGACACGTGGCAGCACGGTTTCCGAGGAGGCGGTGGAGTAGGCCAGTACCAGCTCATCCTTGAAGATGCGCATCAGCTTGAGCACCGAGAAGCCGAACAGCTTGGCGATCAGGCCCAGCACGACGAAGGCGAAGAAGGCGATGGCGACGTAAACCAGGATCACCAGTTTCGCCAGCGGCAGCAGCGAGGCGAAGCC
>Ga0308167_1004069_pt1 | contig 10959 bp, 10 predicted proteins | sample PhyCR1_2_FD_202138 | JGI IMG/M metagenome (GOLD analysis project Ga0308167, IMG submission 202138) | Phyllosphere microbial communities from UC Gill Tract Community Farm, Albany, California, United States - DLSLRC.R1 | ecosystem: Host-associated > Plants > Phyllosphere > Unclassified | place... | reverse complement strand
GCACCTGCATCCGCGTGCCGTCCTCGACGTAGTCGACCGACTCGACCGACCCCGCGTCGTGCAGGGACGACACCAGGTCGCCCCGGTCGTACGGCACGACGATCGTCAGGTCGACGTCGGGTTCGGGCAGCCGGTCCTCGATCGCGGCGAGGAGCTCGGGGATCCCCTCACCCGTCCGGGCCGACACGAAGACGGCGTCCGGGACGAGACCGACCAGCACGAGCCGCTGCGACTCGTCGATCAGGTCGGACTTGTTGAACGCCACGATCTCCGGGATGTCCCGGGCACCGACCTCGCCGATGACGTCGCGGACCGTCGACAGCTGTGCGCCGGGGTCGGGGTGCGAGCCGTCGACGACGTGCACGATGACGTCGGCGTCGCCCACCTCCTCGAGCGTGGAGCGGAACGCCTCGACCAGCTGGTGGGGCAGGTTCCGCACGAAGCCGACGGTGTCCGCGAACGTGTACTCACGCCCCTTGGCCGAGCTCGTGCGGCGCACGGTGGCGTCCAGGGTTGCGAACAGCTGGTTCTCCACCAGGACCCCGGCGCTCGTCAGTCGGTTGAGCAGCGAGGACTTGCCGGCGTTCGTGTACCCCGCGATCGCGACGCTCGGGACCTCGTTGCGGTTGCGCTCGGCGCGCTTCGCCTCACGCGCGGGCCGGAACGAGGCGATCTGGCGCCGGAGCTTCGCCATGCGCGAGTGGATGCGTCGCCGGTCCAGCTCGATCTTCGTCTCACCCGGACCACGCGAGCCCATGCCCGCACCGCCCGAGACCTGACCACCGGCCTGGCGGGACATCGACTCACCCCACCCGCGCAGGCGCGGGAGCAGGTACTCGAGCTGTGCGAGCTCGACCTGCGCCTTGCCCTCGCGGCTCTTGGCGTGCTGGCTGAAGATGTCGAGGATCACGGCCGTACGGTCGATCACCTTGACCTTGACGACGTCCTCGAGCGCACGACGCTGGGACGGGGCGAGCTCGGTGTCCGCGATGACCGTGTCCGCGCCGGTGGCCTTGACCACCATCGCGAGCTCCTCGGCCTTGCCCTTGCCGAGGTAGGTGGACGGGTCGGGGGTCGGGCGTCGCTGCAGCAGTCCGTCGAGCACGACGGCACCGGCCGTCTCGGCGAGGGCCGCGAGCTCGCGCAGCGAGTTCTCGGCGTCCTGGGCGTTGCCCTGGGAGTAGACGCCGATGAGCACGACCTGCTCGAGTCGCAGCTGCCGGTACTCGACCTCGGTGACGTCCTCGAGCTCCGTCGACAGACCCGTGACACGACGGAGGGCCGCACGGTCCTCCCGGTCGTACTGGTCACCGTCGCCGGTCCAGCCGTGGTCGTCGACCGCTCGGGTCTGGATCGCCTGGGCGGGGGCGAAGATCGCGGAGGTGGCCCGGTGGTCCGCATTGCGCAGCACGCGCTCGACCACACCGTCGGCGCTGTCCTGATCGACACGGGCGCTGCCACGCGTGTCGTCGTTGATCTGGTGGTTGTTCTGAGGGGTATCCGTCATCCTGTGCACAGGGTACCTCCGCCACGCCCGGGACACACGGGTGAGCCGGTACGGTTCATCCATGGCGAACGACCACTACTTCTCCGCCAACCCGGAGAGCGACGCTCGGCCGCGCCAGGTGCACGTCACGCTCGCGGGTCGCCCGCTCACCCTGTCGACCGCTGCCGGCGTCTTCAGCCCGGACGGCGTCGATCGCGGGACGAAGGTGCTGCTCGGGTCGGTGCCGCCGCCCGCGCCCGACGGCGCCCTGCTCGACATCGGCTGCGGCTGGGGGCCGATCGCGATCACGATGGCACTCGAGTCGCCCGACGCGCAGGTCTGGGGTGTCGACGTGAACGAGCGGGTGCTCGACCTCGCCCGCCGGAACGCCAGAGCGGCCGGTGCGGGGAACGTCACGATCGCGCTGCCCGACGAGGTCCCCGGCGACCTGCGGTTCCGAACGATCTGGTCCAACCCGCCGATCCGGGTCGGAAAGGACGAGCTGCACCAGATCCTGCTGGCCTGGCTGCCGCGGCTCGAGGTCGGGGGCGACGCCTGGCTGGTGGTGTCGAAGAACCTGGGCGGGGACTCGCTGCAACGGTGGCTGCAGGAGACGCTCGACGACGGCTTCCACGTCACCCGGGCGTCGACGGACAAGGGGTTCCGCGTCCTCCGCGTGCACCGGTCAGCCGAGCGCGACTGACGACGCGCACGTCGAACGCAGCCTGCGCCGTCAGGCTCGAACGCAGCCGGCGCCGTCAGGCTCGAACGCAGCCGGCGCCGTCGGGCTCAGACCGTCAGGTCGCCGGAGAAGACGAGTTCCGCCGGACCGGCGAGCGCGACGTGCTCGCCGTCCTCCGCCGCGAACATCCGCACCGTCACCACGCCACCCGGCACCCGAACCCGCCAGGTGTCCGGCGCGCCGGATCCGACCCAGTACCGCGTCGCCAGCGCGGCAGCGACCGCCCCGGTCCCGCAGGACAGGGTCTCGCCCGCACCGCGCTCGTGCACGCGCATCGTGATCTCGCCGACACCGTCCTTGATGAGGGGGTCACCCGGCAGCACGAACTCGACGTTCGCCCCGGCCGCGGGGGCGGGATCGAGGACCGGCAGGTAGGTCAGGTCGAGGTCCGTCAGTTCGTCCTCGGTCGCGACCGCCACCACCACGTGCGGGTTGCCGACGTCGATGCCGAGCCCCGGTCGTGCGCCGTCCAGGTTCTTCGCCCGGACCATGACGTCGTCGGCGCCACCGCCCTCGATCCCGAGACCCCACCGTCCGAGGTCCGCGGAGAACCCGTTGGTGGTGCGCTGGACGTCGACGAGTCCCTTGCGGCTGCCGACGGTCAGGGTCTCCCCCGGTGCGAGGTCGACGAGCCCGGACTCGGTGAGGTACCGGGCGAACACGCGGATGCCGTTGCCGCACATCTCCGCGACCGAGCCGTCCGCGTTGTGGTAGTCCATGAACCAGGTCGCGGCAGGGTCCTGCGCGATGAGTTCCTGTCCTTCGGCGATCGCATCCGAGCGGACCGCGCGGATGACGCCGTCGCCCCCGACGCCGAACCGACGATCGGCGATCGCCCGGATGCGCTCGGGGGTCAGGTCGACCGATGCGTCGGGGTCGGCGAACAGGACGAAGTCGTTGCCCGTCCCCTGGCCCTTGGTGAAGTGCAGCTCGGTCACGGGACGATCCTACGGGCCAGCGCCGACAGGCCGGCGCGGTCGAGTCCCGCGACGTCCAGGCCCTCGGCATCCGCGTACCGCCGGAACCAGGACACCTGTCGTCGTGCGTACTTCCGCGTCGCGATCGCGGTGGCCTCGACCGCGTCGTCGACGGCGGTCTCGCCCCGCAGGACCTCCAGCGCCTGCGAGTAGCCGATCGCACGGGACGCGGTGCGCCCCTGCTCGAGTCCGCGCTCGCGGAGCAGCGCGACCTCGTCCACGAGGCCGCCGTCGAACATGCGCCGGGCCCGCTCGTGCAGCCCGGTCACCAGGTGGCTGCGTTCACGCTGCAGGTGCAGGATCCGTGCTGGCCGCCAGGCGCGGGGCGCGGACGGGAGGCTCGGGGTCACGACCTCTGACCGGCTCGCGATCTCGAGTGCTCGGATCAGACGCCGCGGGTTCCGGTTGTCGATCGTCGAGGCCGCGACCGGGTCGAGTGTGCGGAGGCGCTCGAGCAGCACGCCCGGACCGAGCTCCTCGTGCTCCCGTTCGAGTCGCGCACGCAGCGCAGGATCCGTCCCGGGGAACGCCAGGTCGAACAGCACCGCCGACACGTAGAGTCCGCTGCCGCCCACGAGCAGCGCGACACCGCCGTCCGCCTGGATCCGTTCGATGTCCCGTCGAGCCGCGGTCTGGTAGGCGGCGACGCTCGCTTCGTCGGTGACGTCGAGGACGTCGAGCTGCTGGTGCGGGACGCCCTGCCGTTCCTCGGTGGGGACCTTGGCCGTACCGATGTCCATGCCGCGGTACAGCTGCATGGCGTCGGCGTTGACGACCTCCGCAGGGGTCCCCGCGGCACGCAGTCGTGCGGCGATGGCGATGCCGAGGTCGGACTTCCCGGTGCCGGTGGCCCCGACGACCGCGATCAGGCGATCAGCGGCCGACACGGAGCGTGGGCAGCCCGAGCGACACCGGACGCGGGCCGTCCCCCGGTGCGGCCGGCGCGGGGACGCCGCAGCTCTCGGCCTGCGCGCGGTCCCAGGCATCGCCGGCGCGGGTCCGGCGGATGCGCAGCGGGGCGTCGTCGTCGGCGATCAGGAAGTGCGGTGCCGAACGCGTGACCTCGACGGTGACGACGTCCCCCGGGCGCGGCGTCTCCGAACCCTCCGGGACGGCGAAGTGCACCAGACGCGAGTCCTCGGCCCGACCGGAGAGGCGGCGGGTCTCGTCGTCCTTCTTGCCCTCGCCCGTGGCGACGAGCACCTCGACGCTGCGGCCGACCTGCTTCGCGTTCTCCTCCGCGGTGATGCGCTCCTGCAGCTCGATGAGCCGGTCGTACCGCTCCTGGACCACGTGCTTCGGCAGCTGGTCGTCCATCGTCGCGGCGGGTGTGCCGGGGCGGATCGAGTACTGGAACGTGAACGCCGAGGCGAAGCGGGACGCCTCGACCACGCGCAGGGTGTCCTCGAAGTCCTCGTCGGTCTCACCCGGGAACCCGACGATGATGTCCGTGGAGATCGCGGCGTGCGGGATCTTCGCCCGGACCCGGTCGAGGATGCCCAGGAACCGCTCGCTGCGGTAGCTGCGCCGCATCGCCTTGAGGACACGGTCGGACCCCGACTGCAGCGGCATGTGCAGCTGCGGCATCACGCTCGGCGTCTCCGCCATGGCGTCGATGACGTCGTCCGTGAAGGCGGCGGGGTGCGGACTCGTGAACCGGATGCGCTCGAGCCCGTCGATGGCGCCCGCGGCACGCAGGAGCTTGCTGAAGGCCTGTCGGTCGCCGAACTCCACCCCGTAGGAGTTGACGTTCTGCCCGAGCAGCGTGACCTCGATCGCGCCGTCGTCGACCAGCGCCTGGATCTCCGCGAGCACGTCGCCGGGTCGCCGGTCCTTCTCCTTGCCGCGGAGCGACGGCACGATGCAGAACGTGCAGGTGTTGTTGCAGCCGACGGAGATCGACACCCAGCCGCTGTAGGTGGAGTCGCGCTTGGTGGGCAGGGTCGACGGGAACACGTCGAGCGACTCGAGGATCTCGATCTGCGCCTCGTCGTTGTGACGGGCTCGTTCGAGGAGGGTCGGGAGCGATCCCATGTTGTGGGTTCCGAAGACGACGTCGACCCACGGCGCCTTCTCGAGGATGACGTTCTTGTCCTTCTGCGCGAGACACCCGCCGACGGCGATCTGCATGCCCGGGTGCTGCCGCTTGATGCCCGCCAGGTGCCCCAGGTTGCCGTAGAGGCGGTTGTCGGCGTTCTCGCGCACGGCGCAGGTGTTGATGACGACGACGTCCGCCTGCTCACCGTCGGCGGCGACGTACCCGGCTGACTGCAGCGAGCCGCTGAGCCGCTCGGAGTCGTGCACGTTCATCTGGCACCCGTAGGTGCGGACTTCGTAGGTGCGGGGGCGCGCTGCGACGGTGGTGGCCATGGTCTCCCCAGTGTAGGTCGGCCGCACGCGCGGCGGCGCGCTGACTGCCCTACTCGAACCGGACGCTGCCCCGTCCCGGGGCGGGACGCCGTGCGCCGCCGTCGAGGGCGCGTTCGACCGCGATCCGGACGACGCCGGAGCCGTAGCCCTTGCGCATCAGGAAGCCCGCGAGCCGACGTTCCGCGGTCTCGCGATCGAGCCCGCGCAGCTGGCGGGCTCGTTTCTCGGCGAGGTCGAGCGCGCGGACGAACTCGTCGTCCTCGTCGTCGGCCGCCGCTTCGAGTGCCGCATCGATGGCGACCTGGTCGATCCCCCGCCGGCGGAGCTCGGCGACGATCGCCTGCCGTCCGAGGCCCTTGCGCTCGTGCAGCCGGTCCACCAGGTCGGTGGCCAGGGCGACGTCGTCGAGCAGGCCCACGCGGGTCAGGCGCGCGATCTCGTGCTCGACCACGTCGTCGTCGAGGTCCTGCTTCGACAGGGTCTTCCGCATCTCCGACTCGCTGACGCCCTTGCGTCCGAGTGCGCGCATGCTGATGCGCTCCGCGTCCGCTCGCTGCTCGTCGACCGGTCGTGGAGCGTCCGCCGGGTCGAGCTCGTCCCCACCGTGGATGGCGAACACCGACGCGGTCGGGGCATCGGCTTCGGCGTCCCGGTCGTACCCGGGACGTCCTTCCTTGGCTGTTCCCCCGCCGGCGCCGACCACCGGCGACAGCCACTCCGCCTGCGCTCGTCGACCCCGCAGCGGGACCGGACCGTCAGCATCGGCCGATGGCCGCACAGCGGCATCCGCGGGCGGCTGCACAGCGGCATCGTCCGACGGCAACTGGTCGGCATGGCCCGCCGTCGGTTCGTCCTGTGTCGGCTCGTCCGGTGTCGGTGACACCGGCACCGGGCGCGGCGGGACGTCCGGCCCGGGCGCTGGAGCGGACGAGGACGCGGGCGACGAGGATGCCTCGGACGACGCAGCCGCCGCACCACGACGGGACCGCGCACCGAAGATGTTCGTCACCGGTGCGAGGTCCCCGTCGTCGTCGTGCTGGGTCGTCACGCGCCCTTGCGCTCCGCGAGCTTCGGCGCGATCGAGTCGACCGGTGCGTCAGCCGCGGCGGACGCGCCACCGATACCGAGCTTCGCGAGGATCTTGCCCTCGATCTCCGCTGCGATCTCCGGGTTCTGCAGGAGGAACGTGCGCGAGTTCTCCTTGCCCTGCCCGAGCTGGTCGCCGTCGTAGGTGTACCAAGCGCCGGACTTCTTGACGATGCCGTGGTCGACGCCGAAGTCGAGCAGCGAGCCTTCCCGCGAGATGCCGACGCCGTAGAGGATGTCGAACTCGGCCTGCTTGAACGGCGGGGCCATCTTGTTCTTCACGACCTTGACGCGCGTGCGGTTGCCCACCGCGTCGGTACCGCTCTTGAGGGTCTCGATGCGTCGGATGTCCAGACGGACGGACGCGTAGAACTTGAGCGCCTTACCGCCGGCGGTGGTCTCCGGGCTGCCGAAGAACACACCGATCTTCTCGCGCAGCTGGTTGATGAAGATCATCGTGGTCTGCGTCTGGTTCAGCCCACCCGCGAGCTTGCGGAGTGCCTGCGACATGAGGCGTGCCTGGAGACCCACGTGCGAGTCCCCCATCTCGCCCTCGATCTCCGCGCGGGGAACGAGCGCTGCCACGGAGTCGACGACGACCAGGTCGATCGACCCCGAACGGACCAGCATGTCCGCGATCTCGAGCGCCTGCTCACCCGTGTCGGGCTGCGAGACCAGGAGGGCGTCGATGTCGACGCCGAGCTTCTTCGCGTACTCGGGGTCGAGCGCGTGCTCCGCGTCGATGAAGGCGGCGATGCCACCGGCCCGCTGGGCATTGGCGATGGCGTGCAGCGTCAGGGTGGTCTTACCCGACGACTCCGGGCCGTAGATCTCGATGATGCGGCCGCGGGGCAGTCCCCCGATGCCGAGGGCGACGTCCAGCGCGACCGATCCGGTCGGGATCGTGGCGACGGGTGCTCGCTCGTCCGAGCCGAGGCGCATGACCGTGCCCTTGCCGAACTGCCTGTCGATCTGGGCGAGTGCGGTCTCGAGGGCCTTCTCGCGGTCTGCCGGTGATGGCATGGTGGTGCTCCTTCGTGCTCGTTGACGGCCGCCTGTAGGCTGTCGCGTCCGTCCGGCCGGTGGTGCAGGGCCTGGGGTTCGGCGACAAGGCTTCGGGCGTGTTCCCGATGTCCATCAACCTATGGCCGGCCACCGACATCGCTGCCGATGGTCCGACGGTCTGTGGATGGTGCATCCGTTCGACGCCGTTGTGGAGGAAGCTACCACCGATCGAACACGCGTTCGAGCAACACGCCGAACACGTGTTCGGGTCGCCGACCGGTCAGTCCCGTGGTTCCGCGAGCCCCTTGCCGTGCCGCTTGTCGAGCGGCACGTCCTGCGAATCGCACAGCGCCTCCCAGACGCGCCGAGCGTCGACACCGGCGTCGAGCGCCTCTGCCGCGGACCGACCGCCGAGCTCCTCGAGCACCACGTCCCGACTCACCACGGGGCCGTACGCATCGCCGAACACCTGGTCCACGGCCCGCCAGAACTCACTCACCCGCACCGCACCACCCTAACCACGAACACCGACGCACCGGGATCGGCCGCGGAACGCGGAACGCCCCCGCCGGAGGAGTCCAGCGGGGGCGTTCGGTGCGGTGTGCTCAGCGCACCGCGAGGTCGTTGTCGAACTCGGCGACGAGCTCGTCGGGCAGCGTGTCCGGGACCGGGGTCAGCCCCTCCACGACGGCGAGGCGGTCGCCCACTTCGCGCATGATCGTGGAGATCGGGGTGTCCAGCGCCTCTGCCACGGAGGCGAGGATCTCAGAGCTGGCTTCCTTCTGGCCCCGCTCCACCTCGCTGAGGTAGCCGAGCGCCACACTGGCCTTGGACGCGACCTGACGGAGGGTCCGGCCCTTCTGCAAGCGGAAGTCCCGCAGAACGTCGCCGATTTCCTGACGAACGAGAACCATGAGAACTCCTCCTTCCTGTCGTCTCCGCGCCCGTGCGGTCCGGCTGACCGTTCGGGTCCAGCAACAGTAGCGTTGCCGGTTGGAGCATGCTAGCCACTGAGGCTGCCGTCCTGCTGGAGATTGCGTGAGATGTAACCCGGCGGTAACGGGGCCTATTCCCCGTCGGGGATCGTCAGCCTCGGATCGTGGACGACATCCGTGCCAGGAGTTCGGAGACGGTGGCGTGACGGATTGCATCGCGGTCGCCGTCCAGGTGGAGTTCGTAGGCCACCGCGTCGTCCGCGGACGCGATCGCGACGTACACCGTGCCGACGTCCTTGCCGTCCTGCGGGTCCGGCCCGGCGACGCCCGTGGTGCTGATCCCCCACGTCGCCGGCTCCCCGTCGACGCTCAGTGCCCTGCGCACACCCGAGGCCATCTGTCGCGCGACCTCCGGGTCGACCGCCCCACGCTCGGCGAGCAGTGCCGCGTCCACCCCCAGCAGCTCGTGCTTGACCGGGGTCGCGTAGGCGACGACACCGCCGCGCACGACGGCGCTCGCACCCGGCACGTCGACAAGGTGTGCCACGACGAGCCCGCCGGTGAGCGACTCGGCCACCGCGACGGTCTCCCCCCTGGCCGTGAGTTCGGCGATGAGTCCCGGTGCGACGGGGACGGGGAGGGCCGGGGTCACGCTGCGCTGCGGTTGTGCTTCCATGCCTGCCACAGGTAGTCGGCTCCGCTCAGGACCGTTGCCAGGAACGCCGCCGTCATGAGCACACCGTTGACCCAGTGCGCCCAGTCACCCACCACGTTCCACCACGGGAAGAGGGCGAGGGTGAGCGCGACCGCCTGCAGCACCGTCTTGATCTTGCCCCCGCGGCTCGCCGGGATCACCCGGTCGGAGAGCACGGCGAAGCGGAAGACCGTGATGCCGATCTCGCGCACGAGGATCAGGACCGTCACGTACCAGGGCAGCTCGCCCAGGATCGACAGGGCGATGAGCGCGCCACCGATCAGGACCTTGTCGGCGATCGGGTCGACGAGCTTGCCGAAGTCGGTGACGAGGTTCTGTCGGCGTGCGATGATCCCGTCGGCACTGTCGGTGACGATCGCGACGACGAAGACCACGGCCGCCCAGACGCGTACAGCGGAGTCCTGTCCGCCGTCCGCGAGCAGGAGCACGAAGAACAGGGGCGCCATGAGGATGCGCACCACCGTGATGATGTTCGCGACGTTCGCCGTCGAGGCGGGTCCGCTCCCCTTGCGCAGGAGCCGCCCGCGCCACGGGAACCGAGCAGCGCCGTGGCCGCTGTCCGAGCTGGTCATCGCTCTCACTCCCTACCCGTCAGGCCCCATGCGTCCTCGTCGGGTCCCTCGTCCTCTTCAGGGTACCCGCGGGTCATGTCGGCCACGGGGTCGCTGCCGTAGCGGTCGTCGTCGTCGGAGGGAGCGGACGCCGGGACGACACCCGCACCCGTACCCGCTGCACCGGCACCCGCGCCGACGCCGGCAGCACCGGGCGCCGGCGGTCCCGGCGCTGCGGCCGGGGGCTCCTCACCCCGCAGCTTCGCGAGCACGCCCGGCAGCTGGTCCACGGTGACGAGCACGTCGCGGGCCTTCGACCCCTCGGACGGCCCGACGATGTCCCGCGACTCCATGAGGTCCATGAGACGCCCCGCCTTCGCGAAGCCGACGCGGAGCTTGCGCTGCAGCATCGACGTCGAGCCGAACTGCGTCGACACGACCTGCTCGACCGCCGCGAGCAGCAGCTCCAGGTCGTCCCCGATGTCCGCGTCGATCTCCTTGCGCTCGACGACGGCCTGCACGTCCTGCCGGTAGTCCGGCCGCGCCTGCCGCGTCACGTGCTGGACGACCTCGTTGATCTCGCTCTCCTGCACCCAGGCGCCCTGCACACGCAGCGCCTTCGAGGACCCCATCGGCAGGAAGAGCCCGTCACCCTGGCCGATGAGCTTGTCGGCGCCCGGCTGGTCCAGGATGACGCGGGAGTCGGTGACGCTCGTCACCGCGAAGGCCAGACGCGACGGCACGTTGGCCTTGATCAGGCCGGTGACGACGTCCACCGAGGGCCGCTGCGTCGCGAGCACGAGGTGGATGCCGGCCGCTCGGGCGAGCTGCGTGATGCGGACGACCGAGTCCTCGACGTCCCGCGGCGCGACGAGCATGAGGTCCGCGAGCTCGTCCACGACCACCAGCAGGTACGGGTACTTCTTGAGCTTCCGTTCGCTGCCGGCGGGCAGGACGATCTCGTCGTTCTCGATCGCCTTGTTGAAGTCGTCGACGTGGCGGAACCCGAACGACGCGAGGTCGTCGTACCGCATGTCCATCTCCTTCACGACCCACTGCAGCGCCTCGGCCGCCTTCTTCGGGTTCGTGATG
>Ga0308167_1004068_pt1 | contig 10961 bp, 12 predicted proteins | sample PhyCR1_2_FD_202138 | JGI IMG/M metagenome (GOLD analysis project Ga0308167, IMG submission 202138) | Phyllosphere microbial communities from UC Gill Tract Community Farm, Albany, California, United States - DLSLRC.R1 | ecosystem: Host-associated > Plants > Phyllosphere > Unclassified | place... | reverse complement strand
ATTGCCCGAGGTGAAATTTCCTCACTCGATCAACTTAATGAAAATGAATTTGATGGTCTTCTTCTTCCGGGTGGATTCGGAGTCGCAAAAAATTTATCAACTTTTGCCTTTAAAGGAGCAGAAGCAAGAGTACATAGTACGGTGGCTTCAATTCTAAAAGCGTTTCATCAAAGTAAGAAACCGATCGGGGCAGTATGCATATCCCCTGCATTATTAGCGCTTACATTTGGAGATTTACACCCAAATATCACTTTGGGGTCTGACATTAACACTGCTAAAGAAATTGAAAAAACTGGTTCAATTCACCATGTTTGTCAAACCTCAAGCTGTGTGGTCGATAAACAAAACTTATTTGTTACCACGCCTGCCTATATGGATGACCAAGCTGGTTTAAAGGATGTCTTTGTAGGTATTACAAGTTTAGTCACTGCCATGACAATTTTGGCAAATTAAGGTGTTTGATGGGGGATAGAGATTGCTATCCCTCTATTTTATTGAATCTAATCAACGATAAGTAACTTCGCACCATTTAAGCTAAAAGACTGATGTGGCTCAGAGTTATCTCCGACTTGATAACTCATGCCTGAAGTTAAAGTAAATGTTCGCCCATCTTTCAATCTACTTTCTAACTCGCCTTCTAGACAAAATAATATGTGCCCTTTCTCACACCAATGGTCAGCTAAATAGTTTGCTGAGTACTCAACAAGTCTTACTCTTATTTTGTTTCCTTCTTCACCAAAAAATTGAGTTTTCCAATAAGCTTTTCCTGTGTCACCGCTATATTCAGTAACTTCAATTTCTTCCCAGTTTGTAATTTGAAATGGAAAAGGCGCGATATTCATAATTTTTTCCAAAGAAGTATTATTGTATTTTTAACTTATAGACAAATTTGATTTTTGCAAACGATTTAAAAATAATTATGTATTAGGCCCCACTGCCTAACTCAGTAACAAGCCAATTCGATTTTGGATCTTTTTGTACAACGGTTACAAATACAATATAGGTGCCCGCAGGGTTACCCGCAACATCAGCATGAATTGTTTTTATCTTTATGGCGAGTGAAATCATTTTATAAAATTGTTGATAGTAATCAGGTCTATTTTTTGCTGAGTCGTAACGAATTTTTAGGACTTCTAGAACTTTTGAGTCTTTATAGTAGTGAACTGTTTCAGCACTTCGAATGTTTAATTCCTCACCTGACCAAACATATTTAAAAGCTGTGGCTGAATCTCCATTAGAAAGTGAATTAAAAAAGGAAATAGCAACTCGACTCGCTTGTTCTTTTTCAACGTTAGCCTTTTTCTCGTATGATTTAAAGGCTGTAAATAAACATAATCCAGCAAGAAGTAGTCCAATAGCTATAAAAATTCTAGACTTTAGCATTTGGCTCCCTTTCTAATTTTTAAAATGCCGTGTTAAGAAATAGTCTGATCAAAATTAATTTACAGAAAGACTCGAATCGCTTTGATCGAGGGCTTTTTAAAATTCTACACTTTGCAATACAAATTAGTTCTTAAAAGAAATTAATTTATTAAATTTTGTATATCGCTGTAACCTATTCATAAATACATTGTGAGTTTATATTTTTTAAATAACTGAGAATCTATAACTAAATTTAAAGAATTTATAGATTTCTAATTTTTAAGAATTATATTTTATTTTTAATAGTGTAAGCCGTACTAGAACGGCTTACACAGTCAATTAATTAACAACTTTCTTCAGATTCTTAAAGTATTTTTTTAAGATGGAATTCGAGTCTAAACCTCTAGCTTGTAACTCTGTACTGATCTGTTGAGATTGGGTCTTAGATCCTTCTAAAATACTAGTGTAGAAAGTTAATAAATCATTTAATAAACTCTCAACATTTTGTTGATTCATGATCAAAGTATCATCAGTATAAAGAGCATCATGATTAGTTTTAAGTATATCCGTCACTGTTACTGGGATAATCGTGGTTAAAGGAAGATAGTGCTCTTTTGCCCATTGTGTACTGACTGCTAATTGACCAGCATCATGTTTAGATAAGGCCCCTATCTTGTTATGCTTAACCTCTATAACAAAAACTTTATTATCAAGATACCAACAAACATCTGGGCCATGTGACTCTTCCATTTCTGGATTAGATGAATCCGCACCTAGATACTTTCCTAATGATTTAAAACTTTTTTCAATTATTTTACTATTTGTATCGTTAAAACCAAAGTTGTCTTTTAAAGTTTTAATCTGCAAAATAATTGCATTCAACTCATTAAATTCATTAATTAAGTTCGCAATATTAATACCAGCTGGCGTTGACTCCTTTAAGACTTTTTTTGGAAGTAATGTATTTGGCTTTAATAATTTCGAATTCATATGACGAGCTTTAACTTGAATTTTTTGGCTCTCATTAAAGTCATATAGTTTCACTACTCTAGCTAAATTTTCTAGTAGTTTCGCTTTAAACTCTGAATCTTCTAATTTGTTTATGGCACTATTAAAACTTTCTTTATTTTCTAAATATTGCTGGTTAAAAGAAGACTCATAATAACGTCTTTCTTGCTTTGCAACTTCAATTAAAGTTTGATTAGGATTAAAATCCGTTTTTATAATTTTTTTCATTGTCCCTGCGTAAGTTTGTTTCCAACCCACATCTCTAGTTAAACAACTACTAATAACATCTTTCAAAATTAAAACTTTATCACCACTTGAAGATTGTACTTTCCTAGTAATTTTTATACCCAGATCAAGCTGACAAATAGTTTCTTCACTTAAAGCTTCCCGACATTGTTTGTGTGCAATAAATGAACTTAAATCATTTCCAGCTAATAATACTACTGCATAATCAACATGGGAGCGCACAGCTCGTCCCATACCTTGCTCTATACGAAAAATATTTTTCTTACCCTGCCCCCCAATATGACCTAAACACTCGGAATCATATTTATCTATTAATCTTTCTCCAAAAGGTATTTCATCTATCACCAGAATACGGCATAAATCATCAGCAAGATCTAATCCTTCAAATCTTTGAGCCATTACATAAAGCCCGTTTTTAAGATTGGAGTTTTTGAGGTTAGTCAGTTCCTCACTAATATTTTCACTTGTTAAAAGAGTTGCCCCTTCTTTCGTCCATATCTCTGCTTGAGGAGTAGAAGAAGTTAAAACAAAAACAGTATATGAGCCACTAAAGTCTTTACAAATACTTATAATTTTTTCTTTGTTAAATTCTGTAGAAACCAAAGAAGGCACAAGAATCATTCTTTCGCCAATACCTTTATCCGATTCAGGACAAACTAATGAGTTCAAACATTCAGGATTTATATCTAATGTACGGATAAAATTATCATAATCGCTTAAAGTAGCGGACATAAATAATCTATGTTTTGCTTTTGCATAAGGTTCACTTTTCTTTATATTTACAACATCCGAGGCAATCTCGAATTTATTTTCGCTTAGAACACAACGACATAGAGCCAAATCATTTATAACCAAAGGGTAAGAGAATTTATAATTTTCTTTATACTTTTCTAATATACTTATAACATCCTCTATTTTATCGCTCCAAATCCAATAAGGGATTTCGAAACTAGAATTACTATTTTGTAAATTCGTCCATTCGATAGAATCATAGCTTTTACAAGCATCATTGAAAAGCTTATATAGCTCAGTATAACAATCTCCTTCGCCAGAGAGAGTATATTGTTTTTTTATTATATCTACGCCGCTATGAGCATCATCGAATACAATCGCACATGGGTAAATATTATATTTTTGAAAAGTATTTAATCCGTTAAAGAATTTATCATAAGTTGAAATTATTATCATTTCCCCTTTCATAGCATCGTGCTCAACATAACGATCGCCTTGTCCATAAAAGGTAAATGGCAACCCTAAACAACTCGCTTCACGAGCAACTTGTTCAGCTAGTTGTAAATTAGGAACTAAAAATACGATAGGTTCCTCATATTTTTGACCAAAATACTTCAAATAAAGTAATCCAATTGTAGTTTTACCTGACCCTGTACTTAGTTTAAGAATAATATCCTTTTGACTTATTTTCTGGTCTAGTAAATTAATACATTCTAGCTGTACTGGTCTTAATGCAGCATGTGAACTTTTGGCATCTAAAGACTCATATGTATCCATAATATTATTAATTTGGATTGATTCAGCATCATCATAAAAACTATTAAAAAAGGACATTCTTCCCCCTATTTATTTGTATTTTGTCTAATAATTACACAAAAAAAACTTTAGGTCACTATTATTTAATATTTTTTAAACTTAAGATATTTAACTTTTGTCGATAGGCATGGATTGTATTTTTATTCTAAGATTATTATCTTTGGTTATTAATCTGATCAATTCTTTCTTCACAGAAATTAAAAAGAACTTAGAACTTTTGAATTAAGCCCTTGTTATTTGATTAAACTCTAATATATTAATTTTAGACATAATTAAAACTATAATATTGTATCAAAGCTTGTTTAAATCAATGTCATATCCCTGAGCTTTCATTTCTTTAGCAATTCTATATTGCCAACTACCAGAGGCATCATATTGTTCATAGATGACACCTGATAAATCATTGGGCATTTCTAAGAATTGATCAGACTTTTTGATAGCTACTACTTTACTCATTCCAAGAGTGCCTATAAGTAAGCCATGTTCAAAAATTACATTCTGACGCGCTCTTGCGGCCATTTCAGAAGTTTGCTCTAATTCTTTGCTAATTTGACCCAGATCATCGGGAGTATATAAAACAATTCCAAAACCAACTTTTGGATCTGAAGCTAAATCTAATAACTTTTGAATAATAGTTCTACCTTGATTAAGATGCTGATTAAGAACTATTCCTTCCAAAGATAATTTATATAGAAAATTTTGTACCTCATGTATTAAAGCATTGTCACGTCCATGAACTATAAATACTTTTGAAGGTGCAACAGCTTTAGTTTTTGTAGTTAGCTTTATATCCGTTTTTTTCGTGCTTTTAGCATATTTAATTAAGTCATCAGTTAATTCTGTTTGTTTTAAAATTGCTGCCTTTAAATCATTAAAATAAACGCCCACCACAAGAATATTAGAACCTCTCTCAGCAGCCTCTCTACGTGCCTCCTCCTGTTGTTCTAGTATTTCTGCAGATATTTGACTTTGAAAAATACGTAATCGTTTAATGTGATCTATAGGAATTGTTCGACCATTAATCAATATAGGTTTACCTACTTCATATGGCTCTATATATTTAGTTCTAATCTCATCTAAATCATTTAGATTAGACTTAATCTCAACCTGTTCTAGTATTCTTTTATAAAACTTTTCATCTAAATCTAGAATTACATGATAATACATAGTTCTTATGCCATTTCTTTTTAAATTTCATATAACTATATAACACTAACGTTTAAAAAATATAAATAGTTTTTACTTATCAAATTATTTCAGATTAAATTATCTAAAGACCCAAACCTCACGTTCAGGCCTTCCTACCTTTTAAAACTTATTCAGACAATGCCAACAACTTCTGAACATACTGAACCGCATTATTTTCTATGTCTTGATGCGTCGGAATATCATCATCTTCCGAAGGATTGGTGTCTAAACCGTAAAATGCATGAAGTGGTTGATAGACTGCTCCAACATAAAGAGCGGTTAATTCAAATGGAACAAAAATCTTGTCTAAAGAAAGTTGATAATCACCACTTTCTGAATAAATTTTTTCTTCACCACCCGCAGACACAGCCAGCATAAACTTTTTATTTTTTAGTTTGTCGCCAGTTGAACCGTAAGCCCATCCATACCTTAAAACTTCATCAAGCCATTGTTTCAAAAGCGGTGGACAGTTAAACCAATACACAGGAAATTGAAACACTAAATTTTCGTGTTGCTCTACAAGTGCTTGCTCTTTGGCAACATCAATCACCCCGTCTGGGTAGGCTTCATAAATTTGATGAACCGTAAATTGGTCTGGGTGCTTTTCTAGTTCCTCAATCCATCTTTTATTTACAACAGACTGGTCTATGTGAGGGTGCGTAACGATGACTAATGTCTTTTTCATTATGAAAACACTCTATCGAAAAGTAGATAAATCGATTATAGAAGTGTGCTTTCCTAAATATAAGTACGGTAATTTATGTTATATACTATACTAAAAGATAGTATGGATTTTAAAAATGGACGACTGCCTTCCGTCATATACTCCATTAGAAGATACGGGCTTTGGGTACACCCTTTCTTTGATTAATGGCAAATATAAAATGATTATTATGTATTGGCTGTATGGAAAAACCGTCATGCGTTTTAACGAGATGCAACGTTGTATTGGCAATATTTCGTTTAGAACACTCAGCAATACACTTAAAGAATTGGAAAGAGATGGACTGATTACTCGCAAGGAATATCCTCAAATTCCGCCAAAGGTTGAATATCGACTTTCAGAAAAAGGGCAATCTTTAATTCCTTTATTAGATATGATGTGCCAATGGGGCGAGCAAAATAAGCCGTCTTAGTTTTATAGACTTAAAGTGATACTAATTATGAGAAATGAATTAAGAGAAATATTTATTAAGGGATGCGACGATAAAATTGAAAAGAAGGGAGACAATGTCGGTCTATCTTTTTACGCTTTTTTTAAAAATAAGAACGATAACCCTGAGCTACTGATGGAAGCAGCGCATTGGTGGATTATGGAGCATAAGCTAGATCACTTCGAGAAGGCAGTTAAGATTAAACAGATGGTTTTAAGTGAACAATAAAAGTTAGAGGAAAAGACTATTCAGAAAGAGGATAGTCTTTCATTTCTACACTAGAGATAAAGTGAGAAAGGATAGAAATGTTTATAAATGCTCTATCAAGTTTTCTTAAAAAATTGGCCTCAGAAGAAAATTTAGATGAATGGTATTTATCTAAATTCATTGATGAAAATATTTATTCGCTATTACCAGCAGAAGCTTTTGAGCTTTCTTCACATGTTATAGAGCTTCTTAAAGATGAGGCTCAACCAGACTATAGCTATGAATTGCTAACCATTTTATTAGCTTTACAACGTCAGTCGGACACAACACAAATACCTGAAACTCTAAAAAACAGTCCTAATTTTTTTGATGAAATTTTAAAAAAGAATCCTGAAACATATATTCTAAATTTAGCTCATGAATTAGCTAAAAATTATCGAATGAAATTATAAATTTTAGTGACTCGAAGTACTTTAATAACTATTCATCAAAAAAAACCATTCCTTCATAGGGATTTTTTTTGCAGCTCTCTAAACGAGTAGAAAGATTACCTACATGAACCTCCAACTTATGACCATCAGGGTCTAAAAAGTATATAGATTCTCCTTCGCTTTGATTATTTTTCCACTCACGTATATTCAGCAATTTAATTTTCTGTCGGAATTCATCTATATCATCTTCACTAATACTAAAACAGTAATGTGTATAGTCTGAACTTATACTCACCTCATCAAGTGATAGACAAAGCCATAACTCTCCAAGGCTCAAATAAGCGCCTTTATTCCACTTGGCTCTGGGAGTAAAACCTAGAACATCTTTATAAAAACTAAAACTACGATCAACATTCTCTACGGAAATTGTTAGATGATTCAATCCACTTAATTTCATAGATGCTTTTCTCTTTTTAAAAGGAAATCTAGGTAAAATATAAAACTATTAAATCTTTCCTTTCTCACTCCAAAATTTTGCAGTCTCTAAATTTTTCTCTATGCCCAATCCATATTCATACATAAAGGCAATATCTCTCATAGCCTCTTTATTACCAAGAGCAGCAGCTTTTTTACGTAGCTCTAAGGCTTTTTTAGTATCCTTCTCAACTCCGTCACCGTTACTATATAAGTTAGCTAAACCAACCATACAATCTGCATCATTTAGTTGAGTTCCTTTGGAAAACCACTTAAAAGCTTTTTTATAATGTTCATCAGCATCTGTTGGATCCATATCTCCAACAAGACCAGCGTAAGTTGCATATCCCTCACCGAGCCATTGCATTGCTTTTACATTACCGCTTTCGGCTGATTTAGTTGCCCAGTATTCCGCTTGAGTTTCATTCTCCTCGATACCCCATCCATATATATAAACATCTGCTAACTCTAGTTGAGCTGATGTATCACCATTTGTAGCTCTCTTTAATAGGTCATCTGAGAACGTTGAATTAGCAAATAAATTCATTGAAAATGTTAATCCTAAAATAATGAAAAGAATTTTGAAGTTATTCATGTCTAACCTTAAATAGTTTTTTCTAACCTTTATAATCAATCAATAATACATTAGAGCTATTTAAATTTAATGAATTAAATAATAACCTCTCGTATGGCGAAAATATTTATCTTTAATCTGTTTGCTATTTAAAACTTATAAAATTTCTTTTTAATTACACTAAAGCCCAACTCCCGTCAGGCCTTCCCCCTATCAAACCCGACTTAAAAAATAATCGAGCAACGCATCCCTTTCATCAGTACTATTCGCTCCTAAAAGCTGAACCATCCCGCCATCAATCACAAATAAAAACATATGAGCATCTTCAACTGTAGCGGCAGGTTTTACAGTTAAAAGGAGTTTATGAATTTCTTTAATGAACCAGTTTCGATAGTCAATAACGAGTTTATATGCTGCTGGATAGATCTTTTCAATTTCAAAAATGGCTTTAAATAGCAAACGATAAAAGCCGTCTAAGTTCGCATGTAAGAGATAAATTTTCTTGAGTTTATCGAATGCCATGAGTTCACGGTACGAATGAATAATTGAAAACACCTCATGTTTTAATGCATCTATTTGAAAGGTTAAGCTCATCTGAATGAGCCTTTCTTTGGAATGAAAATAGTTATAAAAAGTGGCTTTGGGAATTTTGGCTTCCTCAATAATTCGATCTATCCCGATGTAAAACCCATTTTGATTAAATAAATCTTTTGCCGTGTGGAGCACGCGTAATGCTCTAAATGATGCTTCTAAATTTGGCATTTTTATACCGTTTAAAATAATTTCTTGTTGTATGTAAAAGAGATAGAAATGCCGTCACTCTTAAATTGAGCGCTAAAAACAGGCATGCAAAAGCCGCACAAAAATGGTGTGCTCGCCTATCTCAGGTTTTATTGTTGCTATGATTTTTTTAGTCGTAATGACCTATGGCTTAAAACCTAGAGTCGGTTAAACCTTTTTAAAGACCAGTTGGGTATAGACGTAAAGACTTTGGCAAGGACTGCCAATGAGAGAAATGAAATAGTACGCATAACGGCGGACTCCTTTTGATTTAGAAGAGTCTTACCAATTACTGTCAAATAATGGTGGCAAGACTAGAAGGGTTGACAGACTGGTACAAAAGGAAACCAGCGCACGCAAGCGTGCCCCTCCTAGCCTCACCATAAAGGCGTGACTTAAGAGAACGCACAAAAACCAAAACAGCATTGTTGTGCGCCTTTTGTTCCAGCTCTGTCAAAAGCTAACTGGCAATGTAGGCCAGCAGGCAAAGGATAATCCGCGTGTTTTTGAGTGTCAATGTGATATTGGCTATTCATTTATAAAGATTATTTTTATTTTTCATTGGCATAGTGATTTAACAATATATTTTCTTAAAGTTTAGTTTGTCTGGTTATTTCATTATTAATTTATCATTCATTTTCAAACCTATTTAAATGAACTGATTGATCGCTCCATAAATAAAAGCTACAGTAAATAAAGTTTGAATTTTATAACTTTAAATAAATTAATGACGCATGCAGGCAAAGACATGGAAACCATACATGATTTTTATCGCCGCTTTTCTTTAACCAGAGATAGCGATTACTCGGTTCCATCGACTTCGTTTGGACATTTTAACGTGTTCCAACGTGATGCTTGTTCGTTTCTCACACCTTATAGCCGTCGCGATTATTATAAAATTTCACTAGTTTTAGGTACAGGCGAACTTCACTATGCCAACCGCTGGATTCGGGTTGACCGCCCTGCTTTACTGTTTTCAAACCCCATGGTTCCCTACGCTTGGGAAATTAATTCGCCCGAACAGGCAGGCTGGTTTTGCCTATTTACCGAAGAGTTTGTAAACCAAGAATCGAGACAAAGTTTTTTAAAAGACTCACCGCTATTTAAAGTCGACGGCGATCCGTTGTATTTTTTAAATGACCAGCAGGTTGAGGAAATTTCATTTATTTTCAAAAAGATGATGAATGAAATAAATTCAGACTATATTCACAAATATAACGTTTTAAGAAATTATTTGCATCTAATTGTGCATGAAGCCATGAAAATGCAACCGACCCAACAGTTTGAAAAACATAGCAATGCTGCGGTTCGGATTTGTCATTTGTTCTTTGAACTATTAGAGCGTCAGTTCCCAATCGACTCACCCCATTTTCAGCTTAAACTCAAAACTGCAAATGACTATGCCTATGGCCTGTCGGTGCATGTGAACCATTTAAACCGAGCTGTAAAAGAAGCCACAGGCAAAACCACGTCTGAGCATATTAGCTCACGCATTACGCAAGAAGCGAAAGCACTACTACAACACACCAGTTGGAATATTTCCGAAATTGCCTATAGCTTAGGCTTTGAATATTCAGCATATTTCACTAACTTCTTTAAGAAAAATACGGGTTTTTCACCTAAAAAGTTCCGCGAAGATTGTGTGGCCTAAAAACAGATTGTTTGAATTTTATAATTATTGGTTTGAATGTTATACGTTAATTTCAGCCAAAGCATTTTATAGTTTTTCTACTCAAGTGATTTTGCAAAAAAGAGTGTGAAAAATGAAATATAGAACTTTAGGACAAACAGGCGAAAAAGTATCAGCACTTGGTTTAGGTTGCATGGGAATGAGCTTTGCCTATGGTGCATCAGACGACACACAAAGCATTGCAACCCTAGAAAAGGCATTAGACCTCGGCATTAACTTTTGGGACACCGCCGACATGTACGGCAACGGCGCAAACGAAGTTTTGCTCTCAAAAGTATTAGAAAAACATCGCGACAAAG
>Ga0308167_1004067_pt1 | contig 10961 bp, 7 predicted proteins | sample PhyCR1_2_FD_202138 | JGI IMG/M metagenome (GOLD analysis project Ga0308167, IMG submission 202138) | Phyllosphere microbial communities from UC Gill Tract Community Farm, Albany, California, United States - DLSLRC.R1 | ecosystem: Host-associated > Plants > Phyllosphere > Unclassified | place... | reverse complement strand
GGAAATATTCACTATGAAAACCCCAAAGTAATCTGCGGTGCCTTAGCGTTATGGGAAGACAAAGTATTACTCTGTCGTCGTGCTATTGAACCTCGCTATGGTTTATGGACTTTGCCTGCTGGCTATATGGAATTGTTCGAAACCATGGAACAAGGTGCAGCACGCGAAACTCGTGAAGAAGCAGAAGCCGAGATTGAAATAGAGCAACTATACTGTATGTACAATATTCCTCGTATTGGTCAGATTTATGTGTTGTTTAAAGCGCAGCTGAAAGATGGAATTTTTGGTGCAGGTGAAGAAAGTATCGAGAGTCGCCTGTTTGAAGAACATGAAATTCCATGGGGAGAACTTGCCTTCCCTAGCGTTGAACATACACTAAGACATTATTTTGAAGATCGCAAACAACAAGTGTTCCCAACACATCTTGAGACTTTGGGTACTCGTTTAGACCATACTGGTTAATCAATTAGATAATAAAAAAGACCGCTAGGCGGTCTTTTTTATTTGTTTAATATTTTAAGATTTAGTTTTAATCTGATAACAATCAGCTGTTCTAAGTGTCACAGTTCCTGCCATACGCTGACCTAAAGCTTTTTCAGCTTCAGTCGGAGCAGGTGAAATATCTTTAATATTATTATATACCTTTTGATAGAAAGCATATGGATTTAACCATGAAACTGTTTTGTTATCATAGGTAGTAAGGTTTGCACCACTGGTCTGCCCTTGTAATAAATTAGCAACGTTAATTTTTGCACCACTTACAAGTAATGTTTGACTACCAGTTTGAGAAGTACTTTGAACTACATTTGAATTTAAGCCAGCTACAATACCATTTAAATTCCCTAATTCAGGCACCCCAAAAATCATTCTCACAGTAATTGACTTATCATTGGTGGCCGATTCTGTTCCTCCAGTTGTACCAATTCTGTACTGCTGAACCCCATTGTTATCAATTAAACTCGTATTTGAAACCACCCCACACTGACCAGACATATCTGTCGCAGTAGCTTCAGGTTTAATATCCGTTCTAATATTCCCATTCTCATCAATGACAATACCCAAATCAATAGGTGCAATTCCTGCTGTATCAAATTTAAAGTTTAGAGTTGCATATAATGGAAAAATATAAGTTTGACCAGCTTTGACATTCTTCGCAGTTTTAAAAATCTGACTAGACAAATAACTTGCAGGACTTACTTTATAAATATCCATAGAACCATTATAGTTTTGGTTATCAACACTCTGTTTCCATAAAGCATACTGCTGAGGATTAGGGGTTTTAGTATTCGTCAAAGCTAAATATGAACTATCACGTCCCGCAATAAGTGAATCATTTAATAATTTACCTTGATAAATCACTAAATCTTCATTTGTATTACTAGAAGTTTTTAAACGAAATGGTTGTGTTGATTTAATTTCGGTTTGTATTGGATCAAGCCAAGTAGTCTGTGCATTTGCAATCATTTGGGTTGGTTTTGATTTGGTCAAAACATTTAATACTGCACTAATTGCTACCTGGCTTGTGATTGTACTTGTTCCTTTCCATTGCAAACCATAACCAAATGTATATCCCTGACGATCAGATAGTAAGAATAAATTACCAAAAATATGTTGGGTATTAGCCCCATTTTTCGGACAATCAGCCAAATTAGTTAAATTACATCCGTAAAAATTTTCAGATATAAAATTAGGTGGAGCCAAAGTAATATAATCTGACTGATATAGTCCCACTAAACTTAAGTTTGCTAATTGTGTTACCAGTTCAAAAGCTTGCTCATCTGATACCAGACTTAAATCTAACCAAGGTTTCAAAATATTGGCATAAGCCCCATTTTTCCATTCTGTAGCTGTAATATTTTGAACTAAAATATTTAAAGTATTCTTTTTATCATCGGTAAATTGTGTTGGCTGCAAATCACCAGCAATATTATCACTACGCTCTAAGCCAATGCTTTGAAAGAGTTTTACCAATGCCATTGCAACCCTGACTGTAGGATCATTTTGACTAAGTGATGTTGGGGTTTGTCCAGTTAATCCGATAGCCATATCCATGACTTTCAAACGCGGTGGAACAGTCATCTGAATTTTTGAAACAGTGTCCAGCTTAACAGAGCCTAGTTCAATTTTTTTTGTAGCTTTGGCATCTTGCAAATAAAAATTAGCAGTATCTCCAGCTTTACAAGATCCAATAACACTATTACCTGAAGCTTTAGTAACAAAGCTTAGATTCGCCGCACTACTACATGTAAAATTAATACCAGCAATTGGGTAATCTAAAGAAAATTGTAGACAATCACTGCTTGTTATAGAACAACTTCCATTAGCGGTAGCTCCTCCTGATCCGTTTGTAGGATTCTCATTTATTGTGGAACTACCACCACCACATCCATTTAGCATAATTGCTAATGTGGTTAATGCAAAAGGCCATAAAACTTTTTTATTCATTAGATACCCTACTTATTTTTAACGTAATACGGAAATTTGAATTTGACCCTGATTCGATAACTCAGTTTCTGCAACATCTACGGCAGAGGATAAAGGCGTCATCATCATATAATGTGCTGATGGTGGTACTTTTAAAACACCTTGAATTGATGCATGTTGTAACATAGTGGAAGGATAAGATTTACTCTTAAATCCACTTACGCCCTCTAAAATACAGCCTTTGTCATCTAAAAAAACAGCTAAAGGCCAATAATATAAAGGTTTCTCATTACTAGCCGCGAACGATATAAGTTTTAAATGTTGGACTGAGGGATCAAGCTTTATCAACTCATACTCAAACTTTTCTTTCAATGGTTTTCTTGGCCATACATTTACTTCTTTATTTATACTAAGCGTCTTAATTGATTTGTTATAACCCTTAATGAAACATTGATCTTGTTCAAAAGCTGCTACTAACTCTTTCGAAGATAAGCGCATATATGTTGGTGCTAATACAACTGTAGACTCTTTATCTTGAGTATGGCGATTAAAAAGCTGATCTAACGTTGATCGGCTTACGCCTTTCTTCCGCTCTACCGATTCGGTTCTTCCTAAGCCATCTGGCACGATATAAAAACGTTTTTTCCCATCAAGATTAAATTCCTGATCTTCTAGATATTCATTATTTACATATTCCACGCCATCGATAGTAGTAAATTTAGACTTATCTTGTGTAGAAGTTGGCGCTGGGGAAGCTTGCGAAGTATTTTTTATCGGTGGTGGAATCAAAAGCAACTTTTTTTGCCACTCATCATTAGACGCCGTCTGAACTTTTACATTTTCAATAGTTTTAGTTTTTTCAATAGCCGTTTTTAATTCATGACTTTCTGCTTGGACAGACTGAGTATCCTTCTGAGCTTTTTGTGATGCAGTCGGTACAGTCGGTACAGTCGGTACAGTCGGTACAGTCGGTACAGTCGGTACAGTATTTAGTTTCTTTTCTGTTTGTTGTTCTAATTTTTTCGGTAAATCTTGAATTTGCTCTTTTTCTTTATAATTTTTTTGAGCAGGAAGACTTACCGTTTTATCTGGTGGAGTTTGAGGTTGTATTTCTATTTGAGGGATAGATTGTTTTTTTTGATCAAATTTTTTACTCGGTACAATCATAGGACGACCATCAGGACCAATAATCGTATAAAAACCGTCTGCATAAGATATAGAAACATTTGCTATCGCAATACATAAAATTGAAATAGCAAATTTAGGTCGAAACATCCATTTATATTGTCTTACCATTTTGTTCTGTAACTCAAACCAAGCACTGTAATTTTAGTATTTGTTTTTACATCCAACCCAGCATAAGGATTTAATAAAATATTATCGACACCACATTTATTCGATAAAGTACTCGTACATGCTGGAATATTATCTCGACTGCGTAAGAAACCAACTGAAAGATCTAGGTCAGTATCTGTATCAAAACGATAACCTAACCCTAAACCAAACAATTGCGCATTGTTAATTGGAACCATAGTATTACGTTTGTCATCAGGAATAGCACTAGCGCGAGGTTCATAACCTGCTCGTAATTTCAAACGATCCGTTGCCGAATACTCTAAGCCAATTCCCCAACTCCATGGTGAAGTAAACTTTAATGGCAATGCTAAAGAGCTATCAGTCACATCATTAGATAATAGTTTTGCAACTTTAAGTAATGAAATCTGGCGATCAAACTCAAATTTAAATTTATCCCATGCTGAATAATCGGTCCATCCAACATCAAAGTTTACTTGTAAATCTGGCAAAATCTTATATTTAATACCTGCCTGAAAATGTGCGGGATATTCTAAATCCATTGCTACTAAACCTGATTCAATATCAGGTACATATCCAGGTAAGCCGAGAATTCGAGCTAAAATTTGGCCGGTCGCAGATGAGTTCAGCCCGCGTACCAATTCTTGAGGCGCTTTAGCATTATCAATCATGTATTTGCCTTTCATACGCATCTTGGCTGAGCTTTGGTAAACCATACCCAAACCAAAATCATCTGTCGGCTCCCACAGTAACCCCAAATTATAACTTGGACTTAAAGACTGCTCCATGGAAACTTGTAAGGCCCCCATTTTATTAAATGGATTCATACCTTCCTGGGCATTACACATCCCAAATAATAATAGATCAGTAATCATGTCATTATTATTCTTAAATGGCGCACAAACCACTTCATCAACCATTCGTAAGACACCAATCATCTCATTCGGAAAACGAAGATCTGTCTTTAATGCTAGTGCGTTATATGACATACCAATTGAAGCACCAATTGATAAATGGTCATTAACTTGATAACCAAAAGATGGGGATAAATATGTGATTCGCTCTACAGCGACTTGTTGCCCCATATAATTACCAGCATTACCATTTTCCGCACCGAAACCTGCGACCAATGGTGCATATACTGCTGTTGCATATGTGACTTTCGAACCTGGTGGTTTATAAGCTATACCTGCTGTAGGAGCCACGAGTGGATAACCCGCTCCTAAATCAACCATTTTTTTAAGAATGGGCACATATAAGCTGGCATATTCCACATCGCCACGTACAGGCCCTTTGAAGTCTGTACAAATATTAGCAGTAACTTCCGGGCCGTCATTACAGACAAGAGGATCATCTGAATAACCAAAAACATTATAACCAGGTGGCGCTGAAAATTCTCGCTGGATATCAAAATTAGCTAGAATACCTTGTACATCTGTTTGCAATCCATCAATCTTAGCTAATGCTGCTGGGTTAAAATGAACTGCACTAATCCCTGGGGGATCTGCGGTTACAGCATTCCCCATTGATAATGAACGAATATCAACAGCTAGGTTTTGTCCTAATTGGGCATTGGCAAAGCTAGAAACACCAGAGATCACAATTGCTGCCGTTAGAGGACATAATTTAGGATATTTCACCTGCCTATCTCCTTATTTTTGTTTTTTATTAAAACCTAAAATATCTAACGGGAAAGATAAACCAAGTGAGACATCTGGGGCATCCTCAGTTAAACCAAAGCCAACTGTACCATTAACAATCGTATCAGGCGAAACACGCACACCTAAGGCAAAAGCCATCATTGCACTACTTTGGTCTGGGGATTTATAGGACTCCCCATTCGCAAATTGGAACTCAGAATTTAAGTTAAAGCTTTGCTGATATGACATAGTTAATGACACATCATAGTTAAATGAATAAGCAAAACCGAAAGAAAAACCACCACTAATTCCAGGATCGAAAGATTCTAGAATACGATTACCACGTACCTGATTTAAACCAGTCTCTTTAAAACCATAATTGGCAGAGGCAGATGCAAATAGAACCACTGGATCGATGTACTTACGAGTACTCGCTCCTACACCTACAGAGTAATAACCTTTACCAGTTGAAAGTTCATTTTGGGCAACCTCATATGGGCTATCCCCAGTTTTAGTAGATACGCTACCAAACAGGACTAAAGGTAAACGTCCTTGTTTCAATGGGAACGGTTCCCAACGTGCACCTAGAGAAATATCACCCAATCCTGCAGTAGTTGAATCACTAGCAATATCAGATTTAGCAACTAGAGGTACTGTTGCTGAAAGTGTTAAATTATCTAAAACACCATATTGACCTGTAAAACTATTGGTCAATGTATGTTGAGCATCTTCCCTAATACTTAAACGACTAATACTAGAGTTATCATCAGCTAGTGCTAAATCCAAAATACTATCGCGATAATAGGTATAATCGAGATCATAATATGTAGAAATTTCCCCTCTTTTAATTAACGAATATTGTCGTTCATTTGAGGTAAATACTTCTTGTAAGTTTGTCTCTTGGCTCGCATCCCCTTCTTTTTTCTGTAAAGCGGTAGCAGCTTGATTAGCGCCAGAATTTGCTGGTATCGGATCACTAGCTACCACGTCTGCAGGCGGAGTTACACTTCCGTCTTGAACTGAATCTGTTGCTGGCGTAACTTCTGATGCTGTATTCGTTTGAGAAACAACAGCAGTATTTTGGTCTTCCGTTTGTGCAACTTGATCCTTTGCATAGATTGTTCCTGTAATGGCACTCATACTTAAGGCCAACACAGTCATCTTCATCCATCGATTATTCATATTTCTTCCACCCAATTTATTTATTTTACTAAATCAAAAATTCATTACTTACGTTTGTAATAAAGACGCATAAAAGTTTCTATCGGCTGATTATGATTTGAAGAATGGCTGTCATTATCCAAAACCCGTCGCATTGTTGAGGCTTTATTTGCTAAACGGTCATAATTAAATGTCGGATATTGCGCATCAACAAAGGCATAACGGTTAACAGTTGCATCTTCCACATGACGCATATCTGCATCTTTCAATGCCAATAAGTCTTTACGTTGTGATTCAGGAACAGAAATAACAAATAAAGTATTATTATCCCAAATTTCTTTAAAACGATTTTCGTCAAAACTGATATTCCCTAATGCAGGGTCAGCAACATAGACTCGTCCATCTTTATAAGCTTTATATACGACAAAATGTTTAAATCCAGCATATGAAATGGGAACAATTGCAGGCTGACCTAATTTAACTAAATCAGAGAACTCACCCCGATATCCCCCACTATCTAAACCAATAGCGGTCACAAAACGTTTCATATCAAGTAGAGAGAAACTGCGGCGTTCAATAATCCGTTGATACTCGCCATACTGAAGCAAACCACTCATAGTCTGTTGCTCAGTCAAGCTAGTGCCCACATAGCCATTTAGCAAAGTAGTAAGTGCAGCCGAACCACAACTATAGTCATAGGCTTGTCGAACAATACCGCGAAATTGATCTTCTATCGCAGGTCTAATCGTAACGGGTTCAATATGATTTCGGCGAAAAGATAAATTACGTGAATCGCCAGTCTCTGTGTAATAAACAGTTCCCGGCGGCTTTTTTTCTATTTCGAAGGCTTCTGTCGCAAAGTAATACATCAATGCTGAGCCTAAAACTATCTCTAACATAAGCACTTGGTCTAAATAATGGTGGCCTAACCGGCCTTATTCATTTTATTCTTAGAGCAATAGCTCTACATCCCTGTGACTTGAAGATACCTTGTTTTTTTGTAAAAAACAGCTTTTTTTTAATCTTTTTGATGAACGCATAGTTCTACTCTAATTAAACTGTTAACTAGCTCTCATTCTTAACTATCATTACTTTTAAGATATTTATTATTTATATAATAATTTTATATTAAACAAACACATAAAATTATTTTCAATTTTCATTCAATAAAAAAAGCGCGTACAAAACGCGCTTTTTTACTTTTGAACTTTTAAATTAGTGACCAGAAATTGTAATTGTAGAAGTACCTACATTTAAACCTTGAATTTCTAAATCACCAATTGATGCATTACCCGCAGCACCAAGGTGAACACCTTGTGCATAAACATTCATGCCTTGAGTACTATTATTTTGAATTTTCAAGCCTGTTGGTACAACCGAGATATTTGCATTTACATCCAAATCACCAGTTGTGTTACCAGCACCACGTACCATTACTTTATCTAGAACGATTTTACCGCCACCAGCAGCATCGTTAATACCAAAGTTAGAGAGTGTTAAACCACCTTGTAAGCTTGAATTAACTTTGATCATTGCACCTTGTGGAGTAGCACCTAACTGAACATTTGCTGAAATCTGCCCTAAAGCTAAATCTAAACCAGAGATAATTTCAGTTGGAGCAGTTTCAGTAATACCACGTACAGCAGTCGTTGTATTTAGTGTACCTGAACTACCAACGCCAATTGAGCCAACATGTACATTAACAGCGCCTACTGTCGCTGCAACGTTTAAGAAAGCTCCATTTGAACCAGAAGCACCATTTGTATCAATTTTAAGATCTAATAGATTCTTTGTTGTATCAACTTGTTTAACAGTCACCCCACTAATTGCAATTGCACCAGCAGTATCAGACGCACCATCAATTGCTGGAGTTGCAGTTGTAGAAAGACCATCATTATCGTGTACATATAACTTATCGATAGTAATACCAGAAGCACTAAGAGCAATACCGATATTAATACCGTCTTGACCTGTAGCAGCGCTTAGTGCAGCATCGTCCATTGACTGCATTGCCATTGCATTTGCACTGATAGCTAAAGAAGAAACTAAAGCAAGTTTAGTGAACATTTTCATTGAGCACTCTCCCAAGAGCATTTATTTTTTGACTTTAACCACTCTCATTGTCTCAAGTTGCATTTTTCTTTATATGGCAACCGAAACTTCCAATCCTTGAGTAGTTTTGCTTAGCAATTACTAAATTACATCTACGTTACTTTTTGTTCAACTAGTGTTGTGCATTTTTTGCCAACTACCCGACAAACGGTACACTCAATTTATTTCACTTTTAGCCGCCAAATACAACCCAATCCCACACTAAAATTCGACTATTTTTTCAGCGAAAAGTGCCTTCCTTATAAGTCTTCTCCCTGATAATCCATAAATTGTAGTAAACTAATATTTCCCTCATTAACTATTTTCTTATTTAAAAATGTCTCAGTTAAAGAAAAAAATCTCATTACATGGTAAAAATGCTGCCGAGATTTTAAAAATTTTACAAGGATTAACTGGGCTCATTTATTTAAATGACAATAACCACCCTATTATTGGTTTTCTTCCGCAACAATACATTCTTATTCAAAATAAAAATAATTTAGTTTTTCAGCGTCAAGATCTTGATGAATATAAAAATATATTAAAATCGAATCATTTATTAGATTTTATTCAACTTAAAGAAAATAATTTTAAAGAAAATAAAGATAGCGACTCGATAACAAGTTTTAACGGTGGCTATATCGGTTTTATTAGTTACGATTTTGCTGCTCATCAATTTATTAATACTCAAACTCATATACAGCCATCTTTATTCTTAGGCCAATATCGTTCTTTTTTAAAATATATAGATAATAATTGGTATTTTTTTAGCGATGAAGTAGATGCACTAGACCTATTCAAATATATTGAAAAGAAATTAGAGAATTTTAATTCTAATAAATCTGAAAATATATTTGAATTAAAAACTGCTATTCAGCCAAGATGGTCTAAAGAAAAATATTTTGAGGCTTTTAATAAAATACAAGAATATATTAAAGCCGGAGATTGTTATCAAATTAATTTAACCCAAGAATTTAAAGCCGATTTTAAAGGATCCTTATTAAATAAAGCTGAAGATTTATGGAATCTTACTAATGCACCATATGCAGGTTATTTAAAATTAGATCAATTTGAATTATTAAGTTGTTCCCCTGAGCTCTTCATTGAATTCAATCAAAATAAACAAATTAAGACCAGACCAATTAAGGGAACCATGCCTCGATATGAGGATAGTGAAAAAGATTTTATTTCTAAACAAACTTTAAAAAACTCGCAAAAAGATCAGGCAGAGAATGTCATGATTGTTGATTTATTACGTAATGATTTGAGCATTTATGCCAATACCGGGTCGGTAAAAACAACGCAATTATTCGAGATTGAAAGTTTTAATCAAGTACATCACATGGTAAGTGAGATCGTTGCGACTCTTAAAGATGATTTTAACCCAATGCAAATGTTGCTCTCTGCTTTACCGGGGGGATCAATTACAGGGGCACCAAAAATTCGGGCAATGCAAATTATTGAAGAGTTAGAAGAAGAAGCAAGAGGTGCTTATTGCGGGACATTAGGTTATTTCAATTTTGATGGAACGGGTCGCTGGAATATACTTATCCGCAGCTTTCAACAATATCAAAATCAGCTTTCTTTGTGGGCCGGCGGTGGTATTACGATTGCCTCAAATGCTGAAGCAGAATATCAAGAAAGCCTTGATAAAATCTCTGCCATGCTGAACTTGATGAACAGCACAGCAGAATAAAACTTAAAGAATATCTTGTTTTAACGTTTGGACCAAACGCATATTCTGCTCATCAGTACCCACTGTAATACGCAAAAATTGATTAATACGTGGCTTATTGAAATAACGTACAATAATACCTTGTTCACGTAATTGCTGTGCAAGTTTGCCTGCATCATGGACTGAGTGTGAAGCAAAAATAAAGTTCGCTTTAGAAGGTAAAACTTTAAAACCTAAGGCAGTTAAGTCATCTACTAACTTTTCACGACTAGAAATAACTTTCTGTAGTTGTTCTTCAAAATAAGCCTGATCTTCAAAAGAAGCTACCGCGGCCGCAATTGCAAAACGATCAATAGGATATGAATTAAAACTATTTTTTACAGCTTCAAGCGCCGCAATTAAATGTGGCTGAGCGATTGCAAAACCAACACGCAAACCAGCTAATGAACGCGATTTCGAGGTTGTTTGACAAACAACCAGATTCTCATAGCGATTTACTAAACTCACCGCAGACTCGGCACCAAAATCAACATAAGCTTCATCGATCACCACCACCCGATCTGGATTTGCTTTTAGAATTTGCTCGATATCTGGCAAATTCATTGCAATACTGGTTGGTGCATTAGGGTTTGTAATAACAATCCCACCATTTGGTT
>Ga0308167_1004066_pt1 | contig 10972 bp, 8 predicted proteins | sample PhyCR1_2_FD_202138 | JGI IMG/M metagenome (GOLD analysis project Ga0308167, IMG submission 202138) | Phyllosphere microbial communities from UC Gill Tract Community Farm, Albany, California, United States - DLSLRC.R1 | ecosystem: Host-associated > Plants > Phyllosphere > Unclassified | place... | reverse complement strand
CTCAACCGCCTGGCGATCCCGGCCTGTTTGGCCCGGACAGCGTGATCTGGCGCGTCCACGGTGACTTCACCTCCATGATGTGCGGTGGGATCAGCGCGCTGCTGTTGCAGATGCTGCATCCGGCGGCGCTGGCGGGCGTCTGGGATCACTCCAATTTCCGCGAAGATATGATGGGCCGCCTGCGGCGCACCAGTCAGTTTATCGCGGTGACCACCTACGGTAATTCGCAGGATGCACAGACGCTGATTGACCGGGTGAAACGCATTCACCTGAAAGTCAGCGGCGTTGATAGCGAAGGCAAACCCTATGCCGCCAGCGATCCGCATCTGCTGACCTGGGTGCATGTGGCGGAGACCAGCCGTTTTCTGGCCGCCCATCTGCGCTACAAAAATCCACACCTCAGCCGCGCCGGGCAGGATCAGTACTATCAGGAAGCGGCGCAGATTGCCGAAGCGCTGGGGGCGGAGAAGGTACCGAAAAGCGTTGTTGATGTTGCGGATTATCTGCAACAGATGCGTTCAGAGCTGCGCTTTGATCATCGCACTGCCGAAGTGACGCGATTGCTGATGAATGCTCCCGCACCCAGCTGGCAGGCAAAACCGGTGATGAAAATCATGCTGAAGTCAGGGTTCGGGCTGATGCCAGCCTGGGCGCAGGCAATGTCCGGTACTGAGATCGGCCGCTTTCAGCAGGCGATCATTGACCGGAAGATTAATGCGATTGCGGTGGGGTTAAGGTGGTCGATTCAGCGCGGTGCGTGGTATCGGGCGATGGTGAGGATGGGAAGGGATGTGGGGTGAGGGGTGAGGGGTTCAGTTGTAAAAGGATAGATTGAGTCACAAAGTCTTGATAGCGGCTGTAACCTTCATAATTTAAGGACTTCTAAGATAATCCTAAGGATCTTTATCAGTATAAGAAAAGCTGAACCATTGTATCTGCTATGTCTTCAATGCTTGGCCGAGAAATTCGGCACTTATTAAACCCCATGAAAAATAAATGTTTAAATTCAGAAGGTTAAATCCAATAATCATAATTGGGAATTTTGCATATTCTCATCTTCCTTCTGACTGCTTGATCAGTATCGTCCAAAATGATAGCTTCAAATTATTGCTATTTTTTTGGGAATAATCTCATGGCGCAAGCAGTGGTGGCGGGTTGGCAAGGGCATGATTATCAGGCTCGCTTGTTCTGGTACCATGCTTCTTTTCTAAAAGACAAAACCCGCTCAGATGTTATCGAAGTTTCATATGAAGCAGATGCGCCAAAGGCATTTGATGATGTGGTCGCCAAATATGACCCTCCAAAACCGGGATATGGCTCAGAACGGATTGCTGCTGAATATTTTCAGATCAAATTTCATGTGGTGTCAGGTGGAAGGTTTGGATTCAGAGATCTCATTGACCCTGAATTTATCAATGCTAAATCTACATCCTTGCTTCAGCGTCTCAGAGATGCCAAACAAGTTGCCCCTCCAAATTCTGCTTTTATCCTTGTCACAACTGACACTATTCGAGATGGCGATGAGCTGGGCAAGATCCACAGGAATACCGACGGTTCTCTTGATCTCGATAAACTTGGTGTAGGTAAAACCAGCAACAGTGAGATGGGAAAAGTTCGCAAACTATGGCGTGAACATTTGAGGCTTACCTGCGATGAGCAGCTTTATGAAGTCCTGAATGGATTCAGAATTGAAGCACCTTCTTTCTCACTTGAACGTCTACGTGAAGTCGCCAATCTGCAATTCAAATTTGTCGGAATGGTACCCTGTGAAAAAAATTCCGATTTTCGCTACGACGGACTCATAAGAACGCTGAAAGGACAGGGCAAATATCACTTCAATCGTGCCCAGTTCGAAGAGATGTGCGCAGCAGAACAATTATTACTGTTATCACCACCAGATGAATACAGAGCTGTGGCGCTCCGATCGTTCAGAGATGGCCCATTCGAATCGCTGGATGCCTCTCCAGAATATACCCTCTCACTACTTCGATATTTCGAAGGCCGATTTCCTGCGCTAGGTGAGGATTGGGGCTCATCAATACAGCCTGTAGTGACCGAGTTTCTCATGAAAGTTAGGCAAGCTGAAAGAGGAAACAGGATCCGACTTTTCCTTGATGCCCACACATCGATTGCGATGCTTGCTGGCAAATGCTTCGGCACTAAATCGAACATTGAAGTCGAGTTGGTACAAAAAGGGAAGGCAGGATCGTCTGTGTGGAATGTCAATGATGGAGGTGAAATCAGGCCTACGGTCTTGCATGTAGAAACGCTTGGTGAAGGTCGTGACATCGCTATAGTTATCAGCGTCACAAGAAATGCCCTGCATGATGCCCGTGAATATATTGGTACTAACCTGCCTGAAACTGGTCGTATTTTACATTTTACTCCAGAGGCAGGATGTGGATTTCAGGCGGTCACCAGCGGCACACATGCGTCAGCCATAGCTGAATTTATTGCTCACGAATTTGGTGAGGCCCGGGTGAAGTTTGGTGCAAAAGTGCATATTTTTAGCGCAGCGCCCAATGCCGTTAATTTCTTTGTTGGTCAGCAAACTGACTACATGGGAGCCTGTATATTTTACGAATTTGACTTCCAACGCCAGCGAGATGGCTCATACCTTCCTTCATTTAAGGTTTAATCACGATGGAACTTAGTACACAGTTTAATGAATTTTTAGCGAACATTAGGCCAACTGCTACGCAGAAGGAAGACTGGAAAGGTGGTGCAAAAACGTTGCGTGATCGCCTGAAGAATTACGAGCCTCTCCAAGATATCGTTGTGTCAACATTTTTGCAGGGCAGTATTCGGCGTTCAACCGCTATACGTCCGTTAGGTGATAAACGTCCGGATGTCGATATCGTTGTGGTGACCAATCTTGACCATATAAAGATAGCCCCCGAAGAGGCAATGGATTTGTTTGTCCCCTTTTTGGAGAAATATTACCCGGGCAAGTGGGTAACTCAGGGACGATCTTTTGGTATTACCCTCGCTTATGTCGAACTGGATCTGGTTGTTACTGCGATCCCGGCATCTGGTGAAGAAAAAATCCGGCTTGAGCAACTCTATCGCTCAGAATCAGTTCTGACGGTAAACTCGTTAGAAGAGCAAACTGATTGGCGCCTGAACAAAAGCTGGTCACCGGTCACAAGCAGCTGGTCGCAAAATAATTCGTCCCCGGTTCAAGACGCTCCTGCATCAGAATGGAAAGCGCACCCGCTAGTGCTCCCTGATAGAGAAAAGAATGAATGGGGCCGGACTCACCCCCTCGCTCAGATAAGATGGACCGCTGAGAAAAACCGTCTATGCAACGGTCATTACATAAATATCGTTAGAGCGGTAAAATGGTGGCGACAACAAAATAGTGAAAACTTACCCAAATATCCTAAAGGATATCCGCTGGAACATCTGATAGGCAATGCTCTGGATGATGAAACCACCTCGATGGCAAGAGGCTTAGTTCAGTTAATGGATACTTTTCTAGTACGCTGGAAAGACCTTTATAATTTTAAAAGTAAGCCGTGGCTTTCTGATCACGGTGTAGAAGAACATGACGTATTGGCGCGATTATCCGCTGGTGACTTCTGTGAGTTTTATGAAGGTCTGGAAGTTGCCGCTGACATTGCTCGCAGCGCATTAGCTTCGGAGGATGCAAAGGAGAGTGCTGAGCTGTGGCGCAAGCTGTTCGGCTCTAAGTTTCCATTACCCGGCCCGCAGGGTGGCGATCGTAACGGGGGGTTTACTCCACCAAGTAAGGTAGCAGACCCTCAGAAAACCGGGCGTTTCGCTTGAGTAACGCTATTCAACAAGTGCCTGCTGAACTCAATGATGTTTTCATCCTAATGAATGAAGATCCAAGGGTTCAGACAGGCAGTGCCTGGATACTTTCTGAGAATCAGAAATGGTCGCTTAAACTCAACATAAAGCTGTCCGTTCCACCATCCCTTTTCATTCCAGACACTAGTGTCTGGCATCTGGTGCTCTGGCATGAAGGAGGCCAAATACGAATTGAGTTTTATCCTGACAAATCTGAAGGTGTATCTGCGACTTTTCCGCATCAAAACTACAATTTCGCAGGCAAATCTTCATGCGAATGGACCACCGGTAATCCATGTCTTGAGAATACACTTGCTTTATTTGGCCGTAATCAATGGGGATTTGAGCCCGATGGATTGCTTGCCAGAGTCCGTTGGCGGCTTAGCAGGCTACTATTATGGGTTGATGCCGCCTCGCAGGACAGGCTAGCCACGCCCGGGGATGCGCTTGAGTTGCCAGCCTTTCCGGGACAGTCGCCATTTACTGTTATCGGTTTTAACGAGTGTATTGATGACCTACCGTTCTGGAAATCGCAGACCGGCGAATGGGGTTTTGCAAGCAGCAGTGGATTGCCCGGAGCGAGAGGAACGCTTTATTTGCGGGAGTTTTTCGATAAAAAGGAAAAGCTTATCCGGACAATGAAATGGTCTCCTTTCATGCGTAAAGGTACCAGGGTAATAAACTCTATCTGGACTATTTTACCATCACTGCCCGTTTTGGCTCCTTGGCAGGCGCCGCGGACTTGGGAAGAGTTGAACAATTGGTATGAACACTGTGGTCTATCGCTGCCTGACTTCTTTACTGATATTGGCCGTTCGGTCAGAGGCCGCTACAAGCGACGGCATCCCAACTTACTATTACTCGGATTCCCGCTTGCAGAAAAGATTGGAAACGCTCCAACGCGGATCCACTGGCTGGCATTGCAATTGAAGGGTCTTAGTAAAAAAATAACGACGCGCCCTGGATTCCGCGCTTTGGAACGTAATCATCGTGTTTGGGATTGTGAACATGCGACATCTCTGGATCCCATCTCATGGGTACGAACGCAAAACTGGTCTGCTGACCAGCTCAGAACACGTGGGGAAGCGGCTAAAGAAATACGTAGTAGAAAGGTGTTAATAATTGGTGCTGGCTCGTTAGGCAGCATTATTGCTGAAAACCTTGTGCGCATAGGTGTTGTCAGGCTAGGAATCCTAGACTCAGACTTATTACAGATGGGTAACCTTAGCCGTCACGCTCTGACCATGACATCTGTAGGGCATAACAAAGCGGCCGCCTTAGTTGAGCATTTGAATCGAATTCTACCTGACACAAATTCACGTTCATATAGCTGTGCTTTTCCTCCAGATAGTGAGGTTACGAAATCCTCCCTGCGGCAGTATGACGTCATAATCGATTGCACCGGAGATGATGGCGTTCTTAACGAATTGTCGGTATTTGACTGGCATAGCGAAAAGATATTCATCAGCCTAGCCATGACTTGGCGAGCAGAAGGCCTATTTGCATATGCAGCAAGTGAAACGACATTCCCGGCAATTGATGCTTTAAGCCGCTTCAAGGAGTCTGCTTCGCCTGAAATCGCACTTGGGGAGGCAAGAATAGAAGGAATCGGTTGCTGGCATCCAGTTTTTCCAGCCCGTGCAGATGATGTTCAACTATGGGCAGCTGTGGCCACAAAGTTCATTTGCAGGGTAGTCAGTGCGCCTGGGAGAATCTATGAATATTTTAAGCAGATGCCTGATGGCTCTGTCGAGCGGAAAACGCATGATTATTAAAGATGTGACCTTTTCAAACGCAGCTGCACCTTACACCGTCACGCTTAGTTCGTCATCTCTTCAGCAAATTGTCGCAGAATGCATTAACGCAGGTGTGAATGAAACTGGGGGTATTCTGATAGGTCACTACAGTGAGGACGGTTCGACGGCCATAGTCTTTGAGGCCACAGCCAGGCCTCCTGATTCACTCTCTGACCGGACGACTTTCCAGCGAGGTACCAAAGGGCTCAGGTCTTTACTTCAGAATCGCTGGAAAAAAGGGAAATATTATGTTGGCGAATGGCATTTTCATCCTGGAGGATTGCCGGAACCCAGTAATAATGATTTCGAGTCTATGAAGAGCATTGCAGCAAATCTAAATTATCAGTGTCCGGAACCTGTAATGATAATCCTAGGGGGTAATCCTGCAGGAACGTATAACCTAAGTGCCAATGTTTTTCCTTATAGAGATTCGCCCGTAAGACTGAAAGAGATGAAGATATAAAGCCGATTCTTGTTGTTCATCATTTTGATCCGAAACGAATCCCCTTGAGATTCGGCGAACCTTGCCAATTTTGCCGGTTAGCGGTGTAGAGCTGACTATCGGGCCATGTCAAGGAATCGCGAAAACCTTTAGGATGTTTTACTTTGATATTCCGCCATGTCAGTAATGCCTTCGTCTATTACACACAATTATAAATGTCCGCTATTCGCTCATAGCGGACATTAAAGCACCAATAATTTCTGTAGATTTTCCATTCCCCCATAAACGATGACATGTCAGCGTGCATGATGGCCATACTGGGCGATATGGCCGCGGGACAGGAAGTCTATTCCATCGATGAATCTTTCCTAGACGTTACCGGGATTGATAACCTCATCCTGTCTGAGGCATTCGGGCAGCAGATGCGAGACCGTATCCGTAAAGAAACCGGGCTGATAATCGGCGTGGGGATCGGGCAGACGAAAACGCTGGCTAAACTGGCCAACCATGCATCTACGAAGTGGACGCAGACGAATGGCGTCGTAGACCTGTCAGACAGTAGCCGGCAGCGAAAACTCCTGCATCTGACTGACGTCAGTGATATCTGGGGCATTGGCCGACGGATCAGTCTGCGCATGAACCAGCTGGGGATCACCACGGCCCTGCAGCTGGCGGATAGTAATGTCAAAATGATACGAAAGAACTTCGACGTGATTGCCGAGCGCACCGCGCGAGAACTCAACGGCGAGTCCTGCCTGGCACTTGAAGACGCCCCTTCACGGCTTCAACTCTGATATCGGGGTCGATTGATACGCCATTATCTCTGGGCTTCAGATCTTCTTCTGCATAAGCATCATAGACTGCAACCCATAATTTTACTTGGGTTCTGGGAAAGTTAAAGCGAACGGATGTTAAGCGATAGCCTTCATCTGTAGTGAAATAGTGCATAACCACTTCGAGGCGCTATTCAAAAGTGTACTTACGTCTGTACATGGGTCTCTCCAGCAAGAGAGTCCAACTAAATGGGTGAAGTGCAAAATGGGGCTTTTTTTATGCACAATGCGATCATTCTCTGAAAATATACCCGCTACGTATTCCTACAATTACTTAGGATTGGAATTCGGCCCTTAAAAATGCTATATAGATGATATAACATAGGAAATTATTCCAACTTGGCTATCCTTTAGCCAAGCTAGGTACAGCGCAATGCTGTACATTGACGATATAAACTAAGAAATCAAGTGCGCATGATTATTTTTGTGCGACTTCTGGAGGTGCTATGAGGTTAATATATTTTTATCTTGGAAAATGCTGCAATATATCTTTTAATTTAGACGTCAATTTTTCCGAAGATAAATATTTAAAAGTCACTAGGGAGCGGACGTTACAAATCGATCATACAAATCATCACGTAACGCCTAATTTCTATGGGCAAAACATTGTTAACGTCAGCGCTATCGTTGGGAAAAATGGCGTTGGTAAAAGCTCAATCTTAAATATGCTGGGATTAAGCCGCTTGGACTTCCACAGCTGTTATCCTGATGCCCAGTGGATCGCTGTCTATGAAGAACAAGGTGTTTATTATTTAGAAGGATTTAATGCACATCATATTCTGAACGTCTCCAGTGCCGGAAAGTCTTATATAGCCTATAAACTAATAGAAATAGAAAGCCGCCTTCGTCTCGATTCATTTGTACAGTATAACGATGACATTCAAGATAAATATTGCATCATACATCAACCAGACTTTTCCAATAGTATTACGGGGAGGAGCAGAAAGATCAATTACGGTGATGACGATAGAAACATCGGTTTTAAACGTAACTACTTAAAAACCAATATGTCCAACTTCTATGAATATATCACGACTGATAAAGGTGGATTTTGCAGTCATTTAAATAAGAAAAAAATCGTTATCAAAACAAAAGTAAGCGATCGTAATAAAGATTCACATAGCTTTAGCTTTTACAGTCAATTTGAACGTTATTTAGATTACGATGTTTTTCCTTTAGGTCAAAACAGTCCCCTTAAAATAACCGACCAGAGAGAACTATTCGTAATCGATTTGCTCGAAGAGTGTATGATTCATCTCGTCGATAATGCTTTCGAGATAGGCAATTCAGTTGACTGCCTCAAAATGATGAAAAAAAGAAAATATTCCGCTAGTTTGGTTAACTATAAAAGTATAAAAAAACATTTATTGCGTTTACTTGCGGATATTTTAGATGTACTGACTCAACGTGGCGACGAAATAACACATTACTTAGGAGTAATAGACTGGAACTTGGCGACACTCTTCTTCGAGAACGAGAGTTCGCTGACTTTTTTGACCGAAAGAAATGCTTTTAAAAACAACATTATATGTTGCATAGACTTAACCACATACCGCCCAGAAGTGCATTCTTTAATTTCTGAATTTAGTGAGGCAAACTTACCTGTTGTATTTTCGCTGCCTAAAATGAGTTCTGGTGAGTTTGATGTTAACAGCAAAATGGCCGGAATTAATAAGGCAGTAAAACTTACCCTTGATAACAACGAAGTAATCAAGGGATTTATTATTATCCTGGATGAGTATGATGAACATTTACATCCTGAGTGGGCAAGGACTTTTCTGGACCATTTGCTACAATACCTTTCGAAAAGCTATGCAGATTATGAATTCCAAATTATTGTCTCGACACATTCACCCTATATCATTAGCGATCTGTTAAAAGAAAATGTCATTAAAATTGAATACAACACATCTAATGACACTTATTCATGCAGTAAAGCCAAAACCAGCTTTGCGAGTAATATATATGACATTATTAATGATTCATTCTTTTTATCGCAACCCATCGGCCAGTTTGCGACGCGAAAAATAAATAACATATTGAAAAGCATAAATAAAGTAAGCAATAGCAGCAGTGAAAAGGACTACTACGACATGCATCAGTTAATTAATGAAATTGACGATGATTATATTAAAAAAACGCTGCATGCCAGACTTGATTCCAACTATGACTACGAAAATAATTGCGCACTAAAAAGATTAGAACAAGAAATACAAAATCTGACTAGGAAGAAAGAACAACTATTGAATAAAACAGAAAGGAATAAATATGATTAATCTGCCAATAGACAAAGTATTCAACCATGAATTTATTTTGACTCACCAGAACGATGTAAGAAATTATGTCTCTAGGAAAAAGTTAGCTCTGAATTTTTTTAATCATTCCTTTTCAGCAGAAGAAATATGCTCAACGGAAATCATAAACTGCATTTCTTTTGATCCCTTCTCACGACCATCCTTAGACCCCAGTAACGAGAGTTTCTTAAACGACTACCAGGAGTTAAGCAACTTTTTATTGCATGGAAAAAATTATCTTGATGTCATAAAAAAAACTTTTAGCGTTAAGTCTGGAGCGGATTATAGAAATATGCTAAAAAAGGAACGTCTATATGTTATAAATAAATTCAGCCACAATAAAATCCTGAAAAGCATCGGCATCAACAACCCTGACATTATTGCAAGTGAAAAAAAATATCTGGCATTCTATGAAGTAGTCATTAGCGACTTTATAATTAACAACCAAAGCATTAAGGCCATATTTAATTACAGTGAGTTCTTGACATCCAAAAAAAACATTAGAAATGAGATTCTTGCTAATATTAAAGTAACAATTTGCCCTTACTGTAACAGACAATACATTGACACCTACTCACATGAGGGAAATATAAAATCCATAGCGCAAATCGATCACCTCTTCCCTAAATCAATATTTCCTTTGTACTCGTTAACATTACTTAATTTTATCCCGTCATGCTCATACTGTAACTGCATAATTAAAAAAGACAAATTGTTTCCGTGGAAAAATTTCTACACTGATAATGCTCTTGACGAGCAGTACTTTGAACTAACTTATCATGATACTGAAGGGTTCTATGGCAAAAGCAGTGGATTTGATTTAACAATCACTGCAACTAAAAAAGAAGACCTTGAACATGCAAGTTTTTTTCGTCACCAGGAAATATATAAAAACCATAAGGAGGACATTACCTCCATTCTTAAGAAAAGGTTAACCTTTACCTCAGGATACAAAAAATCGCTAGAGGAAGTGTTATCAAAAGAGATTACGAATGCCGAATTTAAATTCATGATTTTTGGCGTAACTGGGGAACCTGAAGATTATTTAACAATACCTTTATCAAAACTTAAAAATGACATCCTTAAATATCAACGAAAACCTTAAGCTATGTCATGTTGTAATATTTACGGCAGAAGTGAAATCGTCTGCCGCTGCGGTATTAACACTTGGCACAAAAAAATGAAGGTAGTGAATGAAAAAAAACGAGAAAGTGCAGTTAGAGTGGCGTGTGAATTCGCTTTTAAAATCTGTCCGGTAGACCCGCCTGTCGTGGACAAATCACTCAGGAAGCTTTGCATTTTTTTAGCTAGGCACGCGCAGTATCAGCTCTCGCTTGCGCCGGGAGAGGTATTCAATTGAGTCAGCAACCGAAGTAATTTATGAAGCAGCCTCAGCCATTGATGATGGCCTTGTTTTAAATGCAATCTTTTCGGTTCTGTCAGAGATTTAGTCGACAGCTATATCATAGTTCTGCAACTTCTGCTCCTCGCTCATAGCACACATTGTTTTTGCAGTCCCTGCTTCATTCCTTAGAGCGCACTACTGCTCTATAACTGCGGTCGCAATTAATTCTCTAAAGGGAGATCTGACGAAAGCAGAACTACTTTCACTGGTTTTGCTGGCCACCACGCTGCTTACCGGTTGGGATGCTGGCGCGAAGGGTATCGATTGGTATAAAGCGCATGACGCGGAGCGCAAAGCTAAATATGAGGAATGCACGAAAGCCTCTAATCCACGCGGTACCGAAGACTGCCGCAATGCCATTGATGCCACTGTCTACGGCGGCTCTTTTA
>Ga0308167_1004061_pt1 | contig 10982 bp, 11 predicted proteins | sample PhyCR1_2_FD_202138 | JGI IMG/M metagenome (GOLD analysis project Ga0308167, IMG submission 202138) | Phyllosphere microbial communities from UC Gill Tract Community Farm, Albany, California, United States - DLSLRC.R1 | ecosystem: Host-associated > Plants > Phyllosphere > Unclassified | place... | reverse complement strand
GGACCTTCACGATGAGCGCCGCTCCGGGCTTCGCGAAGGCACGCGCGACCGTCGCCGACCAGGACCCGTCCGTGTTGTGCCCGGCGATCGACAGGAACTGCGCGGTGCCGCCGGTGATCGTCGGCAGGAGCTGCTCCTCGAGCCGGTCGGCCGGCAGCCCCGCGGCCGTGAACAGCTGCTCGGTGGCGGCTCGGTCCCCGATCGTCGGGTCGAGGTCGGTCAGCCGCTGCTGCGTGATCGTCGCCACGGAGCCGTCGGCGTTCGTGTACTCCCGCGACCCGGTGGTCGGGTCCTCGCCGGTCTGCTCCCAGCCGTCGAGCGCCGAGACCTGGAGCCCGAACGCGGGCAGCGTGCTCGCCGAGAGCGCGGCGCCGTCCTCGAACGTGAGGTCCTTCGTGGCGGAGTCGGCGGTGGCCGGCGCGGTCGGCGTCTCCGTCGGCGTCTCCGTCGGTGCCTGTGTCGGTGCTTGGGTCGGTGCCGATGACCGAGGTGTGGCCCGCTCCGCTCCCGGTGCCGCGGTGCCGGTGCCGGTGCAGCCGGAGAGTGCGAGCACGACGATCACGGTCGCCGTCCCCGCGGTGGTGATCCTGGATGTGATGGACATGTGGTTCCCCCTCGGATCCCGCCGTGCGCCCCGTGCACCGGTGGGTCCGTCTGGAGCCTACGGGTCGGAGCGGTGGTGCGCCCAGGACCGCGGCCACCACGAGGACGCCCCTTGACGACGTGTCACTCGGTGACGTCGAACCGTGCCTGGTGTGCGGCGACGTCGTCACGGTGGGCCTCCGACCAGCGCTTGAGCTGACGGACGGTCTCGTGCAGCGACAGTCCGAGTCCGGTGAGCTCGTAGGTCACGGACACGGGGACCGTCGCGATCGCGGTCCGTGCCACCAGGCCGTCGCGCTCGAGGGACCGGAGCGTCTGCGTCAGCATCTTCGGACTCACGCCGGCGAGCACCCGCGCGAGCTCGGAGTACCGCATCATCGACCGGCTCGCGGCCGACGGCATCGCGTACATCCCGTTCTTCCCCCTCGGCGGCTTCGCGCCGCTGCGGTCCGAGGCACTCGCACGCGTCGCCGCCCGGCTCGGAGCGACGTCGATGTCCGTCGCGCTCGCCTGGCTGCTGCAGCGTTCCCCGAACGTGCTGCTCATCCCGGGCACGTCCTCGGTGGCGCACCTGCGCGAGAACATCGCCTGTGCGGCGCTCACGCTGTCGGAGGACGACGTGCGGGAACTCGACCAGATCTCGGGGTGATCCGCAGTGCCGGGCGTTCGCTCGCGCGGCGTCCGGCACCGTGTCGGCTACGAGTCCTCGGCCGAGTTCCGAGCACGGTTCCGTTCCTGCCTGCGGGTGAAGGACACCGAAGCGACCTGCAGGGCGGCGAGGATGATCCAGACGATCGCCATAGTGGTGTGGAACCCGGACGGTTCGACGATGGCGAGGACGAGCCAGATCAGAGCGAGGACGACCCACGCCCAGGCCAGCCACGGCAGGGGCCTCCCGATCATCCGTTCGAGCAGGGTGCGCTGCTTCGTCTCGGTCATGGGGGTGACGCTACCGCTCCCCCCTACGCCTCCGTCAGCCTGCTGGTGGCGTCTCGCGCAGCTCTGAGGACGTCGTCGTCCGACGCGGCGGTTCCCTGAGAGGAGGGCGATCGAGAGGTGGCAGGCGGACGCTTCCCTTCGCTCCCTTCACCCGGAAACGCCTCGTCGTTCTCGAACTGGACTGCCGCTGCCTACTGCTGCACACGGCGGGCAGTCGCCGCGGTGACGATGAGGCCCGACCCAGTGACCCATCTGACGTCGATGTGCACGCCAGGCAGCCCGGGTGTGGTCTGGATCGTTCCGTCTGCACGTACCTCGGTGATCGCGATCTGGAGTGCTGGTTCGAGTTGGGTCTGCAGCTTGAAGATGGATTCCTTGGCGCTGAAGAGCAGGCGGTCCCAGTTGGTGCCGGCCGACAGGCAACGGGTTGCTGCGGTCTCCCCCGCGGTGAGGGTTCCTTCTGCGACCCCGGGCGGCAGGGGTGCGTCGGGCTCGGCATCCACGCCGACGGCGAGGACGTGTTCGCGTTTGGCGACGACCGCGGCCCGGTACCCGACGCAGTGGGTGATGCTTCCGACGATTCCTGCCGGCCAGACGGGCGCGCGGTCCACGCCGACGGGGATGCTGGTCACGGGTTCGCCGAGCGCCCGGAGGGCTTCTCGTGCGCAGGACCGTGCTGTGCGGAACTCGGCGAGGCGTTCGGGCGATGCGTGCGCGAGGGTTGTCTCTTCCTGTTCGAAGAGTTCGAGGTCAGTTCGGTTGCCGAAGGTTTCATCGATAGCCGTGTGGTTCCCGAAGAGGGCGGCGGCAAGGGAGCCTGATCCGTTCACTCTTGCCGCCGCTCCTGGCCGTCACATGGAGTAGCCCGGTTTGCGGACGAGGTCTTCGTGGCGCGGCAAGATCTCGACGTCGAACACGCCGGCCTTCCAAGCGTCCTCCGGAACGGCGATCTCGTCGACGGACACAGCGCTCGGCGAGGTTCCGAGGATGTCCACCGCGACGGTTTCGAGGGCAGCCGCGAGACGCTGCCGTTGGTCATCAGTGAGCTCTGGGTGGAAGTGCCAGACCTTGAAGTGGGGCATCAGCCCTCCTGCAGTTGTCGGTCGCCGAGCAGTTCGGCGATGGTCGCTGCCGTTGGGTCACGGAGGATCGTGTAGTGGTCGACGGGGAGGTGGCAGAGCCGACCAGCGTCTTCGAGGGTCGTCTCCGTTGCTCGGAGGAACGACGGGCTGTCCCCGGTGGCGGTGAACACCTCCATGCTTTCCAGCAGCCCGGTGACATCCGGGGCTGGGGCTGCCCGGAACTGGAACGTGGTCGATGCGACCCGGAGGATCCTCGTTGCGAGTTCGGTGTCGAGATCGGGCCGCCATGCCTGCAACGCGGCGAGGAACTGCCCCTCATCGGTGATCGTGTCCAAGCGTCTCGACGCGTCGGCGTCCGGGAGCCGACCGAGGAAGACGGAGTACGCCATCCTGAGGAAGTACGGGTCGGTGAACCGGTCGCCGGGGGTGACGTGGAGCCCCGGAACGAACGGTGACCCCGGAGCGACGAGGATGAGCCGACTGATCGTGCGTCCTCCCCGGTGCAGGGCGGCCGCAACGGTGGTCGCGACTCGAGCGCCGAACGAGTAGCCGGCGAGGGTCAGGTCCTGGTCGGGGAACGCTCCGCCGAGGAGCGCAACGTCCCGGTCGACCATCTCCTGCAGCGTCGGGTACGGGGTCTCTCCGACGTTCAGCCCATGGGTTTGGACGGCGTAGACGGCGAACTCCAAAGACAGGTGCTTCGCCAGCGTGCGGAGGTTCATCGGATAGCCACCGAGGCCCGGCCAGATGATGCAGGGCTGCCCCGGGCCGTCGGCGAGTTTGATCAGCCTGGACGTGGGCGGGTCGGCGCTCAGCGCCGCGGCAAGGGCGCGGACCGTGGACCGTTCGAAGACGGTCTGCACCGGGAGTGTCCCTCGGAGTTCCCGGTTGATGCGGTTGATCAGTTGCACCGCGTCGAGGGAGTTCCCGCCGACGTCGAAGAAGTCCGCTGTGACGGAGCGCTGCTCGGCGCGGAGTACCTCGTTCCAGAGGGTGAGGATGCGCCCCTCGACATCGCTTCCTGGTGGAACCGTTTCCGCTGCGGGTGCGACGGTCGTTTCCATCGTGGTGATGAGCGCGGATCGATCGTGCTTTCCGCTGTTGGACACGGGGATGCTGTCGGTGACGGTCACCCGTGACGGCACCATGTAGTACGGGAGGGTCTTCCGGAGATCGTCGCGGAGGATCTCCTCCGGACCGCGCGTGTGCACGGAGTCTTCACGCATGCCGACCGACTCGACCTGCCCGTCGGACACTGCCCCGGCGACAGCGAAGTACATCAGAGGGTCACCTCCGACGATGCTCCGGTAGCGAACAGCGGATGGCAGGTCACGTCCCGTCATCGATGAGTACCCCGCGGACATCAGTCCGATGTTGGATGAGTTCATCTGCAGTCGTTGCAGGGTTCGACCGAGTTCCACGAAACCACGCCAGCCTGCTCCGGCGGGCACTGACATCGCCACTCCGAAACTGGACCGGTCGTACGTTTCCTGGTTGATGGCGATGACGTGCCGTCGTTCGATGACGTCTGCGCTCACTCGTTCCAGGCCGTTCGGCCCGACTTCGTAGGTTCCGGCGCGTCCGTCGGTGACGTTGCTGTGGAGCTGCACTGTCGTCCGCACCGGGAAGTCGTCCGGAGCCGGCCGTTCCGTGTGGAGGTCGATGACGGCGGTGCAGACCCGGTGGGTGTCGGAGATTCGCGGATCTTGCACCGGGGTGCGGTGGTGGGTGAAGTAGCCGAGCTCGGCGGACGCGTGGTCGAGGAGGCCAGCAATGTGCCCTGCTTCGAAGTGCAGCACCTCGTCGACGTTCGTGGCGTACACCGCTTCGATCGCGTCGCGGTCACCGACGAGCTGCATGCGGATGAGTCCGGGTGCGGTCTCGGTGGGCGCTGCTCCGACCTGCTGGAGCCCGTGGCTGTCGGGGTGGTACTCGTGGAGGCCGTCGTCGATGCCGTCGACGCCGACGACCTCGAGGTAGATGGTGGTGGCGTTGAGGGCGCCAGGGGAGGCGTACGCGTACTTGGGAAGGAGCCGTTCACTACTGCTGAACGGCCCGAACCAGCGGAGCAAGTGTCCGATGCGTTCGACGGTCATCGGCGCGGGCGGCACGGCCGGTTCCGGTTGCCGGGATTCGGCGATGAACGTGGTGATGTCGTCCTTGGTCAGGTCGCCGCCGTCGTAGAAGCGGTACGTCTTCCGGGCGAACGCCGTCTTCCGCTGTTCGGGGGTGCCGTTCGTGGTGGGAAGGGCGGTTTCGTCCGATGGCGAGTGGGCGCTGTCGCGCTTGAGCGCGGCGAGTTGTGCCCGGACTTGTTCGTGTCCCTTCTTCGACCGGTGATGCTGTCCAGCACGGTCGGCGTCCATGACCGCGGCCTCTTCCGGGTCGAGTTCCACGAACGCGGCGAGGCGCGCGAGGCCGTCGCGTGGGTCGGTCCAGGGGACGACCGCGGCGGAGCGCACCCAGTGATGCTGTTCGATGGCGAGGCGGACTTCTTCGGTCTCCACACGGTGGCCGTTGATCTTCACCTGGTCGTCCACTCGGCCGTGGAAGTGCAGGTCTCCGTTCGGGTGCTGAGCGACGAGGTCCCCGGTGACGTACACGCGCGTGGGTTCCCCGTCGACGTCGACGTCGATGAACCGTTCCGCTGTTCGCTCCGGGTCGTTCTTGTAGCCGGATGCGACCTGGGGGCCTCCGATGGCGAGCTCGCCGACGTCTCCGGCGGCGACGGGTCGTCGTGCATCGTCCAGGACATGGATGGTGCAACCGGGTACCGGCTGTCCGATCGTGATGACCGACTGGACGTCGTCGATGTCGTCTGCGCCCACCCGGTGGAAGGTGGCGTTGATCGTCGTCTCGGTCGGGCCGTACAGGTTGATGAGCGCCGCGCGGGGTACCGCGTCGACGAGCTCTCGCGCGTCAGCGTTCGTCAACGCCTCGCCGCCGCTGAACACGTGGGTGAGGGTGTCGTTGACGGTGAACGTCGGCTCTCGGACGAGTGCACGCCACAGGGTTGGAACGCATTGCAGGTGCGTCACGCGCTGCGCGTGGACGAACTGCGCGATCCGTGCCGGGTCTCGGTGGATGCCGGCGGGGCCGATGATGATGGTTCCCCCGGCGGCGTTGGCGAGGAGTTCCCACTGCGCGGCATCGAAACTCGTCGGCGTCTTGAGGAGGACGCGGGAGCTGCTGAGTGCCATCTCCCGGGCGAGCCACCGCATCTGGTGGCTGATCGCCCCGTGCGGAACCACGACACCCTTCGGCTTCCCGGTCGAACCGGACGTGAAGATCACGTACGCGGGTCCGGCGGGACTGGAGATGTGCTGGTCCGCCGTCGGGTTGACGGGTGCCAGAGCGTGGTCGCCCGTCTTGTGCACCCGCACGGTGTCCGGCGTCAACTGCCGGACGACATTCCCGGATCGCTCATCGGTGATCACGTGCTCGAGCTTCGAGTGGTTGATCATGTACCGGATGCGTTCCGCGGGGTAGTCCACAGCCAATGGGACGTACGCGGCGCCGGCGAGGAGGACACCCCAGACCGCGGTGATGAGTCCGGCACCCGGTTCCAGGAAGAGCCCTACGGCATCGCCGGGGCGGACACCGGAGTTCGTGAGATGCGCCGCCTGTGCCTGCGCATGTGTCCACAGATCCGCGAAGGTGACGGTGGTGTCACCGTCGACGACCGCAGCGTTCCGAGGATTCTCCTCGACTGCGGCTCGCAGCAGTGCGGTGAGTGTCTCTGCGTCCCCAGATGCAGCGACCGATGTGAGTGATGCCATCAGATTCCCCTTCCTGACGGTGGTGCTTACGAGATGGCTTGGCGCAGAGCGGCGCGTGGCTTGTACGCCGGTGTCAACTGCCCGCCGAGCGAGCCGCCGAGCGCGACGACGAACCCGATGATCTGCACGAGTGTGAGCGCCTGCCCGAGGACGACCCAGCCGAGGACGGCTGCAGTGACCGGGCTGAGGACACCGAGGAGTGCGATGCCGGTGGGAGCGAGAGTGCGAGCCCCTCGGAACCACAGGCTGTACGCGAGCGCCCCGCCGACGAAGGTCAGCCATGCGTACCCCACGAGGCCGCCCGTTGTCGGGTCCCACGGCCCCCGGTCGAAGACAGGGATGAGCGGGATGATGGCAGCACCACCGACGATGAGCTGCCAGGCAGTGGAGTTCAGCGGATGTGTGTTCGGTGGGGTGCCCCACCGACGGGTGAGGAGGATGCCGGACGCCATCGACACGGTGCCGAGAACGGACGCGCCGAAGCCGAGCAGGTCGAACGACGCTCCCCCGGTCACGGACACCAGGGACACTCCGAGGAGGGCGACGATGCCCCACAGCAGGTGTGCCAGCGACGGTCTCCCCCATCGAAGCATCAGCGTCAACGCGATGATGATGAGGGGTTGCAGTGCGCCGACGACCGACGCGAGTCCGCCGGGAAGGCGGTACGCGGCGATGAACAGCAGCGGGAAGAAGCAGCCGATGTTGAGCATTCCGAGGACCGCGGTCCGGAGTCGCCAGCCACGAGGCGGGATGCCGGGCCGCATCGCCAGCAGCAGCAGCCCCGCGGGCAGCGCGCGGAGGACGCTGGCGGTCATCGGGTGGGCGGCGGGGAGCAGCTGGGTGGTCACGACGTAGGTGGTTCCCCAGACGATGGGTGCCACTGCGGCTGCCGCGGTGATGCCAGCGACACCGATGGCTGGCGTGTTCGCGGGGGCGGTCACCGGTACGTTCCGTAGTACCTGTCGCCGAAGTCTCCGATACCGGGACGCATGAACGCCTGTTCGGTGAGCCCCTCGTCGATGAAGCTCGTGACGACGCGGATCTCCGGGTATTCGTCGAAGAGCCTCTCGAGCGCCTCAGGGCAGGTGAGGAAGTTGACGAGGATGATGTCCGCTGGCCGGACGCCGGCAGCAGCGAGGACACTGACCGCCATCTTCACTGTGCCCGCGGTCGCCATCATCGGGTCGAGGAGGAGCACCTCGCTGCCGGCGAGGCCGTCTGGCAGCTTGCTCCAGTGGAAGACGGGGACCTTCCGGTCGGGGTCCCTCTGGATGAGGATCTTCCCCAACCGCGCATCCGGGACGATCGCCCGCAGCTCCGCTTCGAGGGCGTCGCCTGCACGTGGCACCGACACGGCGAAGGTTTCCTGCTGGACTCGGCGGCGTCCGGGGAACGGAGCGCCGATGGGAGTGGTCGGGGTGCTGTCCGTGTGTTGCAGCCTGCCGAGTGCGTCCTCGAGGAGGAGCCGCATGATCCGTTGCGTTGTGAGGACGAACTCCAGATGGGTGGCGTCGGCGTCCCGCGCTGCCGCGTGCAGGGTCAGGAGTGCGTCAGTGCGGGCGAGTTCGTGGACCTGACGGCCAGCTCCTGTCGGCCGGTCGAGCGTTTCGGTGCTGTGGTTGCTCACGAGTGGACCGCATCCTTCGCAGTGGAGTCGATGGCGAGCGCCGATGCGACCGCCGAGAAGTTGTTCGCGATGAAGGTGGGGTGCAGGGCTGCCATCGCCGCTGCGCTGGTCGCCCCGTAGGTCACCCCGATGGACCGCATGGGGACCGCGTCGGCCATGTGGATGTCGTCGGCGGTGTCCCCGACCATCACTGCCCCAACCGGGTTCGCGGAGAGCAACTGCAAGGCGTGCCTGCCAGCGTCCGCCGCGGGTTTCGGGGTTGGGACGTCGTCAGCGCCGACGATGACGTCGAAGAACGGAAGGAGGCCGGCCGAGTCGAGAATCAGTTCCGCGGCACCGTGGTTCTTGCTGGTGACGATGGCGAGCTGCTTCCCGTCCGCTGCCAGCGCCGCGACGCCGGCGGCGACGTCGGGGAACAGCAGGTTCTTCGCGTTCGGGACGATGTCGCGCCGGTAGTGGTCCTGGTACGCGGCGGTGACAGCGGTCGTCACCGGGTCGTCTTCGTCCCGGTTGACGAGCTTCCCGCACAGTGCCGGCAACGGTCTGCCGATCAGCGGGATGATGCTGGCGAGGTCCAGTTCCGTACCGGTGGTGTCGACGACCGCCGCGCGAAGCGCGACCGCGATGGCGGGAGGGGTGTTGATGAGTGTGCCGTCGAGGTCGAACAGGACCACTTCGACCGCGTTCACGACCGCGGCTCCCTCGTTGCTTCGGCGTACGCGACTGCTGTCTCCGCGCCGATCGTGGTGGTGCTGATGAGGACGGCCGCGTTCGCTGTGCTCGCCCGCCCCTGCGTCGCGTCGTCCACCGCGTCGAGGAGGTACCGGGTGACGCGTTGCCCGCTGATGCGTTCCGATGCCACCCGGAGGAGCGCTTCGTCGATGGCTGCGTCGACCTCGGCGGATGGCAGTGCGTCCGCTTCGGGGATCGGGTGCGTGACGAGGACCGCCCCGCTGTCCCGCATCGACCAGTGGCTGAGTGCTGTTCGCACGATCTCTGACATGTCGTCGGCTCGGTGTGGCACCGTGAGGCCACTGGAAACGCAGTAGAACGCCGGGAATTCATCGGACCGGTAGCCCACGACGGGGACGCCCGCTGTCTCCAGGTACTCCAAGGTGGCTGGCAGATCCAGGATCTTCTTCGCTCCTGCGGACACGACGATGACCTTGGAGCGCACGAGTTGTGGCAGATCTGCGGAGATGTCGAAGCTCTCGCTCGCACCGCGATGCACGCCGCCGAGCCCCGCAGATGACACGACGGCGATGCCGGCGAGGTCCGCGATGGCCATGGTCGCAGCGATCGTCGTCACGCCGGTGCCACCGCGTGCCAGGCACGCGCCGAGGTCTCGGGTGGAGAGTTTCGGCAGTGTCGGCGAGGACGCGACCCGTTCGAGTTCCTCTCGGGTGAGGCCGACGCGGACGACACCGTCGAGGACCACAGTGGTCGCGGGGACGGCGCCAGCCTCCCGCGCCGTTTCCTCCACCCGCAGCGCAGTGTCGAGGTTCCTCGGGTACGCCAGCCCCTGGGCGACGACGTTCGACTCGAGTGCCAGTACGGCAGCACCGTCGGCGAGTGCGTCGGCGACCTCGTCGCCGAGGTGCAGTTCCATCGCGCCTCGAGTGGTGCCCCTCGCGTTGTTGTTCATCCGCTCGTCCCCCCAATTCTCTCAACGTCGTACTGTTGAACGTTGGTCAGTATAGGCAGCGTAGAGTTGATGTCAAACAGTTCAACGTGAAGGAGTGTGGATGCCCGACGCTGTCGATCGCGTGCTCGCGCAGTGGGCGAAGGAACGTCCAGAACTCGATGTGAGCCCGATGGCTCTGATCGGACGCATCAGCCGCGCGGAAGCGATCCTTGACAGGCGCATCGCCGCGGTCCTCGCGGAACACGACCTCCTGCCGGGTGAGTTCGACCTGCTCGCAGCGCTGCGCCGCGCTGGCACACCACACCGGCTGACCGTAGGAGAGGTACTCGCCAGCACGATGGTCACGTCCGGCGCCATCACGAACCGCCTCAACCGGCTGGTCGCGAAAGGGTTCGTGACTCGAGAGACCGACCCCGAGAACCGCCGCAGCGTCATCGTGACCCTCACGCCCCAAGGGCTGGCAACCGTCAACGACGCGCTCGTCAGCCACGTCGAGAACGAGCGGACCCTCCTCGCGGCGCTCGACGACGACGAGCAGTCGGAGATGATCGGCCTCCTCAGGAAGTTCCTCGAAGGCCTCGGCGACGTCGACGGCCGTCAGCCGTGACCTGCAGGACCATGCGGACACGACCGAACCGGCAGACAGACGTGATCCGCTAGCCGACCCACTTCCCTCCACCCGCGTGTCGACGTTCCGCCCGGTCGGCCACTCGCTGCTCGCTCGCTGCGACGCTGCGGAGCAACTCAACGCTGGGCCGCAGGCCGCACGACGATCTCGTTCACGTCGACGTCGGGTCGCTCGGCCACCGCGTAGGAGACGGCGCGGGCGATCGCGTCGGCGGAGATCGACTCGGCACGGTAGACGACCATCGCGGCGGCGGCGGAGGCGTCGGTGATCGTTGCGGCGAGCTCGGACTCGGTCACCCCCGGCGACACGGTGGTCACACGGATCCCGCGCGGTGACTCCTGACGCAGCCCCTCGGTGATCGCCCGTGCTGCGAACTTCGTGCCGCAGTAGACGGCAGCCGTGGGCGAGACGTCGTAGGCGCCGACGGATGCGATCGTCACGACGTGGCCCGTGCCCTGCGCGAGCATGGTGGGCAGTGTCGCCGCGACGCTGTGGAGGAGGCCGCGGACGTTGACGTCGATCATCCTGTCCCACTCGTCGACGAGACCTGCAGCAAGGGGCGACAGCGGCATCACGCCGGCGTTCGCGACGAGCACGTCGATCCGGCCGAAGCGTGCCCGGGCGGCAGCCGCGAACTCCTGCACCGAGACGAGGGCGGTGACGTCGAGCGGCACTGTCA
>Ga0308167_1004060_pt1 | contig 10984 bp, 7 predicted proteins | sample PhyCR1_2_FD_202138 | JGI IMG/M metagenome (GOLD analysis project Ga0308167, IMG submission 202138) | Phyllosphere microbial communities from UC Gill Tract Community Farm, Albany, California, United States - DLSLRC.R1 | ecosystem: Host-associated > Plants > Phyllosphere > Unclassified | place... | reverse complement strand
CCGCCGCCATGAAGCCGAGCATGATGAGCCCCTGGACGAGCCTCGACGACCCGGTGACGATGTCCGCGGCGGTGAGTTCGAGCAGGGCGTTCGTGATGAGCGCTCCCGGCACGAACACCGCGACCGGCGCGCACACGGCGAACAGCGGGACGTGGTCGAACCCGGTGCCGGCGGCGACGAGCCCGACGATCGTCGTCGACGCGAACGCCGCGAGGAAGGGGATGATGGCGACGGCCTCGCGGAAGCGCCGGAGCACGAGGCCGATCACGCCGACGAGTGCACCGACGCCGAGCGCGACCAGGATCGCCCACCACGGGCAGCGGAACACGACCGCGAGACCGGCGGAGGTCAGGGCGTTGCCGAGGATCCACGGCAGCGCGGGCGGCGGCACGGTCCCGGCGCGGATGGCCCGCACCCGTGCGGGGATCTCGGCGAGGGCGATGGAGCCGCTCTCGAGGCCCAGGACGAGCCGGTTCGCCCGGGCAGCCTGCCGCGACGACAGTTCGACGCCCTCGGCGTTCACGATCGTGGCGGCACCGGTGGCGACCTCGCTCACCATCACCAGCGCGGGCAGGACCCCGACCGCGAGGGTCGGTCCCACGCCCGCGGCGTCACGCGCTTTCTCGAGCGCCGATCGGACGTCGGTGACGGAGCTGCCGGCGTCGAGGAGCAGGGCGCCGAGCGTGCCGAGCAGCATCCCGACGGGGACGGTCTCGCCGTCGACGACCTCGACGTGGGCCTCGGGCCGGTTGATGGCGTTCCGCAGGTTCGCGAGTGCGCTTCCGATTCCGACCACGGACGTCGATGCTACTGGTCCCGGCGCGACCGGCGCACTGCTGCCGCGGCGCGCGCGGGCCCGCGCTCGCTGCGCGGGAGCGACAGGTACCCGCGCACCGTTGGCGGGATCCTGTCGCCTTGGTGGTGAGGCGACCATGCGTCGGTCGGGAGGCGCGTGGCGGGGCCGTCCCGCGCCTCCAGTCCGTCAGTCGGCGTGACCAGACCGCCGAAGCGACACAGTGCAGCCCTAGCGCTCCGACGGTCTCGCCAGAGCGACATGATGCCGCGAACTGTTCGCGTCGATCTGTCGCTTTCGCGCAGATCATCCCCGGGCGCGCGGCGCGAAGCCGAGCCTCGGTACCCCCGGTGGGACTCGAACCCACAACTCGGCGATTTTAAGTCGCGTGCCTCTACCGATTGGGCCACGGGGGCGGGCCGCAACAGCCTACCGATGCGACGACGGCCGCCACCCCGTTCGGGGCAGCGGCCGTCGTGTCGAGCGAGACCTACTTGGCGTCGGCCTCGGCCTTCACCGGCTCGGCGTCGTTGGAGACGTCCTTCGCGGGCTCGCCGTAGGCCGGGCCAGCGGTGCCGGCGGGCTGCCCCTCAGCGGGAGCCTGCGCGGCGGCCGGAGCGGCAGGTGCCTCGGCAGCGGGCTTCGGACGGGACGCGAACGCCTCGAACGCGGCGCGCGGGGTCTCGCGGTCGTCGAGCGACGCGATGTCGCGTCCGAGGAAGAAGCCACCGACCCAGTCGCCGATGACGCGCCACTTGCGCTCCCACGACGGCATCGCCAGGCCGTGGTAGCCGCGGTGGGCACCCCATGCGAGGAAGCCCTTCATCGCGAACTTGCCCGACTGGAAGACGCCGATGCCGAGACCGAGGCCCGCGACGGCGCCGAGGTTCTCGTGCTTGTAGTCGTTCGTGGCCTCGCCGCGCAGGGTGCCGACGAGGTTCTTCGCGAGCTGCTTCGCCTGACGGACCGCGTGCTGGGCGTTCGGCACGCAGAAGCCGCCGACGCCGCCACCCGTGAGGTCCGGGACGGCCGCGACGTCACCGCAGGCCCACGCATCGGCGATCACGCCGTTGTCGTCGACGACGCGGAGGTCGGGCTGCACGCGGATGCGTCCGCGCTGCTCGAGCGGGAAGTCGGTGCCCTTGACCATCGGGTTCGCCATGACGCCGGCGGTCCAGATGATGAGGTCGGACTCGATCTTCTCGATCGCGCCGTCGCCCGACTTGAGCTCGCAGACGCCGCCGACCGCCGAGGCCAGCTGGGTCTCGAGGTGCACCGTGGCACCGCGCTGTGCGAGGTTCTTGAGCACCCAGTGCGAGGTCTCGAGCGAGACCTCGGGCATGATGCGGCCCATCGCCTCCACCAGGTGGAAGTGCGTGTCGTCGAAGGACAGCTGCGGGTAGCTCTTCAGCAGGTCGGTGACGAAGGAGCGGAGTTCGGCGAACACCTCGATGCCGGCGAAGCCACCACCGACGACGACGACGGTCAGCAGACGGTCGCGCTCGGGACCGGCCGGCAGGTTCGCGGCCTTGTGGAAGTTCGTGAGGATCTTGTCGCGGATCGCCGCGGCCTCTTCGATGGTCTTGAGGCCGATGGCCTCGTCCGCGACGCCCGGGATCGGGAAGGTGCGCGAGACCGCGCCCGCGGTCATGACGATCTGGTCGTAGGACTCCTCCCACGCCGCACCCTCGGCCGGGGTGATGGTCGCCGTCTTGGTGGCGTGGTCGACCTTCGTGACCTTCGCGGTGACGACGCGCGTCTTCTTGAGGTGGCGACGGTGCGAGACGATCGCGTGGCGCGGCTCGATGGAACCGGCGGCGACCTCGGGGAGGAACGGCTGGTACGTCATGTACGGCAGCGGGTCCACCATCACGACCTCGGCTTCGCCCTGGCGAAGGTGCTTCTCGAGCTTCCAGGCGGTGTAGAAGCCGGCGTAACCGCCGCCGACGACGAGGATCTTGGGCACGGGGGATGATCTCCTTGGGTGGGGGGTACGGAGTCGAGTCAGACTTCGCCGCCACCCGCCCCGACTCCAGCGTCTGCACCGCCATCATACGCCCGGCACGCACACCGGGAGGGCGACCAGTCCGCGCGCTCGAGCGCGAGGTCGCCGATGGGGTTGACGCCGGGTCCGGCGGCGAGGGCGTGACCGACGAGGGCGTGCAGGCACTTCACGCGGGTGGGCATGCCACCGGCGCTGATGCCGTCGATCTCGTCGACGTGCTCGATCGACTCGCGATCGGCCAGGTAGGACTCGTGGGCCGCGAGGTACGCAGCCGCGATGGTGTCGTCCTCGAGCAGGGCTGCCAGCTCCGGCATGACCTGGTTCGCCTCGAGGGTGCTGACCGCAGCGGTGGCCGCGGGGTGGCACAGGTAGTAGAACGTCGGGAACGGGGTGCCGTTCGACAGACGGGGCTTCGTGGAGACGACCGTGGGGTTGCCACAGACGCAGCGTGCCGCGATCCCGATGACGTCACGCGCCGGTCGGCCGAGCTGCGCCGACACGACCTGGACGTCGCGGTCGGAGGGCGGGTCGAAGGGAGGGGTCGTCACGGGAACGTGAGCCTACCGGAGTCCCGCGTCAGGTCCTACTTGGTGTCACCGGTGCCGGAGACGTCCGGCGCGACGAGGTCCTGCGTGGTCTCGTCGGTGAGCCCGGAGGTCAGCACGGACGAGAGCATCGCCTGCACCCAGTCGACCTTCGGCGTCTGCACGCTCGAACTCACCGGTGTGCCGGAGTCGGTGGTGGGCCGCCCGTCGGCCTTCGTGTCCTCCGCCCCCATCACGAGGTAGCTCTCCTCGCCCGGGTACACGTAGAGCAGCCGATCGCGCGCCTGCGCCTCGATGTACGCCGGGTCGTCCCAGCGCGCCACGTCCTTCTTCTTCTGCGCGACGTCGGCCTTCTGGCTCGCGACCTCGCGCTGCTGCTGGGCGATCTGCTCCTGCTGCTGGATGAGCGTCCGGAGCGACGGGGCGAGGACCACGACGAACAGCACGATGATGACCAGCAAGAGCAGGCTGAAGCCGGAGAACCGGATCGAGCGGTACCACGGCTGGTCGGACGTGCCGCCCTCCGGCATGGCCACGGGGACGCGGCGGACGCGGGGCTTCTGGCTGGGCACGGTCCGACGATAACCCGGCCGGGCCGGGTCGGGCGGTCGGCACGCGGCCGTTCGGTGCCCTCTCAGGCGGCCTGGAGGCGCGGCTCGCCTCCGCCATGTCCCGCGCGCCCGCCCCGTGGTCGCGCCACACGCCGCCCCCGACGACGAAACGCCGCCCTCCCGGAGGAGGACGGCGTCTCGCGGGGTGCGCTGGCTACAGGGCGGCCGAACGCGGGAAGGCCGAGCGGCCCGCGTAGACCGCAGCGTCGCCGAGCTCTTCCTCGATGCGGAGGAGCTGGTTGTACTTTGCGACGCGGTCCGAACGTGCCGGGGCGCCGGTCTTGATCTGGCCGCCGTCGACCGCCACCGCGATGTCGGCGATGGTGGTGTCCTCGGTCTCGCCGGAGCGGTGCGACAGGATCGACGTGAGGCCGTGGCGGTGCGCCAGGGACACGGCGTCGAGAGTCTCGGTCAGGGTGCCGATCTGGTTCACCTTGACGAGGATGGAGTTCGCTGCCTTCTCGTCGATGCCCCGCTGCAGGCGCTTCGGGTTCGTGACGAACAGGTCGTCACCGACGATCTGCACCTTGTCGCCGAGCTCGGCGGTCAGGTGGGTCCAGCCGGCCCAGTCGTCCTCGGCCAGCGGGTCCTCGATCGTGGCGAGCGGGTAGTCGCGGACGAGCTCGGCGAAGTACGCGGTGAACTCCTCGCTCGAGAGCTGCTTGCCCTCGAACGAGTACTTGCCGTCGTTGAAGAACTCGGTCGAGGCGACGTCGAGGCCCAGCGCGATGTCCTTGCCCGGGGTGAAGCCGGCCTTCTCGATCGCGGCGAGCAGGAAGTCGAGCGCGGCGCGGTTCGACGCGAGCTCCGGCGCGAAGCCGCCTTCGTCGCCGAGGCCGGTCGCCAGGCCCTGCTTCTTCAGCTCACCCTTCAGCGCGTGGTAGGTCTCGACGCCCCAGCGGAGGGCCTCGGAGAAGGACTCCGCGCCGTAGGGCACCAGGAAGAACTCCTGGATGTCGACGTTGGTGTCGGCGTGCGCGCCACCGTTGACGACGTTCATCAGCGGCACGGGCAGCGTGTGCGCGTTCGGGCCACCGAGGTAGCGGAACAGCGGCAGGTCGGCCGAGTCGGCGGCGGCGCGGGCCACGGCGAGCGAGGCGCCGAGGATCGAGTTCGCGCCGAGGCGGGACTTGTTCTCGGTGCCGTCGAGCTCGATGAGCGCGGCGTCGACGAGGCGCTGGTCGGTGGCGTCGAAGCCCTCGAGCGCCGGGCCGATCTCGTCGAGGACGGCGTCGACGGCCTTGAGGACGCCCTTCCCGCCGTAGCGGGCCTTGTCTCCGTCACGGAGTTCGTACGCCTCGAACGCACCGGTGGAGGCACCGGAGGGGACGAGCGCGCGGGACACGACGCCGTCGTCGAGGAGGACCTCGACCTCGACCGTCGGGTTGCCTCGGGAATCGAGGACTTCGCGTGCTCCTACGGCATCGATCACGGCCACGGGGTACTCCCTACACGTTCGGTTGTGGTGATTGCGGGACCGATCCTACCGACGCCGGGTGAACGCCAGGCGCGCATGACGCCCGCTGTGCAGAACTCAGACCAACGGCCGGAACTCGACGCCCTCGAGCGTCTCGGTGTCCGCACGCACGGAGGCGAACGCGTCGAAGCCCTGCTCGACGAGCCCGGCGAGCAGGTTCTTCGTGTTCTTCGTGCGCCGTTCGAGCCGGACACGACGGTGCGACTCGAGCGCCTCGACCTTGAGCGCGGCGAGGCGGACCGGGTCGACGTCCTTGTCGTACACGAGCACGACGGCGTCGGACTCGGCGGACTCGGGCAGCGTGACGAGGTCCACGAGACGCTCGAAGCCGAGGGAGAACCCGACCGCGGGCACGTCCTGGCCGAGGAACCGGCCGATCATGCCGTCGTACCGGCCGCCGCCGCCGAGGCTGTACCCGAAGTCCGGGTGCGCCACCTCGAAGATCGTCCCGGTGTAGTACCCCATGCCCCGGACCAGCGTCGGGTCGAAGCGCAGGTCGACCCCGGGTAGCGCCGATCGCAGGCGCATCAGGTCGTCGAACGCGTCGACGTCAAGCCACTCGGAACCCGCGACCGAGTCCCAGTCGGCTGACTCGAGCGCGCGGATCGTGTCCTCGAGCCCGGGGAGCTCGGCGCCGACGGTCTCGCGCAGCTCCGCCGCGACGCCGTCCGGACCGATCTTGTCGAGCTTGTCGATCGTGATGAGCGCCCGGTCCGCGGCGGCCGGCTCGGTGATCCCCCACGAGGCGAGGAGCGCCAGCAGGACCCGGCGGTCGTTGATCCGGATCGTGGTGCCGGCGATGCCCAGGGCGTCGAGCGCCGCCGTCGTGGCGCGGATGAGCTCGATCTCGGCGAGCTGCCCGGGTTCGCCGAGGATGTCGATGTCGCACTGCACGAACTGGCGGTAGCGACCCTTCTGCGGGCGCTCGGCACGCCAGACCGGCGCGATCTGCACGGATCGGAACACCGACGGCAGCTCGGCGCGGTGCGAGGCGTAGAACCGGGCGAGCGGCACGGTGAGGTCGAACCGGAGCCCGAGGTCGGCGAGGTCGAGCGGTGCATCCGCACGCTGGAGGTCCTCGGTGGAGAGCCCGCGCTTCATGACCGCGAACGCCAGCTTCTCGTTGTCGCCACCGAGGCCCGAGTGCAGGCGCGCGGCGTCCTCGACGACGGGGGTCTCGATCTCGTCGAACCCGTGCCGGGCGTACACGTCGCGGATCACGCCGAGCACGTGCTCGCGCCGGGCCTTGTCCGCGGGGAGGAAGTCACGCATGCCACGGGGTGCCGTCACGGTCGAAGCCATGCGGCAATTCTGGCAGACGGGCAACTCGGGGTTGCGCACTTCCTGACCAAATGATATTCTGAATCCAGAACCTCGGTACGGCGGGTGCCTGATCCATCCGTCGGACCGATCGCGTGGGCAACGTGCTGCAGTGTGCCCCGCGGTTCGAGCGGGCTTCCCTGCCGACACCTCTATCCCTGGTGGTGTCGTCTGCCCGCTCGCGGGCGTCCTCCTTTTTTCGGGTTGGGAGGGCGCCCGCACTCTCCCGCCGTCCGCGGACCCGGACGTCGCGCTGCTGCGATGCTCGCGGGCGGCACTCCTCCCCCGATCAGTCGTCCGCGCGACCGGCCGCTTCCAGGTCGGAGACCGCAGCACGCAGGCTCGCGATCGGATCGATCCCGGCGTCCCGCGCTGCCGCGACCGACGCGAGCAGCGCCGCGCCCCACGACCGGTCGACGGTCGTGGAGCCGGCGTCACGCGCGCCCGGACCGCCCGACGCGAGCCCGTCGTCCTGGACGTCCGCCACGACCGTCGCGACCACCGTGGCGGCGTCTCCACGTTCCTCCAGGCGTTCCAGCAGCTTCACCGCACGCTCGAGCGGCGGCATCGCCCGCGGCACTCCGTCGAACAGACTCCGCCGAGTGGACTTCTCTGCCGCCTTCGCCGCCCGCCAGACCCGGACGACCTCTTCCACGGTGTTCGCGTGCTCGTCCCCGAACACGTGCGGGTGGCGGCGGACCATCTTGTCGCGGGCACCGGCGGCCACGTCCTCCAGGTCGAACGACTCCGCAAGACCCGCGTGGAGCACCACCTGGTAGAGCACGTCGCCGAGCTCCTCGCGGAGTTCGTCCGGGTCCCCGTCGTCGATCGCGTCCACGAGTTCGTACGACTCCTCGACGGCGTACCGCGCGAGCGTGGCGTGGGTCTGCGCGCGGTTCCACACGCATCCGCCGTGCGGAGCGAGCAGGCGGTCGACGACTTCGACGAGGTCCGAGACGGCGGTCATGTCGTCATCGTGTCACGCTCGGATGCCTGGACGGCGGCTGCACGCGGCCGGTATGCTGGACGTGGCGTGTCGGGAAGTCTGGTCGACGGACCATCACCCGATCCCGAACGACGGAGCTCCATGTCCGCACTCTTCCGCTCCCCTCGCTTCAGCGCCGTCGCCCTGCTCGCCGCAGCCCTGCTCGGCCTGGCTGTGGCGAACTCACCGCTCGGCCCCGGTCTCGAACGCGTCCTGGGCGTCCACGCCCCGTGGGGTGCGGTCGGCCTCGACCTCTCGGTGTCGCACTGGATCAGCGACGGCCTGCTCGCAGTGTTCTTCCTGCTCGTTGCGATCGAGCTCAAGCACGAACTCGTCGCCGGGGAGCTGTCCAACCCGAAGACGGCGGTCATCCCCGCCATCGCTGCCGTGGGCGGCGTCGTCGTCCCCGCCGGCGTGTACCTGGCCGTGACGGCCGGCACCCCGTACGGACACGGCTGGCCGATCCCCACCGCGACGGACATCGCCTTCGCGCTCGGGGTCCTCGCGATGTTCGGTCGCGGCCTCCCGTCGACGCTCCGGGTCTTCCTGCTGGCGCTGGCCGTGCTCGACGACCTGATCGCGATCTTCATCATCGCCGTGGTGTTCGCGCACGGAACGGACTTCGCTGCGCTCGGCGGCGCCGCGGTGCTCCTCGTCTTGTTCTGGTTGCTCGGACGGATGCTCCGACCGGGCCGTGCCGGTCAGGTGTGGATCATCGCAGCGATGGTGGTCGTCGGACTCGCGACGTGGTGGTTCGTGTACCACTCGGGCGTGCACGCGACGATCGCCGGCGTGGCCCTCGGCTTGGTGCTGCCGCGCCGTCCGGGGCACACCCTGCACGAGAACGTCGAGCCGTGGTCGAACGCGATCGTCCTGCCGGTGTTCGCGTTCGCCTCGGCCGCGGTCGTCGTGCCAGCAGTGGGCATCGGTGAGCTCTCCCCCACCTTCTGGGCCGTCGTGCTCGCGCTGCCGGTCGGCAAGGTGATCGGCATCACGCTGTTCGGGGCCGTCGCGACGCGGATCTTCCGGGCACCCGGGCGGTCGACGCTGTCCTTCTGGTCGATCGTCACGGTCGGCGTCCTCGGCGGCATCGGCTTCACGGTGTCGTTGCTCATGAACGAGCTGGCGTTCGCCGCGAACGAGGAGATCCTCGACGAGGGCGTGCTCGCGGTGCTGGTCGGCTCGGGCATCGCCATCGTCGCCTCGGCCGTGCTCGTCAGCGTCCGGGCGCGCCGCTACCGGGCCCGACGCGAGCTCTCCGAGGCCGAAGCCACCGAGTAGTCCACCGAGCACTCCGCTCCGCGCGGGTTCGTGCACGCGCATGTTTCGACGTCCCGCTCGTCGATCGACAGGTGGAACGTCGGACGATGCACACGCAACTGTTGTGGGCGCATGGAGCGACATAGCGCGCGTCGATCAACAGGTGGAGCGTCGCGCAATGCGCGCGCATGTTCCGCCACCGCGCACCGAGTCCGCGCCACCACGCGCCGTGGACGCGCGCACCAACGAATTGGAGGCGCGGTGCCAGCCCGCACCGCGCCTCCAGTCCGTCGCCAAGCGCGTTCCACGCCCCGCGCGCGCTCCTTACGCGGCCGGCGTCTCGGCGGGCGCCTTCGACGCCCCGTACACCGCCGTCAGGATGCTCTCGACCCACTGGATGAGCGCGTCGTCCGGCAGCGTCTCGCCGTGCGGCTTCGGCAGGGGGATGCTCGCGGCGTCCTGCTGTGGGAACCACCGAGCACCCGGGAACATCCGCTTGAGCCGCACCTGCGCCGAGTCCGGGAGTTCCTTGCCCGCGACCCGCAGGTTCGACCCCATCACGACGACGTCGGACAGGCCGACCTGCTGCGCCATCCGGCGGAGCCGCGAGACCTCGACCAGGGTGAGCACGGGCTGCGGCGGCTGCCCGTAGCGGTCGGTGAGCTCGTCGAGGACCATGTCGATGCCCTCAGCCTGGGCCGCGGGGGCCGAGGCCGCGGAGAGCTTCTGGTAGGCCTCGAGCCGGAGCCGTTCGGACTCGACGTAGTCCTCGGGGATGTGGGCGTCGACGGGGATCTCGAGCCGGAGTTCCGTCTGCCCCTCTGCCACGTCCCCGCGGAACTGCGAGACGGCCTCGCCGATCATGCGCAGGTACAGGTCGAACCCGACGCCCGCGATGTGCCCGGACTGCTCGCCCCCGAGCAGGTTGCCGGCGCCACGGAGCTCGAGGTCCTTCATGGCGACCTGCATGCCCGCGCCGAGCTCGTTGTTCGCCGCGATGGTCTCGAGGCGGTCCTGCGCGGTCTCGGACAGCGGCTTGTCGGCGTCGTAGAGGAAGTACGCGTAGCCGCGCTCCCGGCCGCGGCCGACACGACCGCGCAGCTGGTGCAGCTGCGACAGCCCGTACTTGTCGGCCTTGTCGATGATGAGCGTGTTGGCGTTCGCGATGTCGAGGCCGGTCTCGACGATCGTGGTCGACACGAGGACGTCGAACCGCCGCTCCCAGAAGTCGACCATGACCTGCTCGAGCGTCGACTCGGACATCTGCCCGTGGGCGACGGCGATCCGGGCGTCCGGCACGATCTCGGCCAGGTGCGCGGCGACCGACTGGATGTCCTTGACGCGGTTGTGCACGTAGAACACCTGACCCTCGCGCAGGAGTTCGCGCCGGATGGCCGCGGCGACCTGCAGGTCTGACTGGGGTCCGACGAACGTGAGGATCGGGTGCCGGTCCTCGGGCGGGGTGGCGAGCGTCGACATCTCGCGGATGCCGGTCACCGCCATCTCGAGCGAGCGCGGGATCGGGGTGGCGGACATCGCCAGGACGTCGACGTTCGTCTTGAGCTTCTTCAGCTGGTCCTTGTGCTCGACGCCGAACCGCTGTTCCTCGTCGATGATGACGAGGCCGACGTCCTTGAACTGGATGCCCTGCGACAGGATCCGGTGGGTGCCGATGACGATGTCGACGGTGCCATCAGCGAGGCCCGCGATCGTCTCCTTCGACTCCTTCTCGGTCTGGAAGCGGCTCAGCGCACGGAGGTGCACCGGGAAGCCTGCGAAGCGCTCCTGGAAGGTCTCCATGTGCTGGCGGACGAGGAGCGTCGTCGGGACGAGCACGGCGACCTGCTTGCCGTCCTGCACGGCCTTGAACGCAGCGCGGATCGCGACCTCGGTCTTGCCGTAGCCGACGTCGCCGGAGAGCAGTCGGTCCATCGGGATCGGCCGCTCCATGTCGCGCTTGATCTCGTCGATGGTGGTGAGCTGGTCGG
>Ga0308167_1004056_pt1 | contig 10990 bp, 10 predicted proteins | sample PhyCR1_2_FD_202138 | JGI IMG/M metagenome (GOLD analysis project Ga0308167, IMG submission 202138) | Phyllosphere microbial communities from UC Gill Tract Community Farm, Albany, California, United States - DLSLRC.R1 | ecosystem: Host-associated > Plants > Phyllosphere > Unclassified | place... | reverse complement strand
CAGTGATCTGCGCGTTGAGAGCTTTGGTGGTCTGCTCAGATTTCTTCTGCGCGGCCTCAATGGCGGCAGTGAGCTCGGCGTTCTTCCTGGTCAGCAGGGCGTCCGCATTTTTCTGACTGCCCTGCAGGTGCGTATTCTGCTGCTTAAGGGCAGTGATCTGCGCGTTGAGAGCTTTGGTGGTCTGCTCAAGTTTCTTCTGCGCGGCCTCAGCGGCGGCAGTGAGCTCGGCGTTCTTCCTGGTCAGCAGGGCGTCCGCATTTTTCTGACTGCCCTGCAGTTGCGTATTCTGCTGCTTAAGGGCAGTGATCTGCGCGTTGAGAGCTTTGGTGGTCTGCTCAGATTTCTTCTGCGCGGCCTCAATGGCGGCAGTGAGCTCGGCGTTCTTCCTGGTCAGCAGGGCGTCCGCATTTTTCTGACTGCCCTGCAGTTGCGTATTCTGCTGCTTAAGGGCAGTGATCTGCGCGTTGAGAGCTTTGATGGTCTGCTCAGATTTCTTCTTTGCCACTTCGGTGGACGTGATCAGATCTGAATTTTTTTTCCTTAACTGCTTTTCGAGTTGTGAAGCATCATTTATTTGAGGTTTTAGTCTTTGCTGCTCCTGGCTTTTTCTGTTTTTTTTTTCTTTGTCTGATGCGTTTAAGACAGGTGTGGTTATTTTTTCTTGTGACGCCTGCGGTGGACTATTATCTTTAGTCTCTAACTTATAAATATTACTTAGGAAGCTATTTTCCTGCGCGCTTACGTTAAGGAAGGGATATAGGGCAAAAAAAACGAATGGGATTGAGATCGCCTTTTTAGGAACGATCTTTAACAATATTTTTTCGAGGATCATGACTTGTCTCCATCAGGAGATCCTGCCTTTTGTGCCCTGTTGTTATACTCTTCTATGAGAAGGTGTGAAATGGTATTGCACTGGTAGTTTATTTTATACTCAAAAAGAGGCGTCACTACTCGGGTGACACTTTCAGAAGTTTTGTCAGAAAATGAAGAATAAGATTTTGTCTCGGTTATGAGTTGGTGTATCTCGTCATAATTGGATCTGTATTTTTTATTAAGTTTTGCAAGCTCGCTCGCATTGTTTAAACACTGCTTTAAATAGACCAACTGGCTGGCGTTTTTATCATTAACCGGCGGCGTGATTTCTGTTGGTTGAATGTTATTCTTTAAATTGTTACATCCTTGTAAAGCAGTGACTGATATTAAGATCGCAGCAATTTTTAACTTACTTTTCATTTTTTCCATCTGCCTTAAAGTTGCTCCATAAACGCAGGTAAAAGATTTATCATAACTCGGAGTTTTTAGCAATAGATATAAGTTGAATATGTGCTTACTGGTTCCAGTAATTGCTTAAATGGCTTTTTAGCCGTGTTTAAATAACCCTGGCAATCCCAGATTGATTATCGAAAAAGATTATTATTGTTATCGGGAGTCTTTTATCAGGATGCTGGATTGGGTATCGGATATTTAATTGACCATGTCAGAAAGGATTGCTGGATTGAAAAGGACTAAAGGTTAATGATTCTCTTTTATTCATTCGATGAAATCGAAGCATTCTTTGCAAATGCTGCCCAATCAAAACGACTGACTGGCACGGTAAAAAGTATCAGGAAACAAGTGATAAACGGCGTCCGCTATCTAAAGAGGTTTAACTATGTTTTACCCCATTGCAATCAAAGCAGGTGGAAACGAACACGCTTACAGCGTAACCGTTCCCGAGTTTCCAGGAGGCTTTTCCGCTGGTGAGACCCTAAATGAAGCTATTACAAACACGAAACAGGCGGTTATCGGCCATATTGAATTTTCAGTAGTGTGTGGAAATGATATCCCGGCTGTGTCCACGTCATGATCGAAGCTCTGGCGGCTCACCCTGACTATGCTGGCTTCATATGGACCCTGATTGATGTGGGTATCATTTGTTTGTTGGGTGGCTCTGAAAAAATTAAAGTAAAATTGCCTAATTTTTTGATTTACATAATAAATATTCACGTTTCTTCGCATGCGGAATATACAAGCCGTTCGGCTTTTCTGGCACAGGTAGCACTTGAATGTATTACGGCTCAGATTAATAAAGAAATCCCGATTAGCAGTCAAGAGATCACGAATTAAAGATATAAAAAAATAAGAAAAAGATAGAGTTTCAACTAATTAGTGGTAACGCTATAGGTAAAGCCTGTTGTCATCAATACTTTAAATGTTCATCACGGGAATCGTCGGGATTATCTCCTTTTCAATACTGAAGGCGGGTTGCGTTAACTGAATACATAAGGAAAGATTAGAATGTTATTTAACGCGTTTAAATAACGCATTGTCTATTACTGTTTCTGTTATCAGAGATAGCGGAGTTATTATTAAGTCCACTCTGAAATTGACATTGATCAATAGCAGTGCTGCGCGTAACGCGTATATATCTAGCGCCAAATGGTGTTCGCTGATGTTTGTCTGGTGAGATAACAGAACGTCATCAACGTTTGTCCCTATTCATTAGTAATGCAATTAATAACAGTCTTTGTCATATCACTACCTGTCGCGATGGAATGTGGCAGCTTAAGGAACGAAGAAATCAGAGCCTTAATTAAGAAGTAGAGGTTTTGTTAATTCTGCAGGGAGGTTTATGTACCAGAAAATGCACGATTTCTACCGCTACCGGGGAAAGAGTAATAAAAAAAAGGATTCCCAAAATGAACCCTGGCATCTGCTGACATGGCATTCACTGGATGTAGCAGCATGCGTCTACACAATGGTGAAGGAGAACTTTTACGGCCTTGCAGATATCCTCGCTGAACTCGATTCAGAAGGTGATGAAGCTGCTAACTGGATAGCCTGGCTGATGCCTATCCGTCATCAGTCGCTAAGACTGGTGGGGATGCGGAATAAAGTTCTGCTGCTTGATGAAGTGCATGCTTACGACAGTTATAAGGTAAGGCTGCTGGAAGGATTACTTCGGTTTCATGCGGCATCTGGCGGCAGCGCCATCGTTCTCAGTACGACACTGCCCGCGGGTCTGCGCATAAAACTCCGGACCGCATTTAGTGAAGGTGCCGGTTTTCGCTACTCACCTCCCACCCTGGACGCAGGTTATCCGTGGCTGACCCACCTCTCATCTGCCGGATTACATGAACAGCAGTTAGCGACCCGCTCTGAAGTGCAGCGTTGTGTTGGTATCAATAGGTTAGAGGCCTGCGAAGATGCGCAAAAAATCATAAATGACGCCATAAGCCACGGCCGGTCACTCTGCTGGGTGCGTAATACCGTGGATGATGCACTCAGCGCTTTTCGGGCCTTAACCGGAGAGAGGACGATACCGGCAGATGATATTTTGCTGTTCCACAGCCGGTTCATTTTCCAGAACCGCATGGAGATTGAAGAAAAGACGCTGGACTGGTTTGGAAAAGCGTCATCGGCGGAAAAACGCAAAGGCAAAGTGCTTATCGCAACTCAGGTGATTGAGCAGAGCCTGGATCTCGATTTCGACTGCATGATCTCCGATTTAACGCCTGTCGATTTACTCATCCAGCGAGCGGGCCGGCTGCAGCGCCATATTCGTGATGAGCACGGAAATTTTAAATCTGTGTTGCCGGATGAACGTCCCCGCCCGGTACTGCATGTGCTGGCACCCGAGTGGCAGGAACAGGCTGAACCGGGCGGGCTGGGCGAGGAGTTAAAAGAAACAGGCTACGTTTATCCCGATCACGCACGTCTGTGGCTGACTCAGGCGCTGTTACGCCAATATGGTCAGATACGGATGCCGGAAGATGCCCGGGCTTTAGTCGATGGAGTATACGAGCCCACCCTTTCTCCCCCTGCCGGATTAGAGACAATTTCTGATGATGTCTACGCAACCCTGCTGAGCCACCGCGCTGTGGCAACGCAGAATTTATTTCAGCGTGAAAGAGGCTATGACAGAGAGTCGAGTGATTTTTTCTGGGATGAAGGCCGCGAGTTTTCAACCCGCCTGGGTGAAAGGAGTGTCGATGTATTCCTCGCCTGGCTCGATAAACAGAGGCAGTTGCAGGCCGTGACGAACGACAGTGACTTTCCATGGGAAAAGATCCGGGTTCAGGTTCGCCTTAGCTGGTGGAATAAACATATTGATAGTTTTCGTCGGCCTGAACCCGTTCAGCTTGACGCTTTTCGTCAACAGCAGCGCCGAACCGATATTCAGGTCGTGCTGGTCTCTGAAGCAGGAGAGGCAGATTACTACAGCCAGCAGCAGGGACTAACCGGAAAAAGGAGCCTGAAGCGCATGCGCGGCGGGACACTAACGGACGAGTTTTAAGGAGTAATATCGATGGATTTGATAACAGAGCGATGGTTACCCATCACCACTCGCTCCGGCTCCAGAAAGAAGATTGCGATATCTGACATTCTGGATAATGACATTCAGGACATTGCTTATCCTCGCGCTGATTTTCAGGGGGCAGCCTGGCAGTTTCTGATTGGTCTCCTGCAATGCTGCGTTGCGCCTGTAGATGATGAGGAGTGGGCTGAAGTCTGGCAGCGTGGCATCAAACCACAAGAGTGGCAGCAAAGCCTGCAGATCATCGCTCCTGCGATGCAGTTCGGCGCGCAGAAGCCCGCTTTTCTGCAGAGCTTTGATCCTCTCGATGCTGAAAACAGCGCTATCAACGGGCTGCTGATTGATGCGCCCGGCGGAAACACGCTGAAGCTGAATAAAGACCACTTCGTTAAGCGTAAGTCGGGCAATCAAATCTGTCCTCACTGTGCCGTTATGGCCTTGTACACTGTGCAGACCAACTCTCCGGCTGGTGGGGCGGGTTATCGTGTGAGCCTGCGTGGCGGTGGCCCTTTAACAACTCTGCTGGTGCCGCTGGAGGAAAGTCATTTCCCGCTCTGGCAGAAACTCTGGCTGAATGTACTTCCTTGCGAGTCCCGTCCAGCGCTCAGACCTGAGATCTTTCCCTGGCTCGCGCCGACGTTAACCAGCGAAAAATCGGGTAATAAAGTGACGCCCGGGAATGCGGATCGTCTGCAGGCGTACTGGGGCATGCCAAGGCGCATCGAGCTGGATTTTACCCATACCGAAGCGGGACGATGTGATCTTTGCGGTGAGCAGCACGGCGAGTTGCTGGTGGCGATGCGCAATAAAAACTATGGCGTTCAGTATGATAACTGGCTGCATCCGCTCTCTCCTTATCGTCAGTCACTGAAAGAGCTGGATGCGCCGTATCTGGCCCTGAAAGGGCAGCCCGGTGGGCTAAGTTATAAAGACTGGCTGGGTCTGACGCTCAAAAGCGCAGACAATTTTAATCGCATGATGCCCGCAGAAGTCACCCACAATCTGACGCGTTACAGGCGGCTGCCAGCACTGGGATTATGGTGCTTTGCCTGGGACATGGATAATGCGAAGGCCCGCTGCTGGTATCAACATCGCATCCCATTGATACACTGCATGGATAATGAAAAATTCAGTGAAGTTATTCAGCGCATCGTTATGTTTGCCAACGCCGGGTTGCAGGTTTTAAGGAATTATTTAAAGGACGCCTGGTTTGCGACTCCGAAAGAAGCAAAGATTGATTTCAGTATGGTTGATATCGCTTTCTGGCAGGAAACAGAGCCTGCGTTTCGCACTGTGCTGGATGCGTTAATGAACGATCCTGAACGTCAGCACAATACAACCCGTCAGGCTTTAATCTCATGGGAAAAAAATCTGCATCTCTATCTGTTAAATATATTCGACCGTAGTGTGCTTGCCGATCCTGAATCACCCGAGGATATCCTGCTGCGCCAAATCACCGCGCGGCATAAATTTGAAAAAGAATATAATAAGCTGAAGTTACGCAAGGACGTTCTGGCAATGGCAGAACAGCAGAAGGAACCTGAAAATGTTAAATAGTGACACCAGCAAAGAGATTATTATCACTCACCCTGATGCTAAAAAAGTATTAACCGAATGGTTCAACATATTATCCGGTCGGGAAGCCAGAGCGGATGGCATGAAAATTAATGGTCGCGCCTGGCGGGCTGAATTACGCCGTATGTCACCGCCCTATGGGGTAATGATGTGTGAAGGCTATGCCGCGCTGCGTCGAAAAATGATGGCCTGTATGCGGTTGCGTCCGGTCGATGAGATGGCGCTGGCACTCTTCACCTCTGTGGCTATTCATATCCAGACCCATGCAAACAAGCAGAGTTTTGCCGCCCAGTTAGGGGCGAAAAATGGTAATGATCCGTTTATGTCAGCGCTGCGTTTCGAACGTCTTCAACAGGTTAGGCAACCTGACGAGTTCTGCCTGCAACTTGTCAGGGCAGTAAAACTGCGTGGAAGCGAAGGCGTAAATATTGTTTCTCTCGCTGACAGTATTTTCTTATGGATGCGGGAGTGGCAGCAGCGTCAGGAAGAACAGCCTGAAGATGCTAATCCCTTTGCGCGTAACCGAATTCGCTGGGCCAGTGAATATCTGAGTTCCGCTCGTTAATTTTTATACGGACTTAAAAATGACAACTTTTATACAGCTTCATCTTTTAACCGCCTATGCGCCATCAAATCTTAACCGCGATGACTCTGGCAGACCCAAAACAGCAAAGATGGGCGGTTATGATCGCCTGCGTGTCTCTTCGCAAAGTCTGAAACGTGCCTGGCGTGTTTCTGAACTTTTTGCAGACGCCATGAAAGGCCATATTGGTGTACGGACTCGCCGCATCGGTAAAGATTATATTCACGATCCTATGATTGAGGCGGGCATTGATAAAAAAATGGCTAAGAGTGCAGCAGAAAAAATTGCCAGTCAGTTTGGGAAATTGAGGAAAGAGAACACACTGGAAATTGAGCAGGTGGTGCATGTCAGCAACCATGAAATTTCGCTGATTAACGCGCTGGTCAAAACGTTAATTGCAGATAAACGTGAACCGGCAGAAGAAGAGCTGAAGTTACTAAGAAAAGATCAACGCAGTGTGGATATGGCGCTATTTGGCCGCATGCTGGCCTCAACACCGGAGTTCAATGTTGAAGCTGCCTGCCAGGTCGCTCATGCGTTGGGCGTCAGTGCCGTGACCGTCGAAGATGATTTTTTCACCGCAGTCGACGATCTCAATAATAAAGAAAACGATGCCGGTTCAGCGCACATAGGTGAACAGGGCTTCGCTTCTGCCCTTTTTTATACCTACATCTGCATTAGCCGCGACCTGTTACTGGAAAATCTCGACGGCGATGAAGAACTGACGAATCGGGCGATCGCCGTGCTGACAGAGACCGCCATGACGGTTTCACCCACTGGCAAGCAAAACAGCTTCGCCTCCCGCGCCTACGCCTCTTATGTGCTGGCTGAAACCGGCAGTAGACAACCGCGTTCACTGGCCGTTGCTTTCTTCCAGCCAGTACGCGGCGGCGATCAGTTGCAGACGGCCATTCAGCACCTGCAGCAGCAGCGTGACAATTTCGACTGCGTCTATGGGCCATGTGTGGCGCGGAGCTATGAGCTGAATGCAGTAAAAGGCGAAGGCTCGATGGCGGAGCTTCTGAAATTTGTGCATGGATAAGGACAGACGATGAAGCACTATCTGGTTTTTCAACTCTATGCGCCTATAGCGTCATGGGGAGAAGAAGCTGTCGGTGAGATCAGGCACACCGCGGCTATTCCCACGCGTTCCGCGCTATTGGGATTGCTTGCCGCGGCGCTGGGTATCGCACGTGATGAAGAGGAGCGGCTGGCCATTTTCAATCAGCACTATCATCTGGCTATCCGACCTCTCTCATCCCGGGAAGGATGGCTGCGCGATTACCATACCGTCAGCGTACCCCGTGAAAACAAAAAGTACCGCTACGTGACGCGCCGTGATGAACTTCTGCTGGCCCCGGAAGAGCTTGGCACTATCGTTACGCTGCGTGAATACCGGTGCGAAGGTTACTGGCACATTGCCATCAGCGCGACGCCCGGTGCGCCGTACACGCTGGAAGCACTTCAGGACGCATTGCTGACGCCACATTATCCTCTCTATCTGGGACGCAAATCCTGCCCGCTGGCTCTGCCGCTTTCACCTCGTCTGCTTAACGGAACACTTAATCAGGTGTTTCATCAGGCGGCACTTGAAATGAGTCCCATCGAACTCGCCATGTTGCTCCATGATCAGCCTCGCTGCTACTGGGATGATCCGGATGAACAGAGTCTGATCCTTCAGGAACAGCAGCGATGCTCCCATCAGTCTGTTAGCCGCAGGCGCTGGCAGTTCAGCAGCTATGTTCGTTACAGCGGAATATTGCAGGAGATGAAATGAGCTATTTATCTCGTATTCATCTTCAGACACAGCGTTTGAAACCGGGGATGATTTCGAAATGGAATGACGCTACGCCCTACGCCGCTCATCAATGGTTGTGGCAGTTATTTCCCGGAGAAACAGAGAGACCTTTTCTTTTTCGTCAGGAGCCACAGGCATGTTTCTTCGTTTTGTCTGAATGCCCGCCAACCACCCAGCACAATCTTTTCAGTGTCGAAACCAAACCCTTTACACCTCAGATCGAGGTGGGGCAGGCTTTCGATTTTCAGTTACGCGCCAATCCCGTTATTACCCGGCAAAAAAAACGCTATGACGTCCTGATGGATGCCAAATTTCAGGCGAGAGCCAGAGGCAAATCAAAGGCCGCATGGTGGAATATTCAGACCGAGGCGGCCTGTCTGTGGCTTGATAAACAGGGGGATAACCACGGCTTTGCATTGATTGACTCTTCACAAGAGATGCTGGAGGTATGGGCGGGTGGAGAAACTGAACATGATGCAGTGGCAGGGCGGGTGTGTGTCAAAAATTATCAGCAACACCGCTTCCAGCGGCAGACCGGGCAAAAGCCAATCATGTACAGCAGTGTGGACTATACCGGCACGCTGAGAATAACGAATGTGGCTAAATTTCAGCAGGTGCTGTTCCAGGGATTAGGAAAGAGTAAATCACTAGGCTGTGGACTAATGATGATCAAAAGGCCGGGTTTGTGAACAGCCTTCCCCTGAAGCCGCTGCCCTTAAAAGATCGCGTTTCCATGATCTTTCTGCAGTATGGCCAGGTTGATGTCATAAACGGTGCTTTTGTTCTTATTGATAAAACTGGCGTACGCACGCATATCCCGGTGGGCTCGGTCGCCTGCATGATGCTGGAGCCCGGTCCCCGGGTTTCACATGCAGCAATACGTCTGGCGGCGACGGTGGGGACATTGCTGGCGGGGGTGGGTGAGGTGGGCGTCCGACTTTACGCCTCCGGACAGCCTGGCGGCGCTAGATCGGATAAGCTGCTTTATCAGGCCAGTCTGGCTCTGAATGAGGAACTTCGCCTGAAAGTGGTGCGGAAAATGTTCGCGCTACGTTTTGGCGAAGAAGCCCCTACCCGGCGTTCTGTTGATCAGCTCAGAGAAATAGAAGGAGGGCGGGGAAGGGCGACCTCTTCTTTGCTCGCGCAGCAGTATGGCGTGAAGTGGAATGGGCGCCGCTACGATCCAAAAGAGTGGGAAAAGGGAGATGTCATCAATCAGTGCATCAGTGCTGCCACGGCGTGCTTATATGGTATTACCGAAGCTGCCGTTCTGGCCGCAGGCTATGCACCCGCCATTGGTTTTGTTCACACCGGCAAGCCACGCTCTTTTGTTTACGACACTGCCGATATTATTAAATTTGCGACGGTCATTCCTGAAGCTTTTGAAACCGCACGCCGCAATCCAGTTAAACCCGAACAGGAAATCCGACTGGCCTGCCTGGATGCATTTCGCGTTAATAAGACACTGGCAAAGCTAATTTCTCTTATTGAAGATGTCCTTGCTGCCGGTGAAATCTCGCCGCCAACGCCTCCTGCAGATTCTCAGCCCGTAGCAATTCCGCTTCCAGAATCATTTGGTGATGCGGGTCACCGATCATGACCGGTGGATCTGGATGGACTGCGGCTGGTCTCTTTCCTGCCTGTTAAAAATCAATAAGTTACTAATCTTTAAAATCTGGATATTCGGGTGATTTCCTGTGGGCAGAAAATCATTTTATTTTACAGTTATATACGTTTAGAGTGTTCCCGGCGCGAACGGGGATAAACCGTAACATCACTAAGCTATTTCAAAGGTCAGCCAGTGTTCCCCATGCGAGCGGGGATAAACCGGCACGATGCACGTTGATACCTGTGGCGACGCCGTGTTCCCCACGCGAGCGGGGATAAACCGCTGCAGCCGCTTTCCGCGTCCCCGTGCCAGACGTGTTCCCCGCGAGAGCGGGGATAAATCGGCTGCTGGGGTGACAATCTGCCACTTCCTGTAAGTGTTCCCCGCATCAGCAGGGATAAACCCGGCTGGTACGGAATCATGAGTGTTTGTTCAGCCTGTTCCGCGCGCGGACGGGAATAGACCTGAATGACTCGATAATGGTCATAGCAGATAACCATGTTCCCCGTATCAGTGGGGATGAGCCGGTACTGTCCACCGGTTCGCTTTTGCTGAAGCGTCTTCCCCGCGTCAGTGAAAATGAACCGGGTGGCGGTACTTGTGTGTTTGTCGTTCCCCGCATGAGCGGGGTTAAATTGTTAAGGAACCTGTGTTCCTGCTTCTTAAAATATCGTTCTCCGCGCAAGAAGGAAGCGTCTCTCGTTTCAGCGGCTTAACTCAGGAATTTATCAATTTTCCTTACGCGAATGGCTATAGACTGCAGCAGATTGTCTGCTTAAAATCAGCCGGCCAGAATTCCCCGCGTGAGCAGGGATAAACCGGTTATTCGCTGAATTATCGGTATCAGTAAGGCGTGTTCCCCGCGCAAGCGGGGATAAACCACTTCTCTTTCCTGCTTATCTGCTCGCCTCCCAGGACGCCACCCGTTCAATAAACATCTGCGCCAGCGCAGCAACGGCACTGTTGCCGGGTAGTCTCTCTTCGTTGATATGCATCACCAGCGAACTACTGCGTCGGCGGCCCTGTAACAGCGGCAGGGGACGGAGCTCACCGCTCTCTAACAGCGCGGCGATATTCTGTTCCGGCAGCCAGCCATAACCTAACTGATGCTGGACCGCTTCAATGGCT
>Ga0308167_1004054_pt1 | contig 10994 bp, 8 predicted proteins | sample PhyCR1_2_FD_202138 | JGI IMG/M metagenome (GOLD analysis project Ga0308167, IMG submission 202138) | Phyllosphere microbial communities from UC Gill Tract Community Farm, Albany, California, United States - DLSLRC.R1 | ecosystem: Host-associated > Plants > Phyllosphere > Unclassified | place... | reverse complement strand
CAGGGGGACTCTGACTTTCCGGCAGACGGATACGATACTGACAGCATAGCGCAGCGGGTGATGGCGCTGTTACAGCAGCTCGGCATCACGCGCTTTCATCTGGCGGGACACGATATCGGTGCCTGGGTCGCCTGGTCGCTGGCGGCGCAGTTTCCGCAGCAGGTCAGCCGGCTGGCGCTGCTGGATGGCGGCATTCCGGGCATTACGCTGCCTGACTCGCTGCCCGTGGCCGGCGGTAACGCCTGGAAAACCTGGCATTTCGCCTTCCACTGCGTTAGCGATCTGCCGGAAGCGCTGATTGCCGGCCGGGAGGCGATCTACCTGGACTGGTTCTTTAACCGTAAAGCGGCCAGTCCGCACCGGATAGATGCGTCGGCGCGCGCCGAATATCTGCGCCTGTATCAGCAGCCCGGCGCGCTGCGGGCCGGGCTGGCTTACTACCGGGCGGTTGAGCAGTCGGCCGGCCAGAATCGCCAGCGTGCCCAGGCCGGAAAGCTGGCGCTGCCGCTGCTGGCGGTCAGTGCCGATCAGGGCTCGATACCGGATATGGCGACCCCGCTGCGTGCAGTGGCTGAGCAGGTCAGCGGTGCGGTTATCGGGGAATGCGGGCATTTTATTCCCGATGAGCAGCCGGAAAAACTGGCGGAAATATTAACGGATTTTTTTACTCACTGATCCGCTAAGCGGGTAACCGTGGCAGTGTGTCTGCCGTATCGCCTTAGGCCGCCAGCGACAGGCTGGCGGCGCTAAGCGGGGATGCTGATAGCATGAGGCAGGTCGTTCCGGGGGAATTATCCAGCCAGCTGACAGCACAGTTGAAAAGGCGCCGATCTGACTGCCCGGTCCGATCGATTGCCGGATAACCTGCGCGGTCGTTTTTTTCACCTTCAGCACTGACCCTACGCGTTACGGATAACCGCAATCGTGAAAACCGCCAGGGTGAACGCCATCGCTGTTATGCTGTTTTTATTCGTGATAAATCTGGCTACGCCCGCCATCGATCAGAATATCGGTGGCGTTGATAAAGCGTGCTTCGTCAGATGCCAGAAACAACGCAGTGTACGCCACTTCGCTCGGTTCACCGATGCGTTTACACGGCAGTAATGCCGCCTGACGCTCGCGTTCGGCCTGCGGGTCCGGACAGCTGGCCAGCCACGCTTCGGCTGCGGGCGTCATTATCAGTCCGGGCGAAATACTATTGATGCGGATACCCTGTGCGGCATATTCGACCCCCAGAGAGCGGGTCAGACCAATCAAACCGTGCTTCGCGACCGGATAAGGAAATGCGCCAGGGATGATTTTATGTCCGTGCACCGACGCGACGTTCACAATGTTTCCGTACTGGCGTGCCAGCATCCCCGGCAGCAAGCTGCGGATCAGGTTGTAAGGACCTTTCAGATTGGTCGCCATGCAACGCTGCCACTCTTCCTCTTCCAGCGCCAGCGGATCGCGAAACACGTTGATGCCTGCGCAGTTAATGAGAATATCTATGTGACCCAACGCTTGCTGTGCCTGCTGCACGGCGCTCTGTACCTGTTGCGGCTGTGTGACATCAGCTTCAACGGCAACACAGCGTTTTTTGTACTGGTGTTGCAGTCGGCTAGCCAGTGCCTCGGTTACGTCGCTATCGAGATCAAGCAACGCTACGCTGGCTCCTTCGCGAACAAACAGCTCGGCAATCGCACTGCCGATACCGCTCCCTGCGCCGGTAATAAGGGCTGTTTTATTGGGTAATCGTTCAGACATAGTCGCGTCCTTATGATGATGTCGGTAAAACCAGCCAGTCGGCGAGCCGGAATGTCTGCTCGCCACGCTGGAGCGTGATCAGCGGCCAGCTGTCAGTTCGCGTCAGCGCCTGAAGGCCCGGTTGATTAATTAAAAATGTGTCTTCGCTTTTTACACCACTCAGAGTCGGGTTCCATGCCACAGCAGTATGATTTTGTACTTCACTCTGCGTTTCAGGCGTAACAATCCAGTCGCGACAGCCATAGCCTGCCGGGCCGCCCTGATGATGATGACGCCAGGCATCGGCGTAGCCGTGTTGTTGATACGCCTTTGCAATGTCGCTAAACAGTGCTGCCCAGCTGCGCGGTGGCTGAGTTGCCGCCAGCATATCGGCATGGATATTGATCAGCGACAGGAAGCGCTGGCGCAGGGAAGCATCGGGTTCACCGATCTGGACCATGCGTGAAAGACTGACGTGCAGACCGTGTCGCTCTGCCCCCAGCGTAATCAGCATCTGGCGTTTCAGCTTCTTCTGTGTCGGCACAGGGTGCTTAAAAGCGGCGATGCGCTCATCGGCCGCGACCAGGGTACAAACCGGGCGGATACCGCACGATAAGCAGGCCACCGCTATAGCCGCTTCTACCTCGTATTCCGTTACGCCAGCGCGCAACTGACGTGCCACATCTTCGACAATTCTGGCCGTTTCTGCGCCTAACGCCTGAAAACGCTCTCTTTCCTGCTGATTCAGCCCCTGGCGAAGCACGATCATTTTTTGCTGAATATCTGCTGTGGTTGCAATGGCGGTATCACTGCCAATATTGCCGCCAGGCAACACTGTGCTCATTGACTGATACCAGGGGTAATGTTGTGTGGCGCAGGAAAACGGTAGTGGCTCCTCAGCAACAATGCGCGGCAGTTCGTTATCCGGTGCGAATAACAGAACATTGTCGCGGGTAACCAGCAGGCTGGCGACACCGGTTTCGGCGCGCTCAACCACATAATAACTGGCTCCTTCTGTCAGCCAGGCGATGTTATCGCGCCGCGTCAACAGCACCGCATCCAGCTGCCACTGATCCAGTGCGTTTTGCAGACGTAGCAGTTTTTCACTCATCAGGTGTTTCCTTCTAACAACAATTCAGCGGCGCGGTGTGCCACTGCCATCACAATCGCGTTGGTATTTCCGCTGATAATATTCGGCATCATTGAGGCATCAACCACGCGCAGCCGCTGCACGCCGCGCACACGCAGGTCATCAGTCAGCACTGCCAGCGGATCATCATCATGCCCCATCCGGCAGGTGCCAACCGGGTGATAACCGGTTTTCACCATGCGTTTACAGTGCTCAGTAATCGCCGCTTCCGAGGTCACATCCGCGCCCGGGAAAATTTCCTGCCTGACCATGGTGGCAATCGGCGTAGTGGCTATCACCTGACGGGCAAAACGGAACCCGGCGAGGGTGCGGGCCAGATCATCCGGATGACCAAAAATTTGCGTATCTATCACCGGAGGGGTGCTGGCTTTAGCATCCCGCAGTGTCACTTCTCCGGTAGCTTTGGGCCGTAACAACAGCGAATTAACGGTAACGCCATGGCCCGGATCGGCACCCATCACATCGCGATCAAGGTAGACCGTCGGCACACAAAACATCTGAACAGTGGGCGAGGCACTGAAGTCGAGCGGATCAAAAAATGCGCAGGTTTCCACCCCGGTGGTTGTTACCGGGCCGGTTTTAAACAGCATGTATTGCAGACCCGCTTTGAACATCGGCCAGCCACGATCCTGACCGTAATATCCGAATGCGCCTTTGGTGCTGGCAACGACCGGGACTTCGTAGTGGTCCTGCAGGTTTTTCCCCACGCCTGCCAGGTGATGGCGTAACGCGATACCGTGCTGCTCAAGTTGCTCCTGTGGACCGATGCCGGATAGCATCAGCAGCTTTGGCGTCTGATACGCGCCAGCGGCCAGTATCACTTCCTGTGACGCGCGCACCTGCTGCGAATCACCCTGTTTGCTGTAGCGCACGCCGCAGGCACTATCGCCGTCAAACAGAATCTCCTCAACCACTGCCTGGGTGACAATCGTCAGACGCTCATCCTGCCGCAACGGATTGATGAACGCATCAACCACGCTACAGCGCTGTCGCGTCTGACCATTAATGGTGTGTTGCATAAAGCCGACGCCGAACGGATTTCCCGTGTTGAAATCTGGCGTATAAGGAATGCCGAGCTCCTGCAGGGTCTTTACGTAAGCCCGGCTCAGCGGGCTAAAATGCCCGAGATGCGAGACTTTCATCGGGCCACCAACGCCATGAAAAGGTGCACCGAGATGATCGTTATCTTCGATAGCAGTGAAGTGCGGCAGCAGCGCGTCCCAGGACCAGTCGGTGCCCTGATTGCCCAGCGCACTGTTCCAGTCGGCGTAATCCTGCTTATGTCCGCGCATATACACCATGGCATTGACCGTTGAACCCCCACCCAGCACTTTGGCCTGCGGCACAATCACGCCACGACCATTGAGCTGTGGCTGATTTTCGGTCTGGTGCATGGTCAGATATTTATCGCTGGCGAGAAACTTCATATAACCCGCCGGCATTTTCAGCACCGGATGATATTCATCACTTCCTGCTTCCAGCAGCAGCACGCGCGCGTTGCCTTGCTGCACCAGGCGGGCTGCAACGATGCAGCCTGCGCTACCCCCGCCCACCACCACGTAATCAAACTCTTTCATAGGTCACTCTTTACTCCGAAACGACAGAATCTAAACGACGCAGACGCTGCGCGTTGGGGTTGTGTTGCTCGCCGGGATCAAGCGGGCTGAGCAGGTAACGCCAGGAAACGCCAGCGCTGACCAGATATAAAAATGCATACCCCCAAATCACGCCTGACGTACCGAACAGCGAATTAATGGCTGCATACAGCGCCGGACCAAAGAAGGTGGATAATCCGGCGGCAAAGCAATAAATTGCCATCGCATTACCTTTGTCTTTCGGCTGGCAAAGGGAGGAGAACAGCGCGGCGGCAGGCACGTAGCCGCACAGCGTGATGCCGTACAGGCAGGCGCAGATTACGCTGAGAATAAAGCTGCCGTGGCTCCACAGCGGCACAAAGTACATCAGCAGCATTGAGACACCCGAACCGAGGCCGCCAAACACGGTGAGCACCTTACGCCAGCCGATACGATCGCTAATTTTTCCGACAATCGGGTTAAAGCTCATCCCCACCAGTCCCATGATGGTAATCAGGCTGAGATACTCGGTCTGGGAAAAGCCAATCTGCTCGGTAAAAAATCCAGGCAGGAAGATGAAGAAGCCAAAGTAAGGTGTCGTATTGATGATGCGTACCACCGCGGCGGCGGCAATACGCGGCTCACGCCACAGAATATCAATGCCGCCCATCAGCGTGCGCCACGTACCCTGTTGCCGGTGCTCCTCATCCAGTAACGACTGATAACCACTGCGCTCTTTCAGCGCCAGCAGCATCACCAGCAGACCGACAGTCACCAGCACAAGCGACAGCCAGAAAGTGGCGTATTCGCCAACCAGCTGAATTGAAAAGATCGCCACCAGCGAACCCAGCGTTGGCAGGCCGCCGGTAAATGCCAGCCAGAACCAGCCGGTGGCCGAGCCGCGCATGTTGGCAGGCGCCGCGGCCTGGATCCAGACCAGAAATGCGTAAGCAAACATCGGATAGGCGATACCGCGTAAGCCATAGGTCAGCGCCAGCAGCAGCACGCTGTGCGAGGGCAGCGCAACGGCCAGAAACAGCACTTCGAACACAACCCAGATCAGGCCGCCAGCCAGCATAACTTTACGCGGACCAATGAGGGTTGAGAGCGAGCCCGCCAGCCAGGAACCCAGCGTGACGGTAACGCCGTAGAAGGCAATGACCGCTGCTGCAATATTTAGTGAGAAGCCATTTTTATGCAGGTAAGGTGCGAGATAGTTTGATTCAACTCCGTCGCCGATCATAAACAGCAGAACAGCGACGTAGCCCCAGGCCAGCGCCGGTGGAATACCGAGGCGTATCAGCCACGGATAGTTTGCAGATGAAGTTGTCATTATATTTTTCCGGTAGGTGTAGGTGTAGGTGTCAGCTCAGGTAAATAAAGCGTTCTCCCGGCATCAGCAGATGAAATTTTTTGCCGGGATAGCGAGTCAGCATGTCGTCAACAAACCAGGCGGGGTTGTCACGATTACAGCTGAACAGGTCGTAATGGCAGGAAAGAAGTAAATCGCTGCCAAGTGCGTGATGTAAATCCGCCGCGTCGCGAAAACTCATGTTAGGCATGATGCCCCGGGCCACACGGGCAGAGTCACCACCGTTTATCGGCAGCACGTTAATGGTGGGCTGAAGTTGCTGCATCTGTGCCCGGAGCTGTGGCGTCACCAGCGTGTCGCCGCTGTGCCAGAGACTGATGCCATCAGTGCTGATCAAGTAACCAAGGTAGCGATCGTTGCCCGCCTCGTCGTGTTCATACTCACTGTGCGCCGCCGCAATCGGTAATACGCTAAAGCTGCCGATTTCGAAGCGCTGACCCGTTTTAGCTGGGCGGCGATTGCTTATCGGCAGCCGGTGAATATCCGGTGCCGGCAGCCAGACCGGAAGATCGGGCGCGGCAAGAGCCAGAGGCTCAAGCGTTGCAAGGTCCATATGGTCGTCATGAAAATGGCTGATCAGCACCGCGTCACAGACGCTAAGCGCCTGCGGCGGCAGCACCGGCGGAAAATTCCGCACAAATTCGGTTTCAGGATCGTTGCGCTCAATGGCATCGCTTAGATAAGGGTCGATGGCCAGCATGTCGCCTGCCTGATTTTTGATTATCAGGCCTGCCTGACCAAGACTCCAGATAGCCAGAGCCTGAGCAGGGACCTGGGTTTCGGACAGTTCATTCGCCAGTTCCTGAGCATTGCGTAACATGAAAGCCATAGTCATTTTCCTTCAACATGATAAGGCCGGACTCTAAAGCAATGGTTACAGCGAGGATGGCGTAACCATCACAGAAGACAGTAAACAATGTTTAGTAAACTCAGGCTGACCCGAAGAAAGGAGGGAGCGATGAAGCTGTCAGGACTTAATAATTCCCAGGTACGTAAACATAACAAGGCGTTGTTTATGCACCTGATGTGGCGGAATAAGCGGCTGAGCAAATCGCAGCTGGCACAGCTCAGTGGGTTAACCATTCCCGCTGCGAGTAAAATTTTGCAGGAACTGCTGGATGAGAAGAAGGTGCAATATTCCAGCATGACGCTCAGCACTCGCGGTAACAGCAACGGCAGCTTTCAGTTGCCGTCAGAAGGTGCGTGGACGCTCTGTCTGTGCGTAAAGCCTTCCAGCATAGAGTTGCAGCTGGCAGATGCTCAGCTTGTCGCGCAGGGGGAATATCAGCAGATCGCTATCCATGCGCTATCGCCCGAGCAGCTGCTGCTCGACATTGAAACGGTATGGCGGCAAACCTGCAAACAGTGGCCAAAGCGACGCATTAACCTTGCACTGGCGGTGCACGGTCAGGTCGATCCGGTAACTGGTGTCTCTCAGCATATGCCGCAGGCACCCTGGAAAAGCCCGCTGCAGCTGAAGTTCCTGCTGGAAGAGAAACTGAATGTAGACGTGCGCGTCGATAACGATTGCGTCATGCTGGCGCTGGCGGAGAAGTGGCTGAACAGCAATGCACTCAGTGAATTCTGCGTAATTAACGTTGATTACGGCATCGGATCTTCCTTTGTCATTAACGGTGAAATATTCCGCGGTAATCTCTATGGCAGCGGTCAGATTGGACACACCATCATCGATCCGCATGGCAAACGCTGTAACTGTGGCCGTCAGGGCTGCCTGGAAACGGTCGCCTCGCTGAGTACGTTAAAGCAACTGGCGCAGCTCCGCGCCCCTGATGCGACATCGCCGACCAGCCGTGAATTACTGGCGGCATGGCAGGCTGGCGAGTCGTGGATCGTTGAGTGGGCTCAGCGCAGTGCAGAAGCGATTGGCATGAGTCTGTACAACTTCCTCAATACATTAAATATCAATCAGATATGGATTTATGGACGCAGTTGTACCTTCGGCGAAAGCTGGTTACGGACTATTGTCAGTCAGATTGACTTCAACCCTTTTGATCCACGCGATGCCCTGAAAAGCAAAGCCACGAATGTGCATTTTGGCCAGTTGGACCGCGCACGTCAGGTTTTGGGTATTGGCTATTTATATGTCGAAGCCGATCCTTCCGCAGCATAGATTACTAAACTCCTGTTACTAAAATCTGTGAAGACCTGAGCTTTCACCTGCTGGTAACAATGGTGATATAGCCGCACTTTGACCCTGTGCGGAGAATTCGCGTGAACAATCATCAAAACCTCAATATGCGTTACGTCTGGAGCATCTGCCTGGTAGCGGCCTGCGGCGGTTTGCTTTTTGGTTACGACTGGGTGGTGATCGGGGGCGCAAAACCCTTTTATGAAGCCTGGTTTGGTGTTACCGATCCGGCGATGTCGGGCTGGGCAATGAGTTCTGCGCTGGTTGGTTGTGTTTTCGGCGCGCTGGTCTCAGGCTGGTTCGCCGATAAACTGGGACGCCGGATACCGCTGATTACTGCCGCCCTGCTGTTTGTGGTCTCAGCCATTGGCACCGCGCTTGCCAGTAACTTTGAGGTTTTTGTCTGGTGGCGAATTCTGGGCGGGGCAGGCATTGGGATTGCCTCGGCATTAAGCCCGATGTACATCGCTGAAATCAGCCCGAGCGCGAAGCGTGGGAAATTTGTTGCGGTTAATCAGCTCACCATTGTGATAGGTGTACTGGCCGCACAACTGATTAACCTGCTGATTGCCGATCCGGTGACAGGCGAAGCCTCCCAGGCCGCGCTGCGTGAAACCTGGAATGGTCAGTACGGCTGGCGCTGGATGTTCGCGTCGGCAGCGGTGCCTTCAGTGCTGTTTTTAATGCTCATGATGTGGGTGCCGGAATCGCCACGCTGGTTAATGCTGGCCGGCAAAAACGATCGCGCACTGGCTACGCTGAGCAAAATCGGCTCATCTGGCTATGCGCAGCAAACGCTCCGGGAGATTGCCCATGCCATACATAATGATCGTCAGCAGACGCGCGCCAGCTTCGCCTCTCTTTCAGAACCCCGGGTACTGCCGATAATGATCACCGGCATCATACTGGCCGTTTTTCAGCAGTGGTGCGGCATTAACGTTATTTTCAATTACGCGCAGGAGATTTTTGCTTCGGCTGGCTTTGATATTAACGGTACGCTGAAATCCATTGTCGCAACCGGACTGATCAACCTTGTCGCCACCGTGCTGGCTCTGCCTCTGGTTGACCGTCTGGGTCGCCGTAAGTTAATGCTGATCGGTGCAGGTGGTCTGACGGTGTGCTATGCGCTGATTGCGGGTGCGTATACGCTGGGCATAACCGGCTGGCCCGTCTTGATTCTGGTGCTGGCAGCGATTGGCGTGTATGCCTTAACGCTGGCACCCGTAACCTGGGTGCTGCTGGCGGAAATCTTTCCGAACCGTATTCGTGGCCTTGCGATGTCAGTGGCAACCCTGGCACTGTGGATAGCCTGTTTCGTACTGACCTACACTTTCCCGATTTTAAATGCCGGCCTCGGAGCCGCAGGCAGCTTTATGCTGTACGGGGGGATTTGCGCGGCAGGTTTCCTATTTGTCGTGAAGCGAGTGCCGGAAACCAAAGGCAAATCGCTGGAGGAGCTTGAAGAACAGCTGTGTGGTAAAGCCCCCGTCGCCTCAAAGCAACGCATCGTTTCCTGACATTAAGGGTGGCGAGCGGCAGATTAGACTGGATAAGCCGATGGTGACCTGAGCTTCAGCAGCACGCATCCATGAGTAGCTTTTCCGCATTAAGGGAAACAGGGGATAAAGCGCTGTAGCTGGGGTAACGGACTGCATCACGTGAGGTTGGTCACGGTGATGCAGTCCCTGCCAGGTATCAACCTATCCGTTTCACATCCCCCACCAGCAGGATGTAGGAGAGCGCACCTATCAGCGCGACGGCCGCGATATAGATGAGAGCCGGACCAAAACCGTAATCCTGCGCCAGATAGCCGATAACCAGGGGAACGGTGATGCCGCCAAGACCACCGACGAAATTAAATACGCCCCCGGTCAACCCGATCAGACGCATCGGGGCCAGCGAAGAAACCAGCGACCAGGTTATTGATGCAAAACCATTACCGAAAAAGGCTACTGCCATCAGTATCATGATCCACATCGGGTCATTCGTGTAGTTCGCACCCATAATGCAGGTTGAGATCAGCAGACCACATATTATCGGGGTTTTACGCGCCACGCCCAGCGAGAAGCCTTTTTTAACCAGTTTATCCGCCAGCCAGCCAGAAAGCAGCACGCCGAAAAAAGCGGCCAGGAACGGAACCGTCGTCATAAAGCCGGCTTTGAGTGCGGTAATTCCTTTCTCCTGGGTAAGGTAATTCGGGAACCAGGTGAGAAAAAACCATAACGTCGAGGTCACGGCGAACTGTCCCAGATACACGCCCAGCAGTTTACGGTGGAATACCAGCTTCCAGTCGGCCTTGCTCAGTGACTGACGCGCCTCTTTGACCAGCGGTGCATCGCCGTCAACCAGGCCGCCTCCGGCCTGAATATAATCCAGTTCGGCCTTACCGATCCCTTTCGTAAGACGGGGTGGCTGATAAACCCTGAACCAGACTAATGACCAGACAATACCGATGCCGCCGGTGAGGATAAACACCCAGTGCCAGCTTAATAGCTCCTGAATCCAGATGAGCAGAGGCGTTAAAAATGCCAGACCGACAAACTGGCCTGAAGTGAAAAAACCAACGGCGGATGCTCGCTCCTGTTCCGGGAACCAGCTTGTCACCATGCGATTATTGGTCGGGAAGGCGGGAGCCTCAAAAACGCCGGTAATGGCCCGCAGGCTAATCAGAGAAATCAGCCCGGTGGCGAATCCCTGCAGCAGGGTTGCAACTGACCATCCCAGGATAGCAATAAAGTAGGTCAGTCTTGAGCCAACCCGATCAAGAAACCAGCCGCCGGGGATCTGACATAAGGTATACAGCCAGGCAAAAGCGGAAAAAACATACCCCATTTCTGCTTTGGTAATACCGAACTCTTCCTGAATGTGTGCCGACGCTACCGCCAGGTTTGCCCGGTCGACGTAACAGATCACCACCGTAATAAAGATCATAAACAGCGTCAGATAACGACGACGCCCTGGTTTTTCAGTATTAATCGGAATATGCATCGCAATCTGTCTCCAGATTTTGGGCATAGCAAAGCC
>Ga0308167_1004048_pt1 | contig 11010 bp, 10 predicted proteins | sample PhyCR1_2_FD_202138 | JGI IMG/M metagenome (GOLD analysis project Ga0308167, IMG submission 202138) | Phyllosphere microbial communities from UC Gill Tract Community Farm, Albany, California, United States - DLSLRC.R1 | ecosystem: Host-associated > Plants > Phyllosphere > Unclassified | place... | reverse complement strand
CTGAATTCGTCCAGCCCCATTCCCAGTAACAGTAGTGTAGCACGTTCGTCACCTGCCAGCTCACCACACATGCCAGTCCATTTACCTTCAGCATGAGACGCATCAATAACTTGCTTGATGAGGTTCAATACTGACGGTGTCATTGGGTTATACAGGTGCGAAATCAAATCATTACCACGATCTACTGCAAGAGTATACTGCGTCAAATCGTTTGTCCCAATGCTAAAGAAGTCGACTTCTTTAGCCAGGTGACGGGCAATCACGGCAGAAGCGGGGGTTTCAACCATAATGCCGACTTCGATTGACTCATCAAACGCTTTGCCTTCTTCGCGTAACTGCGCTTTAAGCAGCTCCAGTTCCGCTTTCAGACTGCGTACTTCTTCGACCGAAATAATCATCGGGAACATGATACGCAGCTTACCGAAGGAGGAGGCACGCAGAATGGCGCGCAGCTGAGCATGCAGGATCTCTTTACGATCCATCGCGATACGGATAGCACGCCAGCCCAGGAACGGGTTCTCTTCTTTTGGCAGGTTCATGTAAGGCAGGTCTTTGTCACCGCCGATGTCCATGGTACGCACGATAACGGCCTGCGATCCCATCGCTTCAGCAACGGCTTTATAGGCCTGGAACTGCTCTTCTTCAGTAGGCAGCGAATCGCGATCCATAAACAGGAACTCGGTGCGGTACAGACCAACACCTTCAGCGCCGTTACGTTCGGCACCGGCGATATCACGCACGGTTCCGATATTGGCGCAGACTTCGACCTGATGACCATCCAGCGTCACCGCCGGCAGGTCTTTCAGCTTGGCCAGTTCATGTTTTTCTGAATGATACTGATGCTGAACGGCTTTCAGCTCTTCCTGAACCGCTTCAGACGGGTTGATGTGAATCGCATTGTTCACGCCATCCAGAATAATGAAATCGCCGTTCTTGATCGTGGCGGTCACGTTACCGGTACCGACGATTGCCGGGATCTCTAACGAGCGAGCCATGATTGACGTGTGCGAAGTCCGACCGCCCAAATCGGTAATAAAGCCCAGCACCTTTTTCAGGTTCAGCTGTGCGGTTTCTGACGGCGTTAAATCTTTCGCCACCAGAATAGATTCGTCCTGGATTGCGCTCAGGTCGACAATGTGCAGACCTAAAATATTTTGCAGCAGGCGTTTGCCGATATCGCGCACGTCCGCCGCGCGCTCTTTCAGGTATTCATCGTCCAGCTCTTCCAGGGCTTTAGCCTGGGCGTCAATCACTGAGTTCACAGCGGCATCGGCAGTAGCGTGATCTTTTTTGATCAGGTCGGTGATTTCCTGCTCCAGCTCTTCATCTTCCAGCAACATGATGTGGCCTTCGAAGATCGCTGCTTTTTCTTCACCCAGGGTTTCGCTGGCTTTAATGCGAATGGCTTCCAGCTGCTCAGCCGCTTTGCCACGGCCCTGAAGAAAACGCTGAATTTCCTGCTCAACCTGATCATCTGAAATCTTTTTGCGGTTGATGACGATCTCGTCTTCTTTCAGCAGCAGAGCTTTGCCGAAAGCGATACCTGGTGATGCTAAAATGCCTGAAATCATAACCTTACCTTTTTATCACGATGGCTGACTGGACTCGTTGCATTGCCATAGTCGTGGGACACGTACTCTACGAAAGCAATAACGCGGACAGTTTGTCCGCGATCAAGATGTTGCACGCAATGGCGCAGAAGAGTCGTTTTAAAGCGGTGCAGAAAGGAGATTACTCCAGTTCCGCCATCAGCTTAACCAAATGCTCTACGGCTTTTTGCTCATCTTCACCTTCCGCAGAAAGTGTGACAACGGTGCCCTGGGTCAGACCCAAAGTCTGCAGCTTGAACAGGCTTTTAGCGCTGGCAGATTTACCATTGGAGGTGACAGTGATTTCTGACTGGAAGGCTTTAGCTTCTTTGACAAATTGCGCAGCAGGGCGAGTATGCAGTCCGTTTGGTGCGGTAATGGTAACTTCTTGCTGGAACATTCTATTTCCCCAACTTTTTCAGGATTAGTGTTATGGATCTAAAGTCTAGCCTGGAGCCGTAACTTTAGCCTGTGTAGGTGCGCGGGTATACATCTTACTGTCTGACAAATGCGCTTGAATGAGTCTTTCTTTCCCGCTGAGTGTCAAAAAGCGTTTTGAGCACGTCACCGGGTAATTATGCCGTGATTCGCCCTTTCACTAAATCTGAATATTGACTCAGCTTGATCCACTTCAAAGGAGGATTAATTTCAGGCTTCGAAATAATTGGCAGTCTAAATACCAGAGCCACGTTACTGAAATCAATCTGCCGCATGGTAAAAGTGAGATCTACGCCACAAAAAAGCACCCATCTGGGTGCTTTTTAAGCATTTATCCGAAAGCGTTCCCGCTTACTGCAGTTCTTTCTCGGTAAAGAGATCGGCAAACAGGGCAGTACTCAGATAGCGCTCACCAGAAGAGGGGAGAATAACCACAATATTCTTGTTGGCATAGGCTTCGTCTTCCTGCAGCTTCAGCGCGGCGGCGACGGCAGCGCCAGAGGAAATACCTGCCAGAATACCTTCTTCTTCCATCAGACGACGTGCCGTAGAGATAGCTTCTTCGTTGGTGATCGCGACAGCCAGGTCAATCAGCGCCAGATCCAGGTTGCCCGGAATAAAGCCGGCCCCGATGCCCTGAATTTTGTGTGGGCCAGGTTTCAGCTCTTCGCCTGCCATTGCCTGAGCAATCACGGGAGAATCGGTTGGCTCGACCGCTACCGTGATCAACGATTTTTTACCCTTGGTGTTTTTGATGTAGCGGCTCACACCTGTCAGGGTGCCACCGGTGCCGACACCGGCAATAAACACATCCACTTCGCCATCGGTGTCTTCCCAGATTTCCGGGCCGGTGGTCTTCTCATGAATTTCCGGGTTGGCCGGGTTGCTGAACTGCTGCAGCAGCAAGAATTTATCCGGATTGCTGGCAACAATCTCTTCAGCTTTGCTGATTGCGCCTTTCATGCCTTTTGCGCCTTCGGTCAGCACCAGGTTCGCACCCAATGCTTTCAGCAGTTTACGACGTTCAACGGACATGGTCTCCGGCATGGTCAGCGTCAGCTTATAACCGCGTGCGGCAGCCACGTACGCCAGTGCAATCCCGGTGTTACCACTGGTCGGCTCAACCAGCTCAATGCCGGGCTTAAGAATACCGCGCTTTTCTGCGTCCCAAATCATATTGGCACCGATACGGCATTTCACACTAAAGCTTGGGTTACGGGACTCAACCTTGACAAGGATGCGGCCGTTACCGATGCGGTTCAGTCGAACCAGCGGCGTATGACCAATTGTTAAAGAGTTGTCTTCATAAATCTTGCTCATAGCCTGTCCTTAACTGTATGAATTATTGGGAACCCTCAGAGCATACCTGTTCTTCTTTCTGGCGGAAGGAAAGAAATCATATATCTATATGTCTCATGGCAATAAGACCTGCAAAAAATCGCATAAGGCTGGCTGATGAGTTTAGCCTGGGTTCGCGCGGGCAAGGCGCGTGCGATAGCGATCAACCCACATCGCCGTTGCGCCACAAACCGCCACCGGCATGATGGCAAGGTTAACCACAGGAATCATGGTAAACAGGCTGACCAGCGCCCCAAACTGCATATTCGCCGTCTTGTGCTGACGCAAGGCATGGCGCATTTGCTGAAAACCTACCTTATGGTTATCGAAAGGATAGTCGCAGTATTGAATGGACAGCATCCATGCGCTGAACATAAACCACAGCACCGGCGCGACAGTTTGCCCAAAGCCCGGAATAAAGTAGAGCAGCAGTAAGCCAAGCGCGCGGGGCAGGTAGTAGCCCAGCTTCTGTAATTCACGTTTCATGATACGCGGTATATCTTTGAGCATGCCGACCCAGCCGCTGTCGGGGAGCGGTTTGCCGGTCAGGCGCGCTTCCAGTTGTTCTGCCAGCAGGCCACAAAAGGGGGCAGCAATCAGATTGGCTATAGTGGAAAAGAAGTAGCTGAACACCAGCACGACGGAAATCACAGACAGCGGCCACAGTAAATAGCTCAGCCACTGCAGCCAGTCTGGCACATGGGACATTAACTGTGGTATCCACGTATCCAGCTGGTAAAAAAGCCACACGAAAGCGCCGCCCAGCAGAACGATATTGACCAGTAAAGGGATGATCACAAAGCGCCTGATGCCGGGTAATCTGACCAGCTTCCAGCCCTGGCTGAAGTAGTGCACACCGTTAAATGAGGATACCGAATTGTTTACAGCCATAGAGCCCATTCTCCTGAAGATGTTAAGGCGCGCCCACTATAACCTGGCTTTTTCTGCTGGCCAGGTGCCGTTTGGGTAAAAAAACAGCGAAAAAGCGTGGGTGGTCTATCTTATTTGTGAGAAAATACTGCACAGACTTGCACTTATCTGGCAGGGCAAATACAGTTAGAGAATAAAGTTTGCCGCGGTGGCAAGGTATTGGAACAACAGAGAATACAATGATGCAGGATTTGCGTCTGATATTAATCGTTGTTGGCGCGATCGCCATTATAGCGCTTCTTATTCACGGACTGTGGACCAGCCGTAAAGAGCGCTCTTCAGTGTTCCGCGATCGCCCGCACAAACGTTTGAAACAACGTGATGAACATGATGATGAGACCCTGACCGATGACGTAGCAGAAGGCGTCGGTGAAGTTCGTGTGCGCCACACGCGCGAACACCAGGAGCCTCATTTCGATGACACTCGCGTGCAGCCGGACGAGCCTGTCACAGCAGCGCGTGCGCGTCAGTCATCCACCGCCGGGCCTGACAGCGATCCGCTCTTTGCCCCAGCGCCAACGTCTGAACCTACGCCCCAGCAACGGCCCGCGCCAGCACGCCAGCAGCCTACCTTTGTTGCCGCGCCTCCGGTACAGGCGGACCCTCTGCTGGATGCCGACCCGCTGGATGCGGTGCAGCCTAATCCGGTGTACCAGGCGGCACCTGAGCCTGAGCCTGAAGTGGTTAGCCCGCCGCAGCCTAAGCAGCCCGAGTCCCGACCGGCGGCCAGCAGCAAACCGAAAGAAGCCGTGTTGGTTCTGCATGTTGCCGCCCATTCTGGTGGTCAACTTAATGGTGAAGCGCTGTTACAGGGCATTTTGCAGGCCGGCTTCCAGTATGGCGAAATGAACATCTTCCATCGCCATCTCAGTCCGGCCGGAAGTGGCCCGGTGCTGTTTAGCCTGGCTAACATGGTCAAACCCGGCTCATTTAATCCAGACGAAATGACCGACTTCACTACGCCTGGCGTGTCCATTTTCATGATGGTGCCGTCGTATGGTGATGCGAATCAGAATTTCAAACTGATGCTGCAGTCGGCACAGCGCATTGCGGACGATGTCGGTGGCGTGGTACTTGATGACGAGCGCCGCATGATGACGCCGCAGAAACTGGAAACCTACAAAGCGCGTATCCGCGATGTGGTTGAATCCAGAGACTGATCCGCACTTTTCCAATTTGTTATGATAAACCCCCGCCTGTCGGGGGTTTTTTATCTGATGGGGTTATATGAAATCCGTCCAGGAACACATCACCGAACTGCGCACTACGCTGCGCCATCATGAATACCTTTATCACGTAATGGATGCGCCGGACGTTCCCGATGCGGAATACGACCGTTTGATGCGTGAACTGCGTGAGCTTGAAGAACAACATCCCGATCTGATTACCCCGGATTCACCGACGCAACGCGTGGGTGCTGCTCCGCTGATGGTGTTTGAGCAGGTACGTCATGAAGTTCCCATGCTGTCACTGGATAATGCTTTTGATGAAGCCAGCTTTAGAGCGTTCAATAAACGCGTTCAGGATCGACTAAAAAGCAGCGACGATCTGGTTTACTGCTGCGAACTCAAACTGGATGGCCTGGCCGTCAGCCTCTTGTATGAAGATGGACTGTTAACCCGTGCCGCTACACGTGGAGACGGGACGACCGGCGAGAATATCACCACCAATGTGCGGACGATTCGCGCCATTCCGCTGCGGCTCAAAGGCGATAATATTCCCGCCCGCGTTGAAGTGCGCGGTGAAGTCTTTATGACCCAACGCGGTTTCGAAAAGCTGAACGCTGAAGCGCGCCGTACCGAGGGCAAAGTCTTTGCCAATCCGCGCAATGCGGCAGCGGGTTCCCTGCGCCAGCTTGATCCGCGAATCACCGCGAAACGACCACTGACCTTCTTTTGCTACGGGTTAGGTCTGCTGGAAGGGGGCGAGATGCCGCGCAGCCACATGGCGCGTCTGCAACAGTTTAAAGCCTGGGGTTTGCCCGTCAGCGATCGTATTCGTCTGGCTCATAATGCCGATGAAGCTCTGGCGTTTTATCACGACGTTGAAGCCCAGCGTACAGCGCTGGGGTTTGATATTGATGGCGTGGTGATCAAAGTCGATTCTCAGGATTTGCAGGAAAAACTGGGCTTTGTGGCCCGCGCCCCCCGTTGGGCTGTGGCCTTCAAGTTCCCCGCTCAGGAGCAGATGACCGTGGTGCGTGATGTCGAATTCCAGGTCGGCCGTACAGGGGCGATTACGCCTGTCGCCCGACTGGAGCCGGTGCAGGTGGCAGGCGTCATGGTCAGCAATGCCACCTTGCATAATGCGGACGAGATTGAACGGCTTGATCTGCGTATCGGCGATAAGGTGGTTATTCGCCGTGCCGGTGACGTTATCCCTCAGGTGGTGAATGTCATCGCCAGCGAACGTCCTGAGGATGCCCGTGAAATCGTGTTTCCTGCCCACTGTCCGGTCTGCGGGTCTGATGTGGAGCGCATCGAAGGCGAAGCCGTGACGCGTTGTACCGGTGGGTTGATCTGTGGCGCGCAGCGCAAAGAAGCGTTGAAGCATTTTGTGTCGCGCCGTGCCATGGATGTGGATGGCATGGGCGATAAGATCATCGATCAACTGGTGGAAAAAGAGTATGTCAAAACGCCAGCGGATCTGTTCCGTTTAACCCGTGAAACCCTGACCGGTCTGGATCGCATGGGCGCGAAATCAGCGCAGAATGTGGTCGATGCGTTAGAGAAGGCCAAATCCACCACGCTGGCGCGCTTCCTGTATGCACTGGGGATTCGTGAAGTCGGAGAAGCCACGGCGGCTAATCTGGCCAACCACTTTGGTGAGTTGCAGAAGGTGATGGACGCCGATCTTGATGCGTTGATTGCGGTGCAGGATGTCGGCACCGTCGTCGCTAAGCATGTCCGCAACTTTATGGAAGAAGAGAGCAATCGGGAAGTCATCCGTCAGTTGGTTGAGGATATTGGCATTCACTGGCCGCAAGTGGTGGTGGTAAAAGCCGAAGAGATTGACAGTCCATTTGCAGGCAAAACCGTGGTGCTCACAGGTTCGCTGTCACAGATGAACCGGGACGATGCCAAGGCCCGTCTTACCGAACTCGGCGCGAAAGTGAGCGGGAGTGTGTCCAGGAAAACCGATTTGCTTATCGCTGGCGAAGCTGCCGGTTCTAAGCTGGTGAAAGCGCAGGAGCTGGGCATTGAAGTGATTGATGAGGCTGAAATGATTCGGTTATTGGGGGCCTGAAATGGACAAACAGTATCTGGTTGAGATTGCCAATACAGCCATGCCCTTTGGCAAATATAAAGGCCGGATGCTGATTGATTTGCCTGAACCCTATTTGCTGTGGTTTGCCCGCAGTGGTGATTTTCCGTCAGGGCGTTTAGGTGAGCTGATGCAGCTGACGCTGACCATTAAAATTGAAGGGCTGGAAGGGCTGGTGAAGCCCTTAAAGCGCGGTGAATAAGCACGCTGCCTCGTGGGTATCAAGCCAACGAGGCAGCGTTTGGGTTATTTCTGCGATTCCACCGCCGCGGCTTTCACTTTTTTAGCCTGCATGTCGTTGGTTTTCTTATAGCGCCCGGCTATAAACGAACACACCATTAACTGAACCTGATGAAAGATCATCAAGGGTAAAACGATGATGCCGACCGCACTGGCGGGGAACAGAATGTTCGCCATGGGCACGCCGTTTGCCAGGCTCTTTTTAGAACCACAGAACAGAACAACGATCTCATCCGGGCGGCTGAAGCCGAACAGACGAGAGGCAAAGTAGTTAATCAGCAGTACGATCGTCAGCAGCAGTACGCATCCCGCCAAAATCCACAGCAGCGTATCAACGCCCACGCGTTTCCAGATGCCGTTGACCACGGCTTCACTGAAGGCGGAATAAACGACTAACAGAATGGAGGTTTGATCGGTAATCCCAATCAGACCACGATGTCTTTCCACCCAGCCGCTAATCCAGCGACGCGACAGATGGCCCAGAACAAAAGGCACCAACAGCTGCAGCATGATTTTTCCCACCTGCTCCAGACCATCGCCCGGCCCGTTACTATTGACGTCCATGACCAGATTCACCAGCAGCGGGGAGATAAATACGCCCAACAGGCTGGATGCCGATGCGCTACATACCGCGGCGGCAACATTCCCGCCGGCCATCGAGGTAAAGGCAATCGCTGACTGCACGGTGGCAGGTAAGATACACAGATACAGGAAACCGGTATAAATCTCTGCGCCGACGTTTACCGGATGCCACCAGACAATTAGCATGCCGATAGCCGGGAACATCACAAACGTACTGCACATAATCCAGAGATGGAGACGCCAGTGGCTGCTACCGGCAATGATTTTTTCCCGCGATAGCTTGGCACCATGCATAAAGAAAAGCAGGGCAATCGCGGCGGTAGTGAGGTACTGGAAAACGTCAACGAAGCCGCCTCTGGCAGGAATAAAAGAGGCCAACAACACGGTGATGATAAGCTTTATCATCATTGGGTCTATACGTAAAAATCCCATCGTTACAATCCGGTTAAATTAAGTCTGAGAGGATTGTGCGTGATGCGGGTTTAGAAATAAAATTAATTTATTAGATTAATCTATGTGAGAAATCGATGAATTACTCTTTGCGTCAGCTACGCACCTTTGTTGCCGTTGCCCACTATGGCGGCTTTAGCCAGGCCGGGCAGGCTATTGGCCTGAGCCAGTCAGCGGTGAGCCACAGTATAAAAGAGTTGGAAAATGAAATCGGCGTTCGTCTGCTGGACCGTACGACGCGCGAAGTGGTCCTGACCGAGGCCGGACAGCAGCTGGCATCGCGTATGGAAAGGCTGCTGGAAGAGATGAATACGACGCTGCTTGATATTCGCAGCTACGGCGAACAGCGCAGTGGGACGGTGAGAATCGCGGCCAGCCAGACCATTTCTGCGCACCTGATGCCGCAATGTCTTGCCGCCAGCCAGCATAGCTATCCTGATATTAAGATCATTTTGCACGATCGCGTTCAGCAATGGGTGTTAGAAAGTGTACGCAATGCTGAAGTCGATTTTGGGATCGTCATCGGCCCGCTTAATGACACGGATTTTGACTGCTGTGCGATTCTGGACGAACCTTTTCTGCTGTTGTGCCGGGAAGACGATCCGCTTGCCGAGGTAGCACTGGCGCAGTGGTCTATGTTGGACGGCAGGACGATGGTGCTGCAGGATTACGCTTCAGGCAGCCGGATATTAATTGATGCGGCTTTACGCCAGCAGAACGTGAATATTAACGTAATCCAGGAAATCGGCCATCCCGCTACGCTCTTTCCCATGGTCGATGCGGGCATCGGGATCAGCATTTTACCGGCTCTGGCGTTACCGCTACCGGCGGGGCGTGCACTAACGGTACGGCGTCTCTATCCTGAGATCAATCGCACCCTGACGTTAATTAAGCGTAAAAATCGCTCTTTAACGCCAGCGGCCGAAGCGATATGGCAGGAAGTGCGTCAGCAGGCAAGATTGCTGACGCAACAACGCGAATCCAGACCTGCGTTTTAAATATAAACGTCAAGTTGGTTGTTTTGCGTAGGGCGATTGACACCATCTGCAGGGACAGTATTACCTTCTTTTTGCGCCTGCTTTGCTTCAGCTTTCTGTTGCTCTTTGCGTTGTAACTGCTGGATTTGCGCTTCTAAAACCTGGATTTGTGCCTTAATCGTATCTTGCTGCTTCTTTTTCTCCTCTGTGGTCATCGTCTTATCGTCGCCCAAACTTTTCAGTTGATCGTTGAGACGAGAAATCTGCTTATTCAGGCTGGCGATTTGTGATGCGGTATCACTTGAATTGACCGTGTCTGATGAACTGCCGCTTCCGATACTCGGTGTGCTGGTTAATATAGTTGTCATGAGGCTCTCCTTACAATTAGACGTTTTAGGTTATCGGACGTTAACAGGAAAAGCTTAATGTCTCTGAGTGTTAAATATGTGAAAAGATTCTTACATTCTTACGTGAGGTTAAGGTGGGCAGGGAAGAGAAGCGGTGACGAGCAGGTAAGATGGACCCGACTGTCATCTGAGCACAGAAAAGAAAAAGGGCTGCCAGCGCTTTATGTGAAGAGGGAAGTTGGACAGGGTTTCTCCCGTCCGGGCCTCACCCTTCGGGTGATGCTGGCGCATCAGCCTGAACCGCTTTGCGATTCAGTCGAACCTGCCGGCAGGTTCTCATCCCGCACGTTTTACGCACAGCAAAAAGGCGCCTTTAGGGCGCCCTTCAACATTGGTGGGTCGTGCAGGATTGCCTCGGCCCGGTGGGCCTCGCCCTTCGGGTGATGCTGGCGCATCAGCCTGAACCGCTTTGCGATTCAGTCGAACCTGCCAGCAGGTTCTCATCCCGCACGTCAGACATCGGAGCGCAGAAACGAAAAAAGCGCCTGAAGGCGCTTTTTTCTGAATTTGGTGGGTCGTGCAGGATTGCCTCGGCCCGGTGGGCCTCGCCCTTCGGGTGATGCTGGCGCATCAGCCTGAATCGCTTTGCGATTCAGTCGAACCTGCGGCAGGTTCTCATCCCGCACGTTTTACGCACAGCAAAAAGGCGCCTTTAGGGCGCCTTTCAACATTGGTGGGTCGTGCAGGATTCGAACCTGCGACCAATTGATTAAAAGTCAACTGCTCTACCAACTGAGCTAACGACCCGAAGTGGTGGGTGATGACGGGTTCGAACCGCCGACCCCCTCCTTGTAA
>Ga0308167_1004043_pt1 | contig 11019 bp, 9 predicted proteins | sample PhyCR1_2_FD_202138 | JGI IMG/M metagenome (GOLD analysis project Ga0308167, IMG submission 202138) | Phyllosphere microbial communities from UC Gill Tract Community Farm, Albany, California, United States - DLSLRC.R1 | ecosystem: Host-associated > Plants > Phyllosphere > Unclassified | place... | reverse complement strand
GCGAGAGAGGATTCGAACCTCCGACCCACTGGTCCCAAACCAGTTGCGCTACCAAGCTGCGCTACTCGCCGATGGGGGCGCATGTTACTGCGACCCCCGATCAGCGTCAACCGCTTTTTGCGCTTTTACCGCCGATCGCCTGGAAAGCACGCGGTTAGCGGCAATCCAGCCTCCGTCACGCCCTTTCGCTGTTGTTATTACAGCGATTTCGCCGGGCTGGTGGCTGGAGCCTGACACCAGTTATTGGCCGGGTTAATCCCGCCATCGGGTGAGGTATACCCCAGACAACCGAGAATGGTATCGAACAACTCCACATGACGATGGGTTTTGCCGACGCGCTGCTGCGCCTGAAGACGCTCAAAGTTGCTGCGGTTCTGGCTGTCGGCCAGATATTTATCAGACGCCCACACAATCATCGGTACGCGGAACTGCTCCGGTGGCGCCATTTCACGCGGTGTGCCATGCAGGTGCATGTTTTCGCTGATCGACTCACCGTGGTCAGCGGCATAGAAGACAATCGCCTTCTTATCACGCAGCTGATCCAGCACGCTATCGAGCATACTATCGACATAGAGCACCGAGTTGTCATAGGCATTAATCAACTGTGCCTTGCTGCAGGTTTCATCCACACCCATACATTCCGGCTGGTACTTCGCAAAACTGCGCGGATAACGCTGGGAATAGAGATAGTGCGAACCTTTGGTATGCAGCACCACCAGATGCTTCCCTTTCGGGAAACGATCCAGCGACGCCTTCATCTCTGGCACCAGCAGCATGTCGTCGACCGCTTTGCCCTGGTTACGCTTCTCTGAACCAATCTGCTCACGGAAAGCAAAGTTATTGGCGTTGATGTTGTCGTAGAACCAGACCTCGCTCTGCATCGCAAACAGCTCCGAGGTAAAGCCCAGCTCTTTCATCACCGCAAATACGTTCTGCTCTTTCAGCGTACGGCCAGGATTATCCATGGTGCCGCCTTCACGCACGAACATGCAGCGCAGCGACAGCTTGGTCGCGGTATCGCAGGATTCACCGCGGAACGCCACCAGGTTTTTCTCTTTCGACAGTTTAGGTGTGGTATCGCGATCGTAACCCAGCATTCCCATGTGATCCCAGCGGGTGGTTTCACCAATCACAAACACCACATAGGTGTCGTCCAGCCCGGCAGGCGCGACGTAGGTAAATTTTTTCGCCGGATCGAGCAGTTCCTCGCTGTTCAGCGACTCATCCATGCGGGTCCAGGCAAACAGTCCGACCGCCGCAAGCCAGTTCGAAGGAAGATAAGAGTGCGCCACCACACCACCGTAGCTCGGCAGATCGATGTTGGTGATCTCTTCATTATTCTTCTGCAGCTTGTCGAAAAACCGAATTGGCAGCCAGACCAGCGCCACGCAGAGCAGCATAATCAGGGTGGGCTTCAGGCGTTGACCCGGTGTACGCAGCTGTTCATTCAGCGTCATACTCAGTTTATTACGCCAGATCATTAACAGCGGCAGTGCGCTGACCAGCACCATCCACAGGATGAAATGGTAGCCAATCACCTCTTTGGAGAGATCGGTATCGGTGGTCATCACCGACGCTACAATGCCATAGCCAATCACAACGTTAAAAAATGTCATGTAATAGGCGGCGGCGACAGAAATCAGCACGATAAGCGTGGCGAGCACGCGATAAAACCACTTGCCACCCAGCGACAGCAGCCGCATCAGGAAGAAAGTCAGCAGAACAATCGCCACCACTTCGGTTACGGCAGTCAGCCAGTTAGTCACCGTCGATTTCGTCAGAAAACCGTCAAAACGGCGATAAAAAATCGGTAAATTCAATAATATACCGAGATAGAGCGCAAGCAGGAGCGACAACTTTTGCTGCGTTAAGGTTTTAATATAATTCATGAAAAATGGTGTTTCCCCGGAATGAAGCGCTTTACTAAATCTTTAATGTGACTACCGAAACGCGGCAGAGTTCGCTGAATAAGCGGACCGGAACAGATGAAGGAAAATTCTGAACGGATTTATGGGCTATAACGCGAGGTGGATCAGTAAAACATGGCAGCAGTGGATAGACCAGAAAATAATCTTTGTCGAGCCGATTAGCACATTTTTTGTGCAATCGATACTGCCGGTCCGATTCCGGACGGCAAACGGGGCAAAGTGGCGGGCCAGGCGTGGCCTGCGTAAGGCCAGAGAAGAGAGCGGGCCGGCATAGCAGCCCGCTGCACGTTTAGCGAATAATATTCAGCGTCACGTCGATGTTATTACGGGTTGCGTTTGAGTACGGGCAAACGATATGTGCCGCATCAACCAGCTTCTGCGCTTCCGCTTCATCCATCTCTGGCAGGTGAATGTTCAGAGTCGCTTCGATGCCAAAGCCATTCGGAATCGGACCAATGCCGACTTCGCCTTCAATCCAGGCCTCTTTCGGCATCGCGATTTTGTCGCGGCCCGCCACAAATTTCATCGCGCCCAGGAAACAGGCTGAGTAGCCCGCTGCGAACAGCTGCTCAGGGTTCGTGACTTCACCACCGGCACCGCCCATCTCTTTGGGTACGCCCAGCTTCACGTCCAGCACACCGTCAGAGGAGGTTGCACGGCCATCACGACCACCAGTTGCTTTGGCTTTTGCGCGGTAAACCACTTGTTCTAAAGACATGATATTTCTCCGTTACGCTATTTAATCGCTCACTACTTGTAAGGCCGTAATGAGGCGGTGAGGTTCAACGGGCGCGGTACGCCCGTCGGTAAGATTTATCGTGATCGGTTCAGGTTATCGCGCAAGTCATCCAGTTGCCCTTTCAGCGCCCGCAGCGCATCATCGTCACAGGCGGTGGCACATTTGACCGCTTCCGGAATAGATTCCGCCGCGCCGCGCAATGCCCGGCCAGCCTCAGTCAGCGTGACCGCGACCTGACGCTCATCCTGTCGGGTACGCTGCCGCATAATCAGGCCCGCACTCTCCAGTCGCTTCAGCAGCGGCGTCAGGGTGGCTGAATCCAGGAAAAGCTGCTCGCCAATCTCTGAAACCGTAAGATCGTCCTTCTGCCACAGCACCAGCATCACCAGATATTGCGGATAGGTGATGTCGAGTCGGGTCAGCAGTTGGCGATAGACCTTATTCATCGCCAGATTGGCGGAATAGAGTGCAAAGCAGAGCTGCTGATCGACCAACAGTGGCATCGTTTTCACTTTTTTGTCATCTTGATCACTGTTCATAAGGCTTAATATAGATAGCGCGCTAGATAATTGCAAGCAAACTTTTTAAACAGGGGTAAACGCATGCAGAATTCACTGGAAGAACACGCGCGACGCTACGCTACGCAGGCCCACGCCGACGCCGGTCAGCGCCGCAAATATACTGATGAGCCTTATATTGTTCATCCGGCGGCGGTGGCGGAATTAGTCCGCAGCGTTAGCAATGATGATGCGCTGCTGGCCGCTGCCTGGCTGCACGATACGGTAGAAGATACGCCGACTACGCTGGACGATATCAATAATCTGTTTGGTGCGCGGGTCGCCAGCCTGGTCGGGATGCTGACCGACAGCGCACCGGTGACCGCAAAGAACCGGGTGGCGCGTAAACTGGCGCACTTTCGCCATACCGCCGAAGCCAGTCCGGAGGCACAAACCATTAAGCTGGCTGACATCATCGATAACACCCGCGCGATTGTGCGCTTCGATCCCCACTTTGCCCGCATCTATCTGGTGGAAAAACAGGTGCAGATTACCTTGCTGAAACAGGGCGATGCACAGCTATGGCAACAGGCATCGACCATTATCGAAGCGGGTATCGCCCAGCTGGGACAGCCGCCCTACAACGTGCCGGACAGCTGGTTTGAGAAGCAGACGGCGAAATACCGCGACCTGAGCTAAAAAAAAACCCGCCATAGCGGGTTCCTTTGGATTTTTCTTCATTATTCCAGCAGTTGCCGACCCAGATAGGGGTTGGCATGCAACAGCTTCATTAACTTCTGTGCCGTAGCGGAAGGACGGGTACGTCGGGCTTCCCAACTTTTTACTGAAGAAACGCTTACGCCCATCACTTTTGCAAATTCATCAACCTGCATGCCGGTCATTTCGCGCAGACGCTGTGGCTCTGGCACGGCAGGTTGGCGTTGAATAGAGATCTCAGCGGGACGGTTGTCACGTGTCAAAACAATCTGCTCAAGGCTGCTGAGCAATTCAAACATTGGGTCTTTTAATTCCATAGAGAACTCCTTAAAAACTCACTATGAAGCACGTGAAAGTAGAGAGGTAAGAATCTGAAGTCAGACTCTGAAACCGGGCCTGGTCAGGCTGTATCCCGCAAGGGTTTATTTTTGTTATGAGAGAAACCACTACGGGACACAGCCTGCTGTGCACTGCTTGTAAACATGTCAGGTCAATGCAACAAATGCCGGGAGCCTAAGTATGGATAGAGACCTGACGATTTGCCGCGCAATTTATAATTATTTTTTTATCTTTTCTTAGCTGGAAAAGTTCCAGCGCCACTAAATAGTTGAGGCTATTATCTTTTTGCCTCAGCAAGTGTCAGAAAAATCAAATTATGTTTGGTAGTAATGTGGCTGCCGTCATGCTTTGTGGCAGCATAGTATCGATTCTGTGAGGAAATACCGCTCCTCATGAATGAGTGCAAAATATACGCCAATGGCTCACTTCTTAAACATTTATATTCACTCTGTTAATCAAATTAAGAATAGTCCTGGGGTGGCAGGCCCTGCCCGCGCGGCACAGCTCACATCCACAGGCTGGCGATTCTTCTACGCTGCCCGGAGCCGCTTCCGCAGCGGTCGCCGCAGCCAGCGGGATAGCGCCTGATACGGGTGCGGATGCCGGGCAGCAGATGAGCCCGTTGCGCTGCCGTGGTGCGTCTGCTGGCAGGTTGCTGGCTAATCAATCAGAAGGAACATCAATGAGTGATATCGATTTCAATGTGAGTTATGCCTCTCATCGGGTGCCGATGATGGGCCGTCATGCTGTGGCCACCTCCCAGCCTCTGGCAGCCCAGGCGGGTATTCGTATGTTGCAACAGGGCGGCAATGCGGTGGATGCCGCAATTGCCACGGCGATGGCGCTGACCGTGGTCGAGCCGACCGGCAATGGCATCGGCAGCGATGCCTTCGCCATCGTCTGGGATGGCCGCGAACTGCACGGGTTAAACGCATCAGGCCGTTCGCCAGCGGCATGGAACCCACAGCGCTTTGCCGGTCATCACGCCATGCCGGAAACCGGCTGGGAGTCGGTGACGGTGCCTGGCGCGGTCTCGGCGTGGGTCACGCTGGCGCAACGTTTTGGCACGCTGCCGCTGACAACCTTAGCCCAGCCGGCGATTGACTATGCGCGCCACGGTTTCCCGGTTTCGCCATTGATTGGTCATCTCTGGCAGCGCGGCTACGACAAACTTCGGGATCAGCCCGGCTTCAGTGACTGCTTTGCGCCACAGGGCCGTCCGCCGCGCATTGGCGAGTTGTACCGCAATCCGGCCCAGGCCCGCACGCTGCAGCAGATTGCCGATACCCAGGGCGAAAGTTTTTATCGCGGTGAACTGGCGCAAAAGATGGTGGCCTTCGCCCAGGAGCACGGCGCGGCGCTGAGCCTCGACGATCTCAACATGCATCGCGCTGACTGGGTGAAATTACTGTCGCGCCCGTTTGCCGGCGGCTCGGTGCAGGAGCTGCCGCCCAACGGTCAGGGCATCGCTACCTTAATCGCCCTTGGCATCCTTGAAGCGTGGGACATTGGCCGCTATGCGCCCGATTCACCGCAGTGGCTGCATCTGTCGATTGAGGCGATGAAACTGGCGCTGGTCGATCTTGAGCGTTACGTCACTGATGAAGACCATCTTGAATTTCCGGCGGATCGCCTGTTAAGCGCCGACTATATCCGTCAGCGGGCAGCACTGATCGATCCGGCTCAGGCAGGCGACTTCCGGTTTGGCACACCGCAGCAGAGCGGTACCGTCTACCTCTCCACTGCCGATGCCAGCGGCATGATGGTGTCGTTTATCCAGTCTAACTATATGGGGTTTGGATCGGGCGTGGTGGTGCCGGATACCGGCATCAGCCTGCAAAATCGCGGGGCCGGGTTTTCACTCGATCCAGACCATCCCAATCGGGTGGCAGGCGGTAAGCGGCCATTCCACACCATTATTCCCGCTTTCGCGCTGGATGGTCAGGGGCAGCCGCTGATGTCGTTTGGCGTGATGGGCGGTCCGATGCAGGCGCAGGGGCATCTGCAACTGGCGCTGCGAATTATGCTGCATCGGCAGAATCCGCAGGCGGCGATCGATGCGCCACGCTGGCGGGTGGTGCAGGGTCGTGAAGTGGTGTTTGAATCGACGATCGATCGCAATACCCTCAGCACCCTGCGCCGCATGGGACACCATGTGGTACTGGAAGATCCGCTGAGTAATTATAATTTTGGCGGCGCCCAGGCGATATTCCGCGATCCGCAGGGCTTCTATATTGCAGCGACCGAAAGCCGTAAAGATGGTCAGGCGCTGGTATTCTGATGCTGCGTCAGTCGGCGATGGCGAGTCGATTCAGCCGTTATCGGTATGGCGTACACCGCACCCGGCAGCGCGCCGGACAGAGCAGCCGCATCTCACTGATGGTTTCACATTGTGCCGCGACGCGGGTTTGTTCTATTCTTTAGGCCATTCTTACCTGGACATCAGCCAGTTTCACCGACAGGAGTTGAACGTATGGCTTTAGGACTCACACGCCTCTGGGCGCGCAGCGCTGTTTTAGTCGCTGGCGCGCTGATCGTGCTGCAACTCACCGCTTGCGGTGATAAAGAGGGCGAGCAGCGCAAAGCATTTACCGATTTTCTACAGAATACCGTGATGCGCAGTGGCGAGCACCTGCCGAGCCTGAGCGAAAATCAGAAGCAGAGCTTTGGTAAATTCGCCAGTGATTACGCCATCCTGTATGGCTTCTCGCAGCAGGCCAATAAGGCGGTCGATCAGGGGATGCGTCCGGTGGTCGATGAGCTTTCAGCCATTCGCGTGCCGCAGGACTACCTCAGCCGTCGCGACTCGCTGCGTCAGGCGAACAGTGCGCTGGTGATTGTCACCCAACAGATCGAAAGCGCCAAAATGCAGGCAGACAGCAGTAAAGCCGCGCTGAAGCAGGAAGACGAGCTGAAAAAAGTCTACGATACCGCCTACAACAAGGTGGTCACCGTACCGGCAAACCAGCTGATCCCGCTGCTGCCACAGCTGCAGGCGCTGAGCCAGGCGGCGGTGCAGACCGGTGATTTCCTGCAAACCCAGGGCACCCGCGTCAGCTTTAACGAGGGCGGCGTGCAGTTCCCGACCCAGGAGCAGGCGTCACAGTACAATGCGTTGATGAGTACCTTATCAGCCAATGCCCAGGCGCTGAGCCAGGCGCAAACGGCCGTTCAGGGTGGTTTACAGTAAGCACATCACGCGGCAGGCGTTGATCGCCTGCCCTTTTCCCTTCCGGTAAGCCGCCTTTCTTTTCCTGCTTTTCTATGGTCTGACTAAACTGTGATCGGGCGCATTTTTGACCAAAAATAGTTTGTGATCTAAGTCACATAGTTATAACAAACTGCCGCCCTCCAATTGTGATAAGTGTCACAAATAAACCGGTTCTGCGGTTAAAATTTCCCCACCTCCAGATTATTCTGAGTTAATTTTGTGATCTTAATCACTAAAAACACCCCCGCACCCACCTGGATTAGGTGATCTAAATCACACTTTTTCTGACCGCTACGCAGCGTCATATTCGCGTGATAGAGTCCGCCTGCATACAGTAATACCACCGGCTCACTGCCGGGGTGGCTAAACAAAAACAAGCGCGCTCTCCTATTGCAGCGCGTCTCAATAAGGGGTGGGTTTATGTCCTCATCAGTGAAGGTCAGAGTACAAAGCTTTGGTCGCTTTCTGAGTAATATGGTGATGCCGAATATCGGGGCGTTTATCGCCTGGGGTATCATCACTGCACTGTTTATTCCAACTGGCTGGATCCCTAACGAAACGTTAGCCAAACTGGTTGGCCCGATGATCACCTATCTGCTGCCGCTGTTGATCGGTTTTACCGGTGGACGTCTGGTGGGCGGCGATCGCGGTGGCGTGGTCGGTGCCATCACCACCATGGGTGTGATTGTCGGTGCCGACATGCCGATGTTCCTCGGCTCGATGATTGCCGGTCCGCTGGGCGGCTGGGCAATCAAGTCGTTTGACCGGGCTGTCGATGGCAAAATCAAAAGCGGCTTTGAGATGCTGGTCAACAACTTCTCTGCCGGCATTATCGGTATGCTGCTGGCGCTGCTGGCGTTCCTGGCTATCGGTCCGCTGGTTGAAGGTCTGTCACACATCCTCGCGGCGGGCGTCAACCTGATGGTGCAGAATAACCTGCTGCCATTAACCTCCATCTTCGTTGAACCGGCGAAAATCCTGTTCCTGAACAACGCCATTAACCACGGCATCTTCTCGCCGCTCGGCATTCAGCAGGCCAGCGAAGCGGGCAAGTCCATTTTCTTCCTGATTGAAGCGAACCCAGGTCCGGGCATGGGCGTGCTGATGGCCTATATGTTCTTTGGTCGCGGCAGCGCGAAACAGTCGGCCGGTGGTGCAGCCATTATCCACTTCCTCGGCGGCATTCATGAGATCTACTTCCCGTATGTGCTGATGGCACCCCGTCTGTTGCTGGCAGTGATCCTCGGCGGTATGACCGGTGTCTTTACCCTGACGCTGCTGAATGGCGGTCTGGTCTCCCCTGCTTCACCGGGCTCCATCCTGGCCGTACTGGCGATGACGCCAAAAGGCGCTTACTTCGCCAACATTGCTGCCATTGTGGCTGCCTTCGCCGTCTCCTTCGTGGTCTCCGCCATCCTGCTGAAAACCAGCAAGGTGAAAGAAGATGATGATATCGAAGCCGCGACACAGCGCATGCAGGATATGAAAGCCCAGTCTAAAGGCCAGTCTGCAGCAGGCGCCGCGGTTGCCAGTGATGCCATGAGCGTTGAACTGCACCATGTGCGCAAAATCATTGTCGCCTGTGATGCCGGTATGGGTTCCAGCGCCATGGGCGCCGGTGTGCTGCGTAAAAAGGTACTGGATGCCGGTTTAAGCAACGTCTCGGTGACCAACACGGCAATTAACGCCCTGCCAGGTGATGTTGATCTGGTGATTACTCACCGCGATCTGACCGAGCGCGCGATTCGCCAGGCACCTCATGCGCAGCATATCTCGCTGAATAACTTCCTCGACAGCGCGCTCTACAGCACCCTGACCGAGCGCCTGGTGGCGGCGAACCGCAGCGAAACACACCGTGAAACGGTGAAAACGGCACTGTCAGACAGCTACGACGAAGGTAATGCGCACCTGTTTAAACTCGGTGCCGACAACGTCTTCCTCGGCCTGAGCGCCAGCAACAAAGAGCAGGCGATTCGTTTCGCCGGAGAACAGCTGGTAAAAGGCGGCTATGTTGAGCCTGAGTATATTGAAGCGATGCTGGCGCGTGAAAAACTGACGCCAACCTACCTCGGTGAGTCAATTGCCGTGCCGCACGGTACGGTCGAAGCGAAAGACCGCGTGCTGAAGACCGGCGTGGTGTTCTGTCAGTATCCGGCAGGCGTGCAGTTCGGTGATGATGCCGAAGACGTGGCACGACTGGTTATCGGTATTGCTGCCCGTAATAACGAGCATATCCAGGTGATTACCAGCCTGACCAACGCGCTGGACGATGATCGCGTGATTGAAAAGCTGGCTAATACCACCAGCGTACAGGAAGTGCTGGATCTGCTGTCAGGCAAACCGGTCACCGCGTAAGCTAAACAGATTATTTTCCCTGGGGCGGTCAGGCCCGTCCCGATTCCTGGGGCGGGCGTGCCCGCCCCATCGTCATTTGATATGGGTCAAAAATTATGAAAGCGTTACATTTCGGAGCAGGAAACATTGGTCGGGGCTTCATCGGTAAATTACTGGCGGATGCAGGTATCGAACTGGTTTTTGCTGATGTGAATCAGGCAGTGCTGGATGCACTCAACGCGCGTCATGAGTATCCCGTTCATGTGGTTGGCGAGCAGGCCAAAGTTGAAATGGTCAAAGGCGTCAGCGCGGTCAACAGCACCAGCGACGACATCATTACCCTGATCGCTGAGGTGGATATGGTCACCACGGCGGTCGGCCCGCAGATTCTGGAGCGTATTGCTGGCAGCGTTGCCAAAGGTCTGGCCAGACGCAGCGACAACGGTAATCTCCGTCCGTTAAACATCATCGCCTGTGAAAACATGGTGCGCGGCACCAGCCAGCTGAAACAGCATGTGCTGAAGGCGCTACCACAGCAGTATCACGCCTGGCTGGAACAACATGTCGGTTTTGTCGATTCGGCGGTCGATCGCATCGTGCCCCCTTCCGAGGCGGGCAGCAGCGATCCGCTGGAAGTCACGGTAGAAACCTTCAGCGAATGGATTGTTGATAAAACCCAGTTCAAAGGCGATCTGCCCGTCATTCCTGGCATGGAACTGACCGATAACCTGATGGCATTCGTCGAACGTAAACTCTTTACCCTGAATACCGGTCATGCCATCACCGCCTATCTCGGCCAGCTGGCGGGCCATCAGACCATCCGTGACGCGATCCTTGATGAAAAAGTGCGGACGATTGTTAAAGGCGCGATGGAAGAGAGCGGCGCGGTACTGATTAAGCGTTACGGTTTTGACACCGATAAGCACGCGGCCTATATCCAGAAAATCCTGGGTCGCTTCGAGAACCCTTACCTGAAAGATGACGTTGAGCGCGTTGGCCGCCAGCCGTTGCGTAAGCTGAGCGCAGGCGATCGCCTGATTAAACCCACGCTGGGCACCCTGGAGTACGGTTTACCGCATGCCAGTCTGGTGCAGGGCATTGCCGCCGCGATGCACTATCGCAGCGATCAGGACCCGCAGGCTCAGGAGCTGGCTGCCCTGCTGGCAGAAAAAGGTCCACAGGCCACGCTGGCAGAGATTTCCGGGCTGGATGCCAGCAGCGAAGTGGTGGCGGCTGTGGTGAGCGCCTGGCACG
>Ga0308167_1004041_pt1 | contig 11025 bp, 10 predicted proteins | sample PhyCR1_2_FD_202138 | JGI IMG/M metagenome (GOLD analysis project Ga0308167, IMG submission 202138) | Phyllosphere microbial communities from UC Gill Tract Community Farm, Albany, California, United States - DLSLRC.R1 | ecosystem: Host-associated > Plants > Phyllosphere > Unclassified | place... | reverse complement strand
GTCCTAGCTATTTTCGCCAACAAGGAAAAAACAAAGCAACGATTCATTATTTAGCAGATGTGCGCTTGGTCGATCGTTGTATAGGTTCCAGTACCTTTGACGTGAAAGCCGTTCGCCAGTTGGGGATTTTGTATCCAAGTGGCAGGATACGATTATTACGTGTAGTACGAGTGAAACGCATAGACCAGCAGTACAAATTTATCATGTATCAAAAGTAATTGTAGATATAAAGGATAGTTGGGGTACCCCAACTATTATGACGAAGAGCGTCATAAAAATAAGCATAAAGGAGAGAAACCATTGAAACCATTGATTACAATTTATTCTGCTCTTTTGTTACTTTCTACCGCCATTCCTATTCCTGCTTTAGCTGATACAGTGACCAACCAAAATGAAGAAACGGTTGAAACAACAAAGGAAACCGCATCGAATGAATCGGTAGAATCAACAAGTTCTTCTCAACGTAGTGAAACAACAGAAACAACCGATCACTCCAAATCAACGGAAGCAACAACAGATAGCCAAAAGGCTTCGACAAGTTCCACGACGTCAAAAGACACGACTACTTCTACAGAACAAACGGATTCAACAAGGAAACAACCAGTAGCCCCACCCGTTTCACAAAAAACTCCTAGAAATTCATTTACTCAAATGGACGGGCAAACAACTTCAGCTTCCCAACCAGAGAAGCAAGTCCCACGTGGGTCGGTTTCTTCTACTCCTGAAACGATTCACTTTGAGCGAGTGAAGACAACGGAAGAGTTTATTCAACAGATAGGTGAGTCTGCGCGAAAAGTCGCACAAACCAATGATTTGTTTGCGAGTGTTATGATTGCACAAGCAATCTTAGAAAGTGGTAGTGGCAGCAGTGAATTAAGTCGTGAACCAAATTACAATTTATTTGGAATCAAGGGAGATTTTGACGGGCAATCTGTTTCGTTTCTGACAGCTGAAGACAATGGAGCGGGGCAATGTTATTCCATTCAGTCAAACTTTAGAAAATATCCAAGCTATAAAGAATCCTTTGAAGATTACGCAAAGCTTCTAAAAGACGGTGTGAGCTGGAACACTGCGATTTACACAGGCACACATAAAAGTGTAGCGAAAACATACGAAAACGCCACACAGGCGTTAACAGGAACGTATGCGACCGATATTCAATACAACCAAAAATTAAACGGACTAATTGAAACGTATCACTTAACGGAATTTGATCAGGAAAAATCAATGACTTCAAGTGACTCAGAATTTCCTCATTATAACGGTGTGAATTACGATACAGGCAATTGCTACGCTTGGGGGAATTGCACGCAATATGTATATAACCGAATCACTCAATTAGGCAAACACATCGATTTAACGATGGGGAATGGGAACGAGTGGGGAAAAACAGGACGTGCACGTGGGTATGAGGTCACAAATATACCCAAAGTCGGCACTGCTGTTTCTTTTCCAGCAGGTGTTTTAGGTGCAGACCCATTCTATGGCCATGTAGCGTTTCTTGAAAAAATTAATGCAGACGGAAGCATTTTAATTTCAGAAATGAATGTAAAAGGGCTAAATGTTGTTTCTACCCGGGTGATTCCAGCCGAAGCTACACCACTTTTAACGTATATCACGCCAAAGTAACAGATCAATAAACACGAAAATTTGTTTAGAAATTTAGGTGAAGGAGAGATCAATATGACAGAACCGACCAAAAAATTATTTGGGTTGAAGAAAAAACAACTCATTATCGGACTCTTTTCAGTGGCTGTTCTAGGCACTGGAATTGTCTATTCAGCTGTTGGTGCCCATGAACCAAAGGACAAACCAGCAGTGGAGCAAAAGAAAGAAAAGAAAAAGTCATCGCCCAAATGGGAGTCCAAAGTAGATAAACCAAAAGAGCAAAAGAAAAAAGAAAAAACAAATGATTCTCTGGCTGAGTATGTTCAAAATGATGATCATACAGACGCATTGACAGATAATCAAGCAACGAGAGATTTTAGAGAGAATCTTATCGATCAACTGAACCATGCATTAGATAGACAGGGGGAAAAAGAATCAAACAGAGCGAATGAGCAACGGATGGATGAGTTAACCAATGGGCTTAATCAGCCGGTTTTACTGCCAATTATTCCTGACCATTCCAAAGATTCTGATACACCAACGCCTGAACCAAAACCGACACCAGAACCGGCACCACAACCGACGCCTGAGCCAATGCCTGAACCAACACCACCTCCAGTAGTAGAAACGGATTATTCTGTTCTTTCAACACTTATAGAGAAAGCAAATGGCATTGATCTTTCTTTGTATTTATCTTCAAGTACCAAATCTTTTCAATTAGAACTACTCGTTTCACAACGAATGGTGAGTGACAAAAACAGCACACAAGCTGCTGTAGATTTACAGGTATCACGTCTCCAATTTGCATTGGATCACTTAATTTTGAAAGGTGATAAAACAGGGTTACGTACTTTGTATCAACGCAGTTTGTTCATGAAAACGGACATTTATACCGTTGAGACAGTGGCTGTGTTCAAAGGCGCCCAGGCACAAGCCCTACAGATTCTTAAAAATCCAGAAGTCACACAAGAACAAGTGGACGGAGCACAAGGACAGTTACAAGAGGCTATCAACCAGTTGAAGGAAAAAGACGAGCCTTATTTAAGCTTCGTCTATTTGCAACGGCTAGTGGACAGAGCAAAAACGATCGATAGTACCCAATATACCTCTGCAACGGCCACTATATTTACCACTAAATTACAAGAAGTAGAAGCTTATATTGCGTCAACTGTTATTACAAAAGAAAAAAACGAGCAATATCTTACTCAATTACAACAAGCAATTGACCAATTGCAGAAAAAAGCAGATACCAGCAAGATCAAAGAGTTACTAGCAACGATCAACGGAATAGATCGGACAAAATATACAGAAGAAAGCTTACAACAATTGGATAAAACAGTAACCGCAGTTACCGACCAACTCAAAAATGACGCAATCACGCAACAACAGGTGGATACGTTATTCAATGAATTACAACAAGCTTTTGCTCAGCTACAGGAGAAAAAAGGAAACGGCACGAATGAGTAAAGATGAAGGGCTAATAAAGGGAACATTGGACACCGTTTTGAGATATGCTTTTCCTGACAAGTATCAAAACTATTTGAGTTATTTTATTCGAATCCGTCCGAAAGAATTGGCAGGCAAGCATGCCCATTACAAAAGGCAAGAACGGTTGATAGAAATCTTTAATCTATCAAGAGAACCCAGATTTCTATTAATTACCTGCCTGCATGAAGTTGCCCATCATGTGGACTACGAAGATACCGGAACATCCGATCATGGAAACTCGTTTTATTGTCGATTTCAAAAGCTCTATGTTACGGCTGTTGCTTTAGATCTTCTTGCACTGGGAGATGTTTTAGACGAAGGTGACGCAGCAGATGCGACCGGGCTGACCTATTACTGTGGAGAGGTAACTTCTTGGACGATTCCCGTGATTGAGGACATACAAAAACGAATGGTCATTGTAAAAGACGGCCGCGCATTTAAGAACCAGTTAAAAGAGCGCGGCTTTTACTGGTTTACTGTTAGTCATACGTGGCAAAAGGAAGTTGACACCCAACTTTTGGCAGAACGTGAAGTTCAATTGCTCTTACCCTACGCGTCCAAAGAGAACTTTCTCATTCGACCGATTCTCTCTCCTACTTTTTTATCGTATTACTATATCGGGATTGAAAATGGGTATGAGTATCGTTATGGTCTGAAAACATTAGGGTATCTTTGGGAAGGGTATGGAGTGAAAAAGATGTGGGTTAAAAAAGTAGACGCCCAAAGCTACTATGCCGAGTTAGAAAAATTGACTTCCTTTCCAGGCATTGAATACAAAAAAGTGACGCCAACTCTTACAGAAGAAAAGGTGATCAAAAGAAAACAAAATGAACAAAAGAAAATAAGAAAAAAACGAATTGGCTACTTTATTTAGCTAAGAAAGGAGCATGTGCATGACGATTTCGCAAAAAGAGTTAACAAAGAAAAAAACAATGGCAAAGCTGTTACTTGAGTCGAAAGGGATTAATTTTGATGACTGGTTAGCAAAAAAATACGATGAAGTTTTTGATGAAAATCAAGAAGAAATCGTGAAGGCGCTAAAACAATCACTAAATAAAGAAGGAACGAGATAGAAAGTACTATATAATTTTAGGAGGAATTTCTATGGATTATTTTGTGGCAAAAGCGACATTTGTGTTACGAGCGATTCAAGGAGGAGCTGGGGCATACGGGGCTGTAATGCTAGCCATCATGGGGTATCATTATATGACCAAAAATCGGCAAAAAATTGAAGAAGCGCAAGACGGCATGAAAAATGTAGGGATTGGTTTCTTAGTAGTTATGGGAGCTGAAGCCATTATCCGCTTTCTACAATAATGAATCGTCACGAGCACCTATTTTTCTAAGAGAGGAGGGAAAGAATGTACGTACGTTTTCACGCGACAGGAAGGCTACTCAAGCTATTTCCTAAAAAAAAGAGGTATACGTTACATGAAGCAGATAAAAAGTTAAAAGAAGTTGCACGACATACGCTCAAAGAGAGTAGTCGAAAACCTGTTCTACTAGAAGTTTTCGAATCTGAGGAAGAGAGTATATTCTTAGCAGAATTTGAGGTTGGCTCAGAAGAAGCAAGCAACTTTCTATTGCTCATTGATACGCTGTTTCAAACAAGTTTTCCAAATTCCAGTGAACAGGATAAACAACGAGGATTGCACTATATAGAAGAAGCATTTCAAGCAGAAGAATCAATGCCGTTGTCTCCTCCTAAAGAAATGGAGGAAAAAAGCGGTAAAAAAATACAACAATTTTTTGCAGATAAGAAACGCACCTTCTCTTTCAATGGATTCAAAGAAGTGATAGAGAAACTAAACCTGCCCGCTGACAAAACGTTTGGATGTATTTTTCTATGTGTTGTTCTTCTTGTCGGTGGGTGGCTTTTTCCTTTGTATACCAACCACAGCCAACAGGCACAAGGAGAAACAAGTACTTACCAAGTATTGTTAAAAGAAAAAAGATACGATGAATTGGTAGAAAAGTATCCGAGTAAGCAAGAAGAAGTTCTGACCCTCCTTTTTGATAAGAAAGACAAGGGTGCATTAAAAAAGATCGCTCAAAAGGAACATTTTCCTTTAGCGATCTTTTATTTCTCATTTTTAGACAAAGATTGGGCTACCGTAACTACGTTGAAAAATTTACCGCAAAACTCAGACGTAGTAGCCATGAAAGGGTATGCCTTTTTAAAACAAGGGAAAGTAGAAGAAGCGAAACTAATCAATCAAGAGATCAAAAATAAAACATTAGGCGCACAAATTCTGTCTTATCAAAAAGACCAGGCTTATGCTTTTATCCACAAACAAGAGCTTTCGCATGCTGAACAACTCAATCAAGAAATCCATGATTCCCAATTGGCAGAAGATATAAAAATTGCTAAAAGTATTGTGAATTTATTGCAAAAGTACCAAAACGACCAAAAAAATACGAATCTACCTGCCAGCGAAAGAGAAGAAGCAGCCAAAAATTATGACGTCTGGAAGAAAAATTTGCAACAAGTAGGAAAAGAGAAAAAAGACTAGCTAAGAGGAGAACGTAACCACGTTCTTCTCTTAAGCATGCAAGGAAAAGGAGATGGAGAATTGATTGAATAAAGAATACAAACAATGGAAAAAGTATTTAGCAAAGCCATACATGCTATTTTTGTTTGGTTTGTTCTTTACATTGTTCATTTTTATAGCTGCAGATATCATCGTTAATTTTCTGCTTTCATTAGACGGAATTATTTCTCGGGTGAAAGCCTATGCTGCTACAGGGAAGCAGTTTCCTGTAGCTTTTTCTATCTCCTGGCTACTTCCGCCCAAAAGCTTTTCCAATCCATTTGTTTCAATTTCTTATGGTGTAATCGTTGGGATTTTCTCGGGGAAAATGCTTTTAAAGCTTTATAAAATGAGAATCGCCTTTAAGGATATCAATTTACAGACAAAAGGCTCTGAACGATTTACGCGAAAAAAAGAGTTGGATGAACAATATGTGAAAGTTCCTTTAGATGATCAAGAATATGAAGGTAGTTCAGGAATTCCTGTGGCGACGACCACAGAAACTGTACGAGAAGGACGAAAAAAAGTTAAAAAAGCCTTTGTTTACATTGATCGAAAAAATACCAATTCCTTAACCATTGGTGGCACACAATCGGGGAAAACGTCTTTATTTTCTTATCCTTTTTTAGATTTAATTATGCGAGCGAAAGAAAAAGATTCCGTTATTGTGAATGATTTAAAAGGGGATATGTTAAAAAACACAAAAGAAGCATTTGAGCAATTTGGCTATGACGTCTATTGTTTAAACTTAGTTGATCCAACAAATGGCATTCACTACAATCCGTTAGATTTAGTGAAGCAAGCCTATTTAAAAGGGGATACAACAAAAGCGCAGATGTTAGCAAATAGTTTATCTTTTAGTTTATATCATAACCCAAATGCCAAAGAACCAATGTGGGAAGAGGCAAGTATCTCTCTTTTAAATGCACTCATTTTGGCGATTTGTGAAATTGGGATTGAGACACAACAAACACAAATCATTAATATGTATGCTGTTACTAGTATGCTGGAAGAATTAGGTGCGTATCCTGATGAAAAAGGAAACACGGCACTCGATACATTTTTCAATGATTTACCGGCGACAAGCGTTGCTAGAAAGCAATATGGCACCATTAAATTTTCTCAAGGGATCACACGTAGTGGTATCTTTACAGGTACCATGGCAAAATTGAAAAACTATACGTATGATGCGATTGCAAAGTTAACGTTAGACAGTGATTTTCATTTGGAAGACCTCGGGTATGGGGAAAAACCTATTGCGTTGTTTATTGTTTACCCCGATTGGAATGACAGTAATTACAGTATTATTTCTACATTTCTTTCTCAAATCAATGAAGTGTTAGCTGAGAAAGCCACCCTTACGGGGAAAGGCGTCAAACGACGGGTTCGTTATCTCTTAGAAGAAGCAGCAAATATTCCAGCAATTGATGGATTAAGTAGAAGTTTAAATGTTGGGTTAGCCAGAAATCTCGTGTATCACTTAGTTGTACAATCCTATGCTCAATTAGATGATAAGTATGGGGATAAAATGAGTAAAGCAATTACAGCTGCATGCGGAAATCAAATTTATATCATGTCTGATGAATACGATGACGCAGATTATTTTTCAAAAAAGCTAGGAGAAAAAACAGTCATCGCACCCGACCGTCACGGTGATCCTATGAGTACGGATAAAAGCTATGGCGAGCGTGAAGACGGTCGCCAATTACTCACTCCTAATGAATTAAGAGACCTGAAAGAAGGAGAATGGGTAGTTGATCGGACGAAAATGCGCCGAGATTTATTGGGACGAAAAATCACCCCTTACCCTATCTTTGCAAATATAAAAGAGGGTACAGCAATGCACTTTCACTATGAATATTTGTTGCCACGGTTTGAAGGAAAGAAAAATCTTACAGAATTAACGTTATCAAAATCAGCTCATGATTCCATTGATTTAGCGAACTATATTGTGAAGTGGAAAGAATATGAAGAAGAGGAGGCAGCGGAGCATAGGCCGACAAAAGAAACTACTAATATACAAGAAGAGGAGGAACAATATATGGCAGATCAAGTTGCAACGGTTGATCGTGTTTCCCTGGATACAGCGATCAAGCCCACGTTGAGAGAACAACTAGGCGAAGCCGCATTCGAAGACTTTTTCTTAGCAGCCTATAAAGATCAGTTAACGGAAAATGAAAAAGAAAAACTTTTATCATTTACCGATGAAACGCAGTTGCACTACTTTTGTAATACAGCGTATCGGCCTCATTTAAAGGCTGCATATATTGCATTTAAAGGAAGTTTTAGCGAGGAGTGACGGCTACATGCTAGAAGAATTGTTAAAATTCCATGATCAATTGCATATTGCATCATGGTATATGGATGCCTTTCGAGAGCTTGGGTTTGTCGTGTTAAGAAGCATTGCGTGGACGGTTGATCTTTTATCCGGCATGACCAAAGAAATTTATCAATTAATCAACTTTTATAACTACAAACCGCTGCGAGAGATGATTCAAATGTATCAACCCATTATTTTTGTCATTAGTGCGATCGCAGTAGCTTATTTCGGGTATCGAATCATGTCTGTAAAAAAGACGGATAAAAATATATTTATTGAAAATGTCATTCTTGCTATGACGATCCTCGTATTACTTCCATGGGGCTTGGAACAAGGAGCTGGGCTTGTAGACGCAGGAACAAAACTACTCAATAACCAGCGTAGTGCCAGCACAGAAGTATTTAAAAATAATGTGACCGATTTATATACGGTAGATAAAAATGGCTGGAAATCGACGGATACTCAAAATGATCTAAAGAAAAAAACCGATATTGAGTTGTTAGGTATTTCTGAAAAAGTTGACACAAATAATGGGTTACTTAATAAATCGCCATTATCGGACAAGGGCATTGATTTATTGGGAAAACAAGTCGTAATGGTTAACGGAAAAGCTGAACTGGCAAATATGAAAAGCTTTTGGGGAATTGGCGATCCTGTCTATTATCGTTATTCCTGGCACCCATGGTTAATTGCTTTAGACTTACTTACTAAATTAGTGGTGTATGTTTTTGTGATGTTCAAAGCAGCACGAATGATCAGTGAATTAGGCTTGTTGTATTTATTAACAGCGGGGATTAGTTTTACTGATTTAAAAGATGGTCAACGGAACAAACAATTAATTATAAAAATTCGTGATACGTTTATTGTTTTGTATATGGTCATGTTCCTGATCAACTTTTTTGATTTGTGGAGCGGATTTGTTGCGCAAGCGTCTATTTCTGGATTTTCAAAAGGAATCGCTGTCGCAGCTGGTGCTTGGTTAGTTATTGATGGCCCGAACTTTGTAGAACAATTATTTGGTATTGATGCTGGGCTATCAAGTGTTGGACGCAATATTATGGCAATGACACAAGCGGGAATTGCAGGGAAAGGCTTCATGAAATCAGCAGGAAGTGTGATAAAAAATACACCGAAAGTAGCGTATGGAGGAGCCAGAAAAGTGGCACGTGCAGGTGCTTATGTTGGAGGCGGCGCAAAAGGTGTGATTGACGGATTTCGACCGTCTAAGAACCAAACAACCCCAACTGGTACAGGCAATCCAATGAAAGAGCCTTCTTCAGTTGGTGCAAAAACAGCACAAAATGGGAACAATCCGATAACTAACGAAGAACAAGTAAGGAACAATGGATCGAATGCTCCGTTTGGTGCAATGGCAATAGGGAAGCAAAAGAAACCAGCTAATTTCACCTCTATACCTACAAAAGAGATGAAAAGACGGCTTGATCATTTACGACCACCTACAGCACCTATACGGAATCTCAGAGAACAAGCAAATGAAAACAAAAAAGCCCTTGCGGCTTTGGGAGTTAATCCGGAAAAAGCGCGAACAAATCCAACTAGTTTCACAGAGGCTAGGAAAACGTTAGAAGGCCAACCAATTCTTCCTTCAGTACCGATAATTGGAGAAGGGCAGTTCCCACAGCATATCCAAGCAGCAGGTCAAGAAGGTCGAAATGCGATGGCACGTGATATGCAGCCTAGACAAGTAGATAGAGAATCAATTGGGGATAAGGCAGTTAATTTATATGCACAAGGCGCAAAACGGGTGTTAGATAGTGGAACAACCGCTAGAAGGACACGGAAAGTGTATGACGTAAGTAAAGCGACGTCTAAACGAATTAACGATCAATTTAAAGATTAAGGGGGGATTGTTTTGAGTGAAGAAAAAGTAGTCTATTTGTATTATAAAAATGAACAGTTTCAACCACTTAAAGACAAAGAAATTATCAGTAGTTTTATTCGCTCTCCACTGGAAGAAAAAGAGTACAGCGGCACGTATATTTTGACCATCGGTAGGGAGAAACACTACAACGCCTGTGAATTTCTCGTTTGGGGAACAACGAGTACAAGGGTCGCTTGTAACTATGAAAATGGGCTAAAGACGATTTTAACAAATATGTCTGCTAGCGAAGAGGATGAGGACTTTAAGAAAAGTCTCACTTTTACGCTCAATCATCTTCAAACACAAGATGTACAGCTCTATTCGTTTTTTATTCAGGTAGGTGAGCATTCATGAGAAAAACAATTGAACGTCCCAAAGAAGCCATTACGAAGATAAAAACTGGAAGAATGGATATGAAGGATGTCTTCATTATTTTTGTTGCATGGGGATTTGGGTATTTAACCAAATTCTTTGTCGCCCCCATTGTAGAGATAGGGTATGTATTTGCTTACCCTATTTCTTTTTACCTTTTATTATCCCCCAGCACAGTTCCTGGCAAAAAAAATATACAAGTGATTATTCAGTTATTCTTAAAAGACCGAGCAACTTACCATGCGATCCTTCCACCAAAGGAGGGAGAATCGCATGAAGTTTAATGCCCTTGAACAAAAGAAGCAACAAGAGCAAAAAAAGTTGAAACGACAACGAAAAGAACTGAATCGATTAACAAAAGTATATCCGATTGCAGGAATGATGAAGGACTATATGGTAAAAATTTTGATCCGCGAAAAACATTATTTTGCCTATTTCTTAGATACAAAAAAATACGACTTAGAATTGCTTGACGAAAAGCAAGCGGATTTTGTCACAGAAAGTTATTGGAGTTTTCACCGACAATATGCAGGGTCACTGAAAGAAATCTTTATGAATTTTCCTGAAGATAACCAGAAACAACAAGCCTATATCCGTTATAAAAGAGATCGAGCGAAAGATGTAAATCAAATGCGTATCCTGCAAACAGAATTAGAAAAAATGAAGTATATTGAAAAACAATATAAAAAATCTGCTTCTTATGTTGTTATCTATGGAGAGACAGAAAAAGAATTGAATGAAAATTTAGCTGTAATACAACGGTTTTCAAGCTTATTTGAGCCCCAATTGTTGAAGCGTGAACAGGTAAAGAAAATTTTAGCACT
>Ga0308167_1004038_pt1 | contig 11037 bp, 10 predicted proteins | sample PhyCR1_2_FD_202138 | JGI IMG/M metagenome (GOLD analysis project Ga0308167, IMG submission 202138) | Phyllosphere microbial communities from UC Gill Tract Community Farm, Albany, California, United States - DLSLRC.R1 | ecosystem: Host-associated > Plants > Phyllosphere > Unclassified | place... | reverse complement strand
GGGCGACAGGGCGCTCGCGACGAAGGTCGGGAGGTCGCTGGAGTAGTCGACGATGTCGATCTTCTCGTCGTTCAGCTCGGTCGTGACGGCGCGGACCCGCTGGCCCATCTCGCCGATGCAGGCTCCCTTGGCGTTGACGCCCGCCTCCGTGGCCCGGACGGCGATCTTCGTCCGGTGGCCGGCCTCGCGGGCGAGCGAGACGATCTCGACGACGCCGCTGGCGATCTCGGGCACCTCGAGCGCGAAGAGCTTGCGCACGAGCGACGGGTGGGTGCGCGAGACCGTGATCTGCGGCCCCTTCGTGCCCTTGCTGACGCCCGTCACGTACACGCGGATGCGGGAGCCGTGCGCGTACTTCTCGCCGGGCACCTGCTCCTCCGGGGGGAGGATCGCCTCGACGGTGCCGAGGTCGACGTGCACCATGCGGGGGTTCGGCCCCTGCTGGATGACGCCGGCGACGATGTCGCCCTCGCGGCCCTTGAACTGGCCGAGGACCTTGTCGTCGCCGATGTCGCGCAGGCGCTGGTTGATCACCTGCTTGGCCGCGAAGGCGGCGATGCGACCGAAGTCGCTCGGGCTGTCGACGGCCTCGCCGACGACGGCGCCCTCCTCGTCGCGCTCGATGGCGAAGACGGACACGTGGCCGGTCTTGCGGTCGAGCTCGACGCGGGCCGCGGGCACGCGGCTCTCGGGCTGGTTGGTGTGCTTGAGGTAGGCCGTGAGGATGGCCTGCTCGATGATTCCGACGAGCTCCTCGAAGGGGATCTCGCGCTCGCGCTCCATGAGGCGCAACACACTCAGGTCGATGTCCACTGAGGGCCTCCACTGTTCAGATCTGCAGGCTGCGCGCGCGGTGGCGCACACAGCATCCCCCTACGGTACCCGAGTGCGGGCGGCGGGACGCACCGCCCGGACGCACGACACCGCGCCTCCTCGCCAGGACGACGGGGAGGCGCGGTGCCGGTGGTCAGGAGGCGCGCGGTGCCGAGAGCGCCGCCACGGCCTCGGCCACGGTGACGGGGGTGCGCTCGCCCGTGCGGCGGTCCCAGAGCTCGACGACGCCCTCGCCGGCCGAGCGCCCCACGACGACGATCCGCGGCACGCCGAGGAGCTCGGCGTCGCCGAACTTCACGCCCGGCGAGACCTTCGGACGGTCGTCGTAGAGGACGTCGAGGCGGTGCTGCTCGAGCTCGGCGGTCAGGGCCTCGGCGACCTCGAAGACGACCGGGTCCTTGCCGGTGGCCACGACGTGCACGTCGAAGGGCGCCACGTTCTCGGGCCAGACGAGGCCCTTCTCGTCGTTGTTCGCCTCGGCGATGACGGCGAGGATGCGGGTCACGCCGATGCCGTACGAGCCCATCGTGACGGTGACCTGCTTGCCGTTCTCGTCGAGCACCTTGAGGCCGAGGGCCTCGGCGTACTTGCGGCCCAGCTGGAAGACGTGGCCGATCTCCATGCCGCGAGCGGTCTCGATGGGGCCGGAGCCGTCGGGGGCGGGGTCGCCCTCGCGCACCTGGGCCGCCTCGACGACGCCGTCGTGCTCGAAGTCGCGACCGGCGACGAGGCCGGCGACGTGGACGCCGGGGATGTTGGCCCCGGTGACCCACGAGCTGCCCTCGACGACGCGGGGGTCGACGACGTAGCGGATGCCGGCTCCCCAGCCCGCGCCGCCGGGCCCGATGTAGCCCTTCACCAGGCCGGGCGCCTTCGCGAAGTCGGCGTCGCCGGCGGCGTCGACCTCAGCCGGGGCGAACGCGACCTCGAGCCGCTTCATGTCGACGTCGCGGTCGCCGGGCAGGCCGACGACGACGAGCTCGCGCGTGCCGTCGAGGTGCGTGAGCGCCACGACGACGTTCTTGAGCGTGTCGGCGGCCGTCCAGGGACGCCCGTCGGCGCGGGGGTGCGCGGTCTCGAGCTGCTCGACGAGCGACGCGATCGTGGGCGTGTCGGCCTTCTCGAGCATCACGGCGGCGGGCTGGCCCTCGATCGGCACGGTGGCGGGCACCGTGGTGGTGAACGCCTCGACGTTCGCCGCGTAGCCGCCGGCCGACCGGACGAACGTGTCTTCGCCGACCTCGGTCGGGTGCAGGAACTCCTCGGAGCGGGAGCCGCCCATGGCCCCGGCGTCGGCCTGGACGATGACGTACTCGAGGCCGAGTCGCGTGAAGATGCGCTCGTAGGCGTCGCGCTGGGCCTGGTAGCTGACCTCGAGCCCCTCGTCGCGGACGTCGAACGAGTAGGCGTCCTTCATCGTGAACTCGCGGCCGCGCAGGAGACCGGCCCGGGGCCGGGCCTCGTCGCGGTACTTGTCCTGGATCTGGAAGAGGGTCAGCGGGAGGTCCTTGTACGACGCGTAGAGGTCCTTGACGAGCAGGGTGAAGGCCTCCTCGTGCGTGGGCGCCAGGAGGTAGTCGGCGTCCTTGCGGTCCTTCAGGCGGAACATGCCCTCGCCGTACTCCGTCCAGCGGCCGGTCGCCTCGTAGGGCTCGCGCGGCAACAGCGCCGGGAAGTGGACCTCCTGGGCGCCGGCGGCGGCCATCTCGTCGCGGATGACGGCCTCGATCCGGGCCTTGACCCGGAGGCCGAGCGGCAGCCAGGCGAACACGCCCGGCGCCTGGCGGCGGATGTAGCCGGCCCGCACGAGGAGGCGGTGGCTGGTCACCTCCGCGTCGGAGGGGTCTTCTCGGAGGGTGCGGACGAAGAGCTGGGAGAGGCGCGTGGACACCCGACCAGCTTAGGGGCGCGACGGCACCTCACCAGGGCCTGCCGTCGTAGTCCCCCGGGTTCTGCTCGTAGTACCGCTCGCGGTCCTGGTCGCGCTGCTGCTCCTGCTGGCTCTGCTCGCCCTGCTCCTGCAGCTGCTCGAGGGGCGTCTGCCCGCCGGCGCCGCCGTCGCCCTCCTCCCCGTCGCCGGGGGCGGGATCGCTCCCGTCGCCTCCGCCCGGGTCGCCGTCGCCCGGCTCGCCCTGCGCCTCCTGCTGCTTCTCGCCCAGGCGGCCGTCCGCCTGGTCGAGCGGCTCGGAGGTGTCGGGCTGCTGCGGGTCGTCCGGGGGCTGGAAGCAGCCCTCGGGCGCCTCCTCGATCGTCGTCAGGCCCAGCGCGTAGAGCGCCTCGGCGTCCGCGTAGCGGAGCTCGAGCAGCGCGGCGTCGCCCTGTGCCTCGATGGTCAGGACCAGGTCGGTGCGGATCACGCAGGAGACCGTGTCGTCGTCGGGGGCGAGGTCGAGGGCGGTGACGAACTCCTGGCGCGCGACGTCGAGCACCCCGATCTGGGCGTAGGCCGTGCCCCGGTCGAAGTGGTGGACCCAGGGCTCGACGACGTTGACGACCCCGAGCGGCCCGGTCGCCGACGCGGCGCGCTCGAACTCGCGGGCTCCGTACGCCTGCTGCGTGAGCGCCGCGGCGATCGGGAGCGACAGCAGCTTGACCGCGACGAGGAGGACGACGAGGGCGACCGGGGCCGACCACAGCAGGAGACGGCGACGCAGGCGCCGCCGGTACTCCTCGACCGTGGGGGCGGGGGCGACGTCTCGGGCGCGCGCGACCTCGACGGGGGGCGGGGGCAGGGTGTCGGTCACGGTCGGGCTCCGGGGGTCGGTCGGCGGGCGTCGGAGGCGCGGGGCGGCGTGCCGGGGCCACCGGCGCCCGTGGGCCGAGGGCGCCGCGCGGGCCCGACCTCCGCCAGGGCACGGGCGACCTGGAGGGCGTCCACGAGCACGAGGAGGAAGAGCGGCACCGCGGCGATCCAGTACAGGTCGGTCACCGTCTCGGACCGCGTCGCGTCCGAGGCGACGCTGCCCGAGCGCACGTCGGCGACGACGGAGTCGACGCTCGTGCCCGCCGTCCGGTGCTCGTACGGGACCCCGAGCTGCTCGGCGACGGTGCGGAGGGCGTCCTCGTCGATGCGCGAGACCGCCTCGGGCTCCCCCGCCCGGGTCCGGTCGAGGATGTACTCGTCGTCGCTGTACTCGTCGCCGTACCCGTCGAAGACCTTCATCGGCCCGCCCTGGGCGGTGCCGTAGCCGAGCACCGCTCCCCCGTCGACGTCGCCGGCCGCCTCGGCGAACGACTCGGGCTCGTCGCCCGAGGTCTGCTCGCCGTCGCCCAGGTAGTAGACGACGTTCGCCCGCGCCGGGTCCGCGTCGCGGGCCTCGGCCAGGCGCTCGGCGAGGAGGTCGTTCGCCTCGCTGATCGAGCTGCCCCGCGAGTACGTCGTGATCTCCTGGTTCATGACGTCGGCGGCCGACACGACGGCGGCCGCGTCGTCGGTCAGCGGGGTGCGGAGCACGGCGGTGCTGTCGAAGCTGATGAGCGAGAACCGCGCGCCCGCGAGCTGCTCCGCGACGGCGGTCACGTCGGCGCGGACCCCCGTCAGCCGCGGCTGCCCGTCGCCCCAGTCCTCCGCCGCGATGCTCGAGGTGGTGTCGACGACGAAGAAGACGTTGACCTGCGCGACCGAGGCCTCGGCCGACCCTCCCGGCAGGCCCGGCCGGGCCGCCACGACGAGGAGCAGCGCCACGACGCCGACGCGCCGCGCCCAGCTCCGGGCGAGCCGTCGGTTCGAGCGCTCCGAGACGAGGCGCCAGACGGTGAAGCCGAGCAGCGCGACGGCGACGACGACCAGCAGCCACCAGGGCAGCACGGGCTGGAGGACGACGGCCCGCGTGACCTGCGTCGAGACCGCGGCCAGCGCCTCCCCCGTGCCGAGGCCGCTCACAGCCGCACCCGCCACAGCAGGACGAACGCGCCCGCGAGGCCCAGCAGGGCCGCGACGACGAGCCCCTGGGGCTGGTCGGTCACGACGAGCCGGCGCGTGCCGGTGAAGAGCCCGGCCTCCCGGTCGTCGATCGCGGCGATGACCGCGGAGACCGTGTCGTCGTCGCCCAGGGCGTAGTAGGCCCCGCCCGTGTCGACGGCGACCTGTTCGAGCTCGCCCGCCACCTCGTCGGCGACGGCGTCGGACGAGTAGTCGGCCGGGTTCAGCGCGTAGACGCGCACGTCGCGCTCGGCGGCGAGCTCGCCCGCCTCGGTGAGGGTCACGAGCGCCTGGCCGTTGACGTAGTTGTCGGTCGCGAGCACCACCGACTTCGGCCGGGTGCTCTCGCTGCCCCCGTCGAAGCCGAGCACGCACGACGCGAGGCCGTCGCCGATCAACGAGGCCCCCTCGCCGAGGTCCGTGCCCGACCAGTAGCGCGTGCCGTCTTCACCGAGGGAGTCGAAGGAGGCGCCGTAGCGCTGGAGCTGCTCGGTCACGAAGTCGTAGTCGTCGGTGAGGGGGAAGGCCGTCACGGCCGAGCTGTCGAAGAGCGTCAGGCCGATCCGCTCGCCGTCGAGCCCCTGTGCCAGCTGGGCGAACGTGTCGACGATCTGCGCGTCGACCTCGGTCATCGACCCGGAGACGTCGAGGCAGAGCACGATGTCTCGCTTGTACGACGGCGGCTCCACCACCTGGGTGGAGGAGGGGCGCGCGGCGAGCAGGGCGCCGACGCCGCCGAGGGCGACCAGGACGACGAGCGCGGCCACGAGCAGCGCACGGTACCGGCGCACCAGCCGGCGGTACACGGGGAGCTCGGTGAGGCGCTCGCTGTGCGCGACGGGCGTGCCGAGGCGACGCAGGCGACCCCGTTCGCGACGGAGGCGACGCACGGTGAGCCAGACCGCGACTCCCGCGACCACGAGCGCCACGAGGGGCACCCACCAGAAGATCAGGCCCACGAGGTGATCACCTCCCGTGCCGTGGCGACGGCGTGGCGCGCGTCGCCCGGGTGCGCCTGCCGGAAGGCGGGCGGGTAGTACTCCTCGACCGCACCGGTGAGCTGCGGGAGATCGGACTCCCGCAGGTCGGCCAGCGTCATCACGTGGGTGTCGACGCCGGCGGTCTCGTGGGCGAAGGAGCGCAGCAGGAGGCTGAGCCGGCCGTGGACGGCGCGGTCGTCGAGCCTGCCCGCCGCGGCCGCGGCCTCGACCTCGTCGACCAGGCCGAGGTAGCGGGCGCGGACGCTCGGGAGGTCGACGGCGGCCGCACGGCGGGCGGCGCGCTCGGCCGGCGGGAGCCGTCGCGCCGAGAACCGCACCACGAAGACCCACCAGCCGACGACCAGCGCCAGGAGCAGCAGGCCGAGGACGAGCCAGAGCACCCACCACTGGTACTGGTACGGGCCGAAGAAGCCGTTATCGTCGAGCACGGCGGTGCTTCTCGATCAGGGCGAAGAGGCCGGGGACGACCTGCGACTGCGCGGTGAGGCGCTCGCTGCTGATGCCGAGGGCCTGCAGCTGCCGCTCGACGTCGCCGACCCGTCGCTCGGACGAGGCGTCGAAGGCGACCCGCAGGGCTCCGTTCTCGCGGAGGTACGCGGGCAGCCCCGCGGTCTCCTGGACGTCGTAGAGGTCACGCGCGTGGCCCGCGCGGCTCATCAGGTCGGCGTCGCCGACCGTGAGCCAGAGGACCTCGTGCTGGGCGCGGAGCCGCCGCAGCAGCTTCTCGAGCGCCTCGTCGAGCACGACGTCGTCGGCGACGACGAGCAGCATCGAGCGCCGGCGCACGCCCCGGGCGACCCACGACAGGACGCCGTGCAGATCGCTGCGGGGCGCCTCGAGGCTCACCCGCTCGTCGACGCGCCTCAGCAGCATCTCGAGGTGCGCGTCGGTGGAGCCGGCGGGGTAGGCGCGGGTGCCCGACTCGTCGCCCGCGACGAGGCTGACCACGTCGCCGTGCTGCGCGGCGATGTAGGCGAGGGCCCCGGCCGCCATGACCGCGATGTCTTTCTTGGTCTCGCCGCCGGCGGCCGTCGCGGCCATGTTGCGGCCGGTGTCGACGACCAGGACCAGGTGGCGGCGGCGGCTGGCGATGTACCGCTTGACGAGCGGCTCGCCGTGGCGCGCGGTGGCCTTCCAGTCGATGTCGCGCACCTCGTCGCCCGGCACGTACGCGCGCAGGTCGTCGAAGTCGTGGCTGCGCCCGTGGTGCACCGAGGCGTAGCCGCCCTCGAGCAGGTCGAGGGTGCGTCGGTGGGCGAACAGCGACATCTTCGTGCGCACCCGGAGCAGCAGGCCCGGCACGGCGTCAGGGAGTCTGCACCGCGCCGAACACGGCGTCGATGACGGTCTCGGGCCGGACGTCGTCGGCCGCGGCCTCGTACCCGAGGATGACCCGGTGCCGCAGGACGCCGTGGCGCAGGTGCTTGACGTCCTCCGGGATGACGTAGTCGCGGCCGTGGAGGAGGGCCAGGGCCCGGGCGCCCTGGACGAAGGCGATGCTGGCCCGCGGGCTGGCGCCGAACTCGACGTAGTCGGCCAGCCCGGCCGGCAGGTACTGCTGCGGGTGCCGCGTGACGTAGACCAGCTGCACGACGTAGTTGACGATCGACGCGTCGACGTAGACGCGCTTGGCGAGCTCCTGCAGGGAGACGACGTCGTCGAGCGTCACCCCGGTCGGCTCGTCGGCCCGGCCCTCGTCGTAGACGCCGGCCTCGATGCGGCGGATGACCTCCGCCTCCTCGGCGGGGCTCGGGTAGTCGAGCACCTCCTTCAGGAGGAACCGGTCGAGCTGCGCCTCGGGCAGCTGGTAGGTGCCCTCCTGCTCGATCGGGTTCTGGGTCGCCAGGACGAGGAAGGGGCGGGGCAGCGCGTAGACGCGGCCCCCGATGCTCGTCTGGCGCTCCTGCATCGCCTCGAGCATGGCGCTCTGGGTCTTGGCGCTCGACCGGTTGATCTCGTCGAGCAGCACGAAGTTGCTGTGCACGGGCCCCAGCTGCGTGACGAACGTCGACTTCTGGGCGTCGTAGATCTGCGTGCCCGTGATGTCGCTCGGCAGCAGGTCGGGCGTGCACTGGATGCGCGTGAAGCTGGCCTGGACCGCCGACGACAACGTCTGCGCGGCCGTGGTCTTCGCGAGACCGGGGACGCTCTCGAGGAGGACGTGCCCGCCCGTGATCAGCGCGATGAGCAGCGTGTCGCGGAGGGCCGTCTGGCCGACGACCTTGCGGGAGAACGCCTCGGAGACCGTGCCGAGCACCCGGTGGGCGCCCTCCATCTCGGCGGGGCTGATCGGACCGGCTGCGGCCGCGGCGGGCTGGGGGGTCGTCGAGGTGTCGGTCACGCGCTCCACTGTAGACCGGACGTCCGTCGGGCCCGACCCCGTCGAGACCCCCCGTCGGCGTCGCAGCGACCCCCGTCAGCGTCGCAGCGCGCGACGGGCGAGGGCGTTGCCGGCGAACTGGACGAGCTGCACCAGCACGATGATCAGCAGCACCGCCGCCCAGGTCACGACCGGGTCGAACTGCCGGTAGCCGTAGAGGAGGGCGAAGGCCCCGAGGCCGCCGCCGCCCACGTAGCCGGCGACCGCCGACATGTCGACGAGCGCGACGAAGACGAAGGTGTAGCCGAGGATCAACGGCCCGAGGGCCTCGGGCAGGATGACGCTGCCGATGATGCGGAACGGGCCGGCGCCCGCGGCCCTCGCGGCCTCGACCACGCCCGGCTGCACGGTCAGGAGGTTCTGCTCGACGATGCGGGAGATGGCGAACGACGCCGCGAGCGACAGCGTGAAGATGATCGCCGTGTTGCCGACGCCGGTGCCGAGCACGGCCCGGGCGAGGGGCTGGGCCGCCGCGAGGAAGATGATGAACGGGATCGGCCGGAACACGTTCACGACCACGTTCAGCACGCTGAAGACCGGGCGGTTGGCGAAGAGCGCGCCCGCTCGGGTGAGGTACAGCGCGAGCCCGAGGAGGAGGCCGCCGAGTCCGCCCAGCAGGAGGGTGAGGGCGACGATGTAGACGGTCTCGTAGGCCGCCTGCCAGAGCAGGGGCTGGAGCTGGAGGAGTGAGTCCACGGGTCAGAGGCCCTTCTGCGTCGTGCCGGCGGTGTGCGGGGGGAGCTCCGTCGCCGCGGCCCCGAGCTCACGGACGGCGGCCTCCACGGCCCCGTCGTCGCCCGCCAGGGCGAGCGTGAGCGTGCCGAAGGTCCGGCCGGCGATCTCGTCGATGCCGCCGAAGACGATCTCGAAGCCGACGCCGTGGCGGGCGAGGACCCCGAACACGTGCTGCTGGTCCACCCCGCCCTCGGAGACGCGGACCGTCACGAGACGGCCGGGGTGGCGTCGGCGGAGGGCCGCCAGCTCGTCGCCCTCGGGGCTGCCCGCGACGACCGTCGACACGAAGCGCCGGGTGGACGCCTCCCGCGGCTCGCTGAAGACCTGGAAGGTGGGGCCCAGCTCGACCACCTTGCCGGAGTCCATCACGGCCACCCGGTCGGCGATGGACTTGATGACGTCCATCTCGTGGGTGATGACGACGATCGTGATGCCGAGCTCGGCGTTCACCCGGCGGAGGAGCCCCAGCACCTCCTGGGTCGTCTCGGGGTCGAGGGCGCTCGTCGCCTCGTCGGCGAGGAGGATGCGCGGCGACGTCGCGAGGGCCCGGGCGATGCCGACGCGCTGCTTCTGCCCGCCCGAGAGCTGGTCGGGCCTGACGTGGGCCTTGTCGGCGAGGCCGACGAAGTGCAGCAGGTCGCTGATCCGCCGCTGGTGCTCGGCCTTGGGCACCCCGGCGGCCCGGAGCGGGAACTCGACGTTGCCCCAGACCGTCTTGGACGAGAAGAGGTTGAACTGCTGGAAGATCATGCCGATGCCGGCCCGCACCCGGCGCAGGTCGCGCTCGGGCAGCCCCGTGACGGGAGCGCCGTCGATCTCGATCCGCCCGCTGGTCGTCAGCTCGAGCGCGTTGATCAGGCGGACGAGCGTGCTCTTGCCGGCCCCGGAGTAGCCGATGATCCCGAAGATCTCGCCGTCCGCGATCTCGAGGCTCACGCCGTCGACGGCGGTGAGCGGCGCGCCGCCCTTCTCTCGGGGCGGGTACGTCTTCACGACGTCGGTCAGGGTGATGGCGGGCATGGTTCTCCTCGTCAGGGGCGGGACGGCCCGACCCGTGCACCAGGGTGGCACACGGGTCGGGCGGGCAGGTCGGGCCGGGCGTCAGCCGTTCTGCTCGACGAGCTCCTTCGTCTCGGAGAGCGACGACTCGAGGTCGGCGACCGGCACCTTGACGGTGACGGCCGTGCCGCCCGAGTTCTCGACGACGCCGTCGGTGACGGCCTTGGTGTCCTGGTAGATCTGCACGAGCTTCTTCAGCGTCGGGTCGTCGGCGTCGTCGGCGCGGGCCGCGAACACGTTGACGTAGGGCAGGGCGGCGGGGTCGCTCGGGTCGTCCTGCGCGATCACGTCGTCGGCCGACAGGCCGGCCTTGGTCGCGTACTCGTTGTTGATGATGGCCCCCGCGAAGTCCGGGAGCGACGTCGCGGCGAGGTCGGCGGCGACCGTGGTGACCTTCACGGTGGACTTCGACTCGTCGATGTCGTCCACCCCGGAGAAGATGTCGCCGCCGTCCTTCAGCGTGATGAGGCCGTTCGACTGGAGGACGAGCAGCGAGCGGGCGAGGTTGCTGGCGTCGTCGGGCACGGCGATCGTGTCGCCGGGCTGGAAGTCGTCGACCGACGTGTACTCCTGCGAGTACAGGGGCAGCGGGTAGATCGCCGTGGAGCCGATCGGCACGAGGTCGGCGTCCGCCGCGACGTCGTACTGGGCCAGGTAGACGATGTGCTGGAACTGGTTGAGGTCGAGCTCGCCCTCGGTCAGCGCGGGGTTCGGCTGCTCGTAGCTGGAGAAGTCGACCAGGTCGACCGTGATGCCCTCCTCCGCCGCGGCGTCGGTGAAGGTCTTCCAGTACGGGTCGCTCGCGCCGACGACCCCGATGCGAACGGTCTCCCCCGCGGCGCCGGAGCCGCCTCGGCCGGCGACGGCCACTCCGATCCCGATCGCGGCGGCGATCACGACGACGGCGACGACGATGATCGCGATGAGTCGACCGGGGCCCTTCTTCGGGGCGTCGATCAGGGGCGTGGCGCTGGACATGTGTCTCCTCGGTGTTCTCTGCGGCGACGAGCCGGCTGCGGCGGCCGACGCGGGTCGGCGCTCGCTCGGGCGTCCCCTCCATGGTGGAGGCTGCGCGGAGCGGGGGCGCGCGGGCACGTCACACGACG
>Ga0308167_1004037_pt1 | contig 11044 bp, 14 predicted proteins | sample PhyCR1_2_FD_202138 | JGI IMG/M metagenome (GOLD analysis project Ga0308167, IMG submission 202138) | Phyllosphere microbial communities from UC Gill Tract Community Farm, Albany, California, United States - DLSLRC.R1 | ecosystem: Host-associated > Plants > Phyllosphere > Unclassified | place... | reverse complement strand
AAACGGTTCTTCTTAGAAGATCAACAAGTACGTCTCCAACCAGAAAATGATTCGATGGACCCGATGTATTTCGATAACGTCTCGATTCTTGGCAAGGTCATCGGCGTATATCGGACGATCCACTAAGCGAGGGACCAGCTCAGCTGGTCTTTTTTCATGCCTTCTGGAAATGTACACGATACTGTCAATACCGTTGCTTTAACCGGCTATGTTGCGTATTCGGTCGCAACTCAGCAGACGGATTGGCTTCCAACCGCTGTCGGCATCGCCGTCGGCACCCTTTGGCTTTCACCAGACCTCGACTTGAAGTCCGAACCTTACTACCGGCACGGTCCTTTACGGGTCCTTTGGATGCCGTATGTCAAAATCATGCCCCACCGCTCCATCTGGTCGCATGGTTTGATCATCGGCGATCTCATTCGTCTGATGTACAGCGCCGCTTTTCTGATTCCGCTTTTATTTTTGGCGCTGTATCTGAAAATCATTGAATCGAGTACGGTCGATTCCTGGTTTGCGTCCATGCCCGCCTTCATCATCGGCGTCATGGTTGCCAGTACAATACATATTGTCCTTGATCACTCCAGCAGCTTCTTTCGAACAAAAAAGAAGCGAAAAAAGCGTCGTTAAAAATCCTTCGTTCATTGTAAAAATGAACAAAGGATTTTTTAATATCCATTATTCATTTTTTTAAACATAAATTAAGGAAATTTTAATTCGAAGATTTGAATTAATTGTATTGAAAACGTTCTCAATTAGATGTAGGTTTAAATGGAAAGGCCATTATTTGCTTTAATCCAAAGGGAGGGTTTTTGCATGAGTAACTTTACAAGTGAGCTGATCGGAACAATGATTCTGATTTTGCTCGGGGACGGAGTCGTTGCAGGGGTTGTCTTGAGAAAGACGAAATCTGAGAACGGCGGCTGGATTGTCATTACATTCGCTTGGGGTCTCGCCGTCATGACGGGAGCATACATTGCTGCCTCGAGTGGTGCGCATCTCAATCCTGCATTGACATTGGCGCTTGCCATGAATTCCGATTTACCGTGGGCAGACGTACCTGTCTATATCGCCGGTCAATTAATCGGAGCATTCATCGGTGCAGTACTCGTTTGGCTTCATTATATGAAACACTTTGAAGCGACTGATGATCAAGCAGCAAAACTGGGTGTATTCGCAACAGGTCCGGCGATTCGCCATACACCGTCAAATCTGATTTCAGAGATCATCGGGACGTTTGTCCTGGTATTCGGAATCCTGTCGTTTGGTCTGACAACATTTGGTGACGGACTGAAACCATTCATCGTCGGTCTTCTTGTCGTCGTCATCGGTCTCTCGCTCGGTGGTACAACAGGGTATGCCATCAACCCGGCCCGTGACCTTGGTCCGCGGATTGCACACGCTATCTTACCGATTAAAGGAAAAGGTTCATCTGACTGGAGTTACTCGTGGATTCCAATCGTTGGTCCAATCATCGGTGGTGGAGTAGCCGTCTTGCTGTATCAACTGCTGCAAAACTGATTTTGTTTGACACCTACATCTCAAGGGGGATTTCAGCATGGAAAACAAGTACATCTTAGCACTCGACCAAGGAACAACAAGCTCACGCGCCATTATTTTTGACCACGATGGTCAAATCGTGAACTCTGCGCAACGTGAATTCAAACAATACTTCCCGCAACCAGGCTGGGTCGAACATGATGCCAATGAAATTTGGGGATCAATCCTCGCTGTCATGGCGGATGCTCTCGGAACGGCTGATATCAAACCGAGCCAAATCGCAAGTATCGGAATTACGAACCAACGTGAGACGACGGTCGTCTGGAACAAAGAAACAGGTAAACCTGTCTATCACGCGCTTGTCTGGCAATCCCGTCAAACATCCGGTATCTGTGATGAGCTGAATGCACAGGGTCTGAACCAAACATTCCGTGATAAAACAGGTCTTCTGATTGACGCCTACTTCTCAGGGACAAAAGTGAAGTGGATTTTGGATAACGTCGAAGGCGCACGGGAGCAGGCAGAAAACGGAGAACTTCTCTTCGGAACAATCGACACATGGCTCGTTTGGAAGCTGTCTGGCGGAAAAACACATATCACAGACTATACAAACGCTTCCCGGACATTGATGTACAACATTTACGAACAAAAATGGGATGATGAGTTACTTGAAATCCTGACAGTTCCAAAATCAATGTTACCGGAAGTGCGTCAATCAAGTGAAGTGTATGACAACACGGTTCCGTATCATTTCTTCGGTTTTGAAGTTCCGATTGCCGGAATCGCCGGTGACCAGCAAGCAGCCCTCTTCGGTCAAACATGTTTCGAACCGGGTGAAGGAAAGAACACATATGGTACAGGTTGCTTCATGCTCATGAACACTGGTGAAAAAGCCGTTTCGTCTGACCACGGTCTGCTGACAACAATCGCTTGGGGTGTCGACGGTAAAGTCGAATACGCGCTTGAAGGATCGATTTTCGTTGCCGGTTCTGCCATCCAGTGGTTACGTGACGGCTTACGGATGCTGAAAAATGCGAAGGACTCGGAAGGCTATGCCTTAAAAGTTGATTCGACAGAAGGCGTTTACGTCGTTCCTGCATTCGTCGGGCTCGGTGCTCCTTACTGGGACAGCGACGTTCGCGGCGCAATCTTCGGCTTGACACGCGGAACGGACAAAGAACATTTTGTTCGCGCGACACTTGAGTCACTCGCTTATCAGACACGCGACGTCTTGACAGCAATGGAAAAAGATTCAGGGATCGAACTCAAAACGTTGCGTGTTGACGGCGGTGCGGTTTCAAATGACTTCCTGATGCAGTTCCAGTCAGATATCTTAGGTGTACCGGTCGACCGTCCGGAAATCAACGAGACAACAGCTCTCGGAGCTGCGTATCTCGCAGGTCTCGCTGTCGGTTACTGGAAAGACAAAGCAGAAATCAAACAACAATGGAAACTGAACCATCAGTTTAAACCAGAGATGAAAGAAGACGATCGCGAACAACGTTATGCCGGATGGCAAAAAGCGGTGGAAGCAACAATGGCGTTTAAACCGAACAAAAAAGAAGTAAATGCTTAATTTCTTTTAACTGGTGTTCCCTCGCGGAACACCAGTTTTTTTTGTTCCATAAAAAACAGGTCCGCTTCCACTTTCGGAAACGAACCTGTCATCTTGATCCGTACTCTTACGAGAACTCTGCTTTGACGCCACTTACGATATCATCAAGCGATTTGGATTGACCACTTAGGACAGCAGCTAAAAACGCTCCCTCCACAAGTGGTGCTTCAACGAACTGAACATTTCGGTCCCCGCTGTATAATTCCAAAGCAAGCTCTGCGTTCATCGTCGCGGATCCGATGTCCGTCAAAATCAAACCGTCATCCGTCAAGTCGTTCATTGTCTCTTCAATCCGGGACGCGTCGGTACCGATACTGCCGTCCGCAAGACCTGCGGCAAGTAAGATTGGTGTATCCGGAGCCATCTCTGCCAATAACTCTTTCAGTCCAGTTGCTAACTTTTCACTGTGCGACACTAAGATCAAATTAATCATGACAGCACCCCCGCAATTGCCCGAAGCAACAGCGCACTCGATAAGGAGCCGGGATCTTGAACACCGATCGTCGCATCCCCGAAGTAGGAAGCCCGCCCTTTTGTCGCCTCACGTTCTTTTGTGTCTTCCAATGCTTGATCGAGTGCTGCGTTCAGATCACTTTCGTTTTCCAGCGCTTCGTAAAACGGTGTCCAAATATCGACCATCGTTTTTTGTCCGAACTCTGATTTGCCACGCATTTTGACGCCCTCTGCCGCTTCTTTGAAGGCCGCTGCGAGTTCCTGTCCTTCGACTTCTGTTTTCCCTTTGAACGCTCCGGCAAATTTAACGAATGCTGTCCCGTAAAGGGGACCGGACGCACCACCTACCGTTTTAATCAAGGTCATTCCGACTTGTTTTGATAAGACGCCCAAGTCTTCGTACTCCTCTTGCGCTTCAAGTTCTTTTTGAACGGCTTGGAAGCCGCGGGACATATTGATACCGTGATCCCCGTCTCCAATCTCCCGGTCAAGGTCCGTCAATTCATCCTTATGTTGTTCCAAATCGGTTGCCGCTTTCAGTAATGCTTCACGCAATTTTTCAGTTGTTAACTTCATCTGTCTGCACCCTCTTTTAGTTAGAATCCAATCGCGTTTGTTTTAGCATCCAGATAGCCGACGAGTTCATCGTCCACCGGAAGCAGGGTAATTGAAAACCCGTGCATTTCAAGCGATGTCATATAGTTGCCGACGAACGGACGAACGATCTCGTATCCTTTAGCCTGCAATTGTTCCGCCACATATTTATACGTGATGTAGAGTTCTGATTCCGGTGTTCCACCCATCCCGTTGACCATGACTGCGACTTTTTTATCCGTCACTTCAGCTGTCAGTCGGTCGAGTAATTCCGTTACAATCGCGTCAACGGATGCAATCGGTTTCCGCTCCAGACCCTTTTCCCCGTGAATTCCGATACCGATTTCCATCTCATCCTCATGCAGATCAAATCCGGGTTTTCCGCTTTCCGGCATATAACACGGTGACAATGCCATCCCGATGGAACGAACACCGGCAATGACCTTCTCAGCGACGGCTTTGACTTCAGCGAGTGATTTACCTTCCGCTGCCGCAGCCCCTGCAATTTTATGAACGAAAATCGTCCCCGCGACGCCGCGTCGGTCTTCTTCTTTTTTAATGGCGATATCATCCCGGACGATGACCGTCTCGACTTCGATATCTTCCAGTTCCGCCAGTTCTTTTGCCATATCGAAGTTCATGACATCACCGGAATAGTTTTTGACGACGAGCAATACCCCTTTTCCTCCATCAGCCGCTTTGATTCCTTCGAGCACCATGTCCGGTGTTGGAGAAGTGAAAACTTCGCCGCAGACAGCCGCCGCAAGCATACCATCCCCAATAAACCCGGCATGGGCCGGTTCGTGCCCGCTTCCCCCTCCGGATACGAGAGCGACTTTCCCGTTCAGTGGTTCTTTCCGTTTGATGACATTAACTCCGTCGACTTTTGCATAAAGATCGGGATGGGCTAAAACGAGACCTTCCACCATATCTGAGACAAACCGGTTTGCATCTTGCATTAATTTATCCATCTTGAACGCTCCCTTGTCTAACGAAATTTGCCGTACCACTTAGTCTTTACCACAAATCGGGACGACTTATGTCAAGGAAACATATGAAAATATTGACCAGTTCGTTTCCAATCTGTTTGGAGGATGCTATGCTGAAAACACATCATCATGAGAGGAGTCACCGTCTATGAACGCTTCGTTTCAAGCAGGAATAAAAGCCTGCCTTCCGACCGTCCTCGGTTATCTCGGCATCGGCTTTTCTGCCGGTATCGTCGGTCGGGCAGCGGGTCTCAGCCCACTCGAGATCGGCTTGATGTCACTTTTGATTTATGCCGGAGCGGCCCAGTTCATCATCACCAGTCTGTTGCTGTTAAACAGTCCGTTCTCAGCCATCATCTTGACGACGTTCATCGTCAATTCCCGCCATCTGCTGATGAGTATGACCCTTGCGCCGCGTGTCGAGAGCCGGCATCAGTTGGACAGGTTCGGCATCGGTGCCCTTCTGACCGATGAATCATTCGCCGTCGCCATGAATACCTCGCTAAAACAGCGGATTGATGCGAACTTCATGCACGGTCTAAACCTGACCGCTTACTTGAGCTGGATTGGTTCCACCGTGCTCGGAGCACTCGTCGGCAGCTGGTTCCCGGATCCGGAACGGTTCGGTCTCGACTTTGCTTTAACAGCTATGTTCATCGGTTTGTTGTACCTGCAATTTGAAAGCGAACGGTCCCGCATCGCTTTGAACGGTCTGTTACTCGTCTTTGTCTTTTTGTTGTTGTACATATCGATGCGCTATCTGTCCCCGGAACTCGCCGTTTTATTTGCGACGATGATAGCCGCCAGTATAGGAGTAGTGATCTCACGATGGAAATCCGTCTAGAACTGTTTGTTTTGTTTGCCGCTTGTGGGCTTGTCACGTTGATTCCGCGGATTTTACCGTTTCTACTCATGCACAGACTGACCCTGCCGCGTTTATTGACCGATTGGTTATCCTTTATTCCGATTTGCCTGCTGAGCGCACTTTTCTTTCAAAATTTATTGATCGCACGAAGCGGGGAGTTCCCGACACTTTCCATACTGCATCTCGCAGCAGCCATACCGACAGTCCTCGTCGCCGTCGGCAGTAAAAGTCTTTCCTACACCGTTATTACCGGTGTCCTGTCGATGGCGTTGCTCCGATTTTTCCAATGAGGATTGCGCAGCTCTTCCTAAAAAAAGACGAGAAAAAACGGATGTCGGTTCCGCTTTTTCTCGTCTTCTGTTCATTGTATTATTTCTCTGTTACGCCGATACATCTGCATAGTCCGGCGTCTGCTCAAACTCTTTTTTCGCAAACGGACAGAGCGGCAACAGTTTAACGTTTTCCTCCCGTGCCCACTCGACCACCGCTTTGACCAGTTGTTCGCCGATCTGCTGGTTCCGGTGATTCGGATCAACATACGTATGATCAATGATCCATTTGCCGCCCTTTGTATCGCTGTACGTGATCTCCCCGACAGCTTGTCCCTCTTGATAGGCTTCAATCTTTTGATCTGCTCGTTTCAATTCCATTAGGCTTCCTCCGTTCATATGATAAGGCGCCGCTCGGACAGCCGTCGACGACCCGCATGACATCTTCGACCGAAGCACCGTCCGCTTCGATCCACGGCCGTTTTTTAACATCAAAGACGGTCGGCAGACTCTTGACACAATGACCGGAATGCACACAGACTTCAGCATCAAAATACACGGTAATGTCTTTCCCTTCGTATGCCTTTTTCATTTGAAACGCCTCCTTAAAATAGAGAGTTCGCTGTCATTGTTTCGAATTCCTTCACACAAAAAAAACGCCCGAACCAAGTTCGGACGTTTCAAGAGATTAGAACAAGACCATGTACTGATCGCGTTCCCATTCCGTGACTTGCGTCCGGAACATATCCCATTCGATTTCTTTCAGTTCAACGAAGTGCTCTGCGATGTGCTCGCCGAGTGCGTGCATGACGACGTCATCCGCTTTCAGGACTTCGAGTGCGTGGCTGAGTGTTGACGGAAGATCGTCAATGCCGTTTGCCACACGTTCCGGTTTGTCCATCACGTAGATGTTGCGGTCGATCGGAGCCGGTGCTTGGAGATTGTTTTTAATACCGTCAAGACCTGAAGCGAGCAATGTCGCAAGTGCCAAGTACGGGTTAGCTGCCGGGTCGACTGAACGGACTTCGATCCGTGTCGAAAGACCACGAGCTGCCGGTACACGAACGAGTGGTGAACGGTTACGAGCTGACCATGCAACGTAGCAAGGTGCTTCATAACCAGGTACAAGACGTTTGTACGAGTTGACTGTCGGGTTACAGACAGCTGTAAACGCACGTGCATGTTTCAGGATACCTGCCGTGAAGGCGCGGGCATCGTCTGAAAGTTGCATGTTGCTGTTCTCTTCGTCGAAGAAGACGTTTTCGTTGCCTTTAAAGAGCGACATGTTAGCGTGCATTCCTGAACCGTTGACACCGTAAAGTGGTTTTGGCATGAATGTCGCGTGTAAGTTATGTTTTGCTGCGATCGTCTTAACAACGAGCTTAAACGTTTGGATGTTATCCGCTGTTGTGATGGCGTCCGCATATTTGAAGTCGATTTCATGTTGACCCGGTGCGACTTCGTGGTGAGATGCTTCGATTTCAAAGCCCATGTTTTCAAGCTCGATGACGATCTCTTTACGGCAGTTTTCACCGAGATCGACTGGTGCGAGGTCGAAGTAACCGCCTTGGTCATTGAGTTCGAGTGTCGGACGACCGTTTGCATCCTTCTTGAACAAGAAGAATTCCGGCTCTGGACCGACGTTGAACGATGTGAATCCAAGCTCTTCCATTTCGCTAAGTACACGTTTGAGTTGACCACGCGGATCTCCAGCAAACGGTGTGCCATCTGGATTGTAGATGTCACAGATGAGACGTGCGACTTTACCCGTTCCGTCTTCTGTCCATGGGAATACGACCCATGTGTTGAGGTCTGGGAAGAGATACATATCTGATTCTTCAATGCGGACGAATCCTTCGATTGACGAACCATCGAACATCATTTTGTTATCAAGTGCTTTTTCCAATTGGCTGACTGGAATTTCAACGTTCTTGATTGTACCGAGGATATCTGTGAACTGTAAACGAATAAAACGTACATCCTCAGCTTTAGCGATTTTCATAATGTCTTCTCGTGTAATGTTGCGACGTGTCATGTGACAAATCCCCTCTCCGGCTCTTTTTTATATGGTAACAGGTGCTTACTTGAAAAATCGTCCGAGCTCACCTTGAATGAGTGACGTTTTTCCATGTCGCCCTGCTTCCTGCAATTCGTTTTTCAGGAGTTTATACAATTCGCCATCCGATAATTCCGGACGGGCCGTAACGACCTTCTCCGCAACTCGTTCCCGTTTGACGAGATCATTATCAAAAATCATTTTGATCCCTGCGATATTTAATCCCTGGTCCAGATATTCCTTGATCGACAACAAGCGATCGACATCGTTGAACGAATAGAGGCGACGTTTCGTCTCTGTCCGCTCCGGCTTGATCAATCCTTGTTCTTCGTAATATCGGATTTGTCGGGCAGATAACGCGGTCAACTCTTGAACGACTCCGATGGGGAATAGTGGCTTGGACTGTCGTGATAAGTCTGCCATTTCGTTCCTCCTTTTTCCTTACTTCATGAGAATAAACCTCTGTAAGGCAAGTTGTCAAGAGATGTAAGGAAAGTTAACATGACTTTCTTACAAGTCAGACGTCCTGCGTAACAGAGGTCTTTTCACATCAAGCTATTTTTTTAAACCTGTTGTGGTTGAATCAATTGTTGTTCCATCAGTTGATTGACAGCCGAAACAATCGCGATTTTGACGTGACTGTAGGTCAATCCGCCTTGAACGTACGCTGTATACGGTGCCCGAATCGGACCGTCTGCCGATAATTCGATTGACGATCCTTGAATGAAGGTTCCGGCAGCCATGATGACATCATCGGCGTATCCCGGCATATAGTCCGGAATCGGCAAAGCTTGCGCATTGACCGGAGAGGCCGCTTGGATCGCCTGACAAAAAGCAATCATCGGTTCCGGGGCATGGAAGGAGAGCGATTGAATCAAGTCCGTCCGTTCCGCCGCATAATGCGGTGCCGTATCGAATCCGAACTGCTCCATCATGCTGGAGGTAAACATCGCCCCCATCAGCGCCTGACTGACCGTATGCGGAGCCATGAAGAACCCCTGGTACATGTCCTGCAACGAATAAAGTGACGGCCCGGCTTCAGCCCCGATTCCAGGTGTCGTCATCCGGAATGATGCCCGTTCAATCAAATCGCGGCGTCCGACGAGATACCCGCCTGTTTTTGCAAGACCACCACCCGGATTTTTAATCAGTGATCCGGCCATCAGATCCGCTCCGACATGAGTCGGTTCGATCGTTTCGACGAATTCTCCGTAACAGTTGTCGACGAACACAATCACGTGCGGATGTTGTTCTTTGATTGCAGCAATCGCTTCGCCGATCTCAGTAACCGGTAAGCTCCGACGGGTCGCATAACCTTTCGAACGCTGAATACCGACGACTTTTGTCTTGTCCGTGATCCGGGCGAGGACTGCTTCAAGATCAATCGTTTCAGCCTGCTTCATCTCGACGACGTCATAAGTGACACCAAGCTCTTTCAGGGAGCCGCGTCCGTCACCGCGGATGCCGACGATTTCCTCTAACGTATCGTACGGTTTACCGGTGATATACAGCAATTCATCGCCCGGCAGCAATAAACCAAACAACGCAATCCCGATTGCATGCGTCCCGCTGATGATCTGTGCCCGGCACAGTCCGGCTTCCGCGCCGAAGACCGACGCGTAAATCCGCTCGAGATTGTCGCGCCCTTCATCGTTGTAACCGTAACCGGTTGACGGCATGAAGTGAAAGTCACTCACTTTATGTTCCCGGAAAGCGTTCAGGACACGAAACTGGTTCTGTTCCGCAATTTGTTGCGCCTTACGGATTCCCGGCGCGATTTTTTCTTCCGTCTGCTCGACGAACGGACGGATCGTTTCATAATGCGTTAACTCTGTAAACATGCTTACACCTCGTATTGTTTCAATGTCGAGTACAGCCGCGTATCCTTACGCAAATAGCCTTTTAAGGTCACGGATCCGTCCTCTTCATATTGTTCTGTTAAATTCATCATGACTTCCTTCGCCGGATTGTAATGCGCAAACGCATGAACCGGAATCCGGATCTCGAGATACTCGAGAATGTCACTGATCGCTTTTTCGATTTCGACGGTCAAACGATCGATGTCTGCCGGATCAAGGGCCGAAATCAACAGTTTTCCGCCACTGAATAAATGCGTCAACTGGTCTTTTTTATTGAAGACCTCGAGTTGCGGAATGTCTCCGGCACCGAGTTCATCGAGGACATCATTCGTCGTCTGCATCTGATTCAGATAATGTTCGCTTGAGGCATCGATGACGTGAAGAATCAGATCCGCCTCGAGCACTTCTTCGAGTGTCGACCGGAACGCCGCAATCAATTTCGTCGGAAGATCCTGAATGAACCCGACGGTATCCGTCAACAGAATCTGTCCGCCTTCCGGCAGGTCGAGCTGACGCGTCAACGGATCGAGCGTCGCAAATAATTCGTTTTTTTCATACGTGTCGGCATTGGTCAACCGGTTGAAAATCGTTGATTTCCCGGCGTTTGTGTATCCGACGAGTGCGATTTGGAACGTCTGGTTTTCTTTCCGACGTTCCCGGTAACGGGCACGGTGGGCAACGGACGTTTCCAACTGTTTCTTGATTTCGTCGACACGGCGACGGATATGCCGGCGGTCGGTCTCAAGTTTCGATTCCCCGGGACCACGTGTCCCGATTCCGCCTCCAAGACGTGACAATTGGGTTCCCTGCCCGCTCAAGCGCGGCAACAGGTAACTCATCTGAGCGA
>Ga0308167_1004035_pt1 | contig 11047 bp, 10 predicted proteins | sample PhyCR1_2_FD_202138 | JGI IMG/M metagenome (GOLD analysis project Ga0308167, IMG submission 202138) | Phyllosphere microbial communities from UC Gill Tract Community Farm, Albany, California, United States - DLSLRC.R1 | ecosystem: Host-associated > Plants > Phyllosphere > Unclassified | place... | reverse complement strand
TCCTCCATCGCGGCGGCGAGCGTGTCCACCTGTGCGGAGGCGGCCTCGAGCTCGAGGAGCGCGTCCTCCGGCAGCGGCGCCGGAGCCTCGGCGGACTCCAGGTGCTGCCAGCGACCGGTCGCGGAGGGACCGCTGGGCACCACGGCATCGCCGTCGACCTCCCCGAGGGCGTACAGCGCATCGCCTCCGGCGAGCGGGTCCGTGGTCCAGTCCTGGTGCTCGGCGGCGTCGAGCAGCTCGCTCGTGCTCCCGGCCTCGATCCAGGGGGCCTCCTGCAGCGCGTCCATCGCGGAGCTCGTCGCCGTCGGATCGAGCACCGCATCCGGGGACGGGGAGATCAGCAGATGCCGCGGCGAGGTGGCGTACTCCGAGGCGACGGTCGCGGTCTCCGCGAGCAGCCGCTGCTGGACCTGCTCGGTGTCGTTCCCGCTGGTGAGCTGCGAGAACTCGGAGGAGAGCTCCGGATCCGGGGCCAGCAGCGGGAGCTGGGCCCCCGGCTGACGGGTCGAGGTGTACATGCCGATGGAGCTGGGGGTCACGGAGGAGGCGGGGTCGCTGCGCAGCGAGCTGGAGGGCACGATCGCCGCGGTGGCGCCGGACTCGAGCACCGACTCGAGGGCGTCCGCGTCGGCGCTCTGCCCGTCCACGCGCAGCGCCTCGGCGCGCGGCGCGATCTCTCGGTCCTTCCAGACCTGGTCCCCGCGGTCGCCGATCATGCCGGCGAGATCGTCGGCGCCGGCGGCCTGCAGGCTCGCGGTGTCCGAGTCGGCGTAGGGCATCGACAGCACGGTGCGCTGCGCCGAGGCACCCTCGAGCACCTCGGCGAGCTCGGCGGAGCGCGGCTCGGGCCCGTACTCGGGGACCGATCCCGCGGGCGTCTCCTCGCCGTCCTCCTGGGCGACGGGCATCGCCGGCGGGTCCAGCAGGGCCGGGTCCAGCCACCAGTCCGCGCCGACCTGCGGGGCGGTCTCCCGCACCGAGGCGAGCTGGCCGGACTCGGCCGAGGTGGCGAAGGCCTCGGGGTCCGTGACCATCTGCGACGCGTCCTCGGCGGCGAGCGGCAGCAGCACCGACTGGGTGATCGTGTCCTCCGCCTCGGCGGGGCGCCACACCACGAAGGTGCGCAGGGTGGACAGGGGATCCTCCTCGGAGGCGACGGTCAGCTCGAGGCGTCGGGTGCCCCAGTAATAGGGCTCCTCCGAATAGTCGAGCTCCTCGGCGTCGACCGTCACGGTCAGGAGGACGGACTCCCCGGGTGCGAGCTCGTCGTGGGGCGCGGAGCTGGCGATGGCCTCGCCGGTGGGCTGCGCGGTGGTGTCGGACTCCCAGGCCGAGAGCTCGGCGCGGTCCGTGATCCGGGAGGTGCGGGTGCGCAGCTCCAGGGCGAGGGCCGACTGGGGCTCCGACGAGGTGTTGGTCACCTCGACCTGCGCCTCGAGAGTGCCTCCGGGGGCCAGGGAGGTGGGGGTGAGGGAGACGAGATCCATGCTCACCGGTGTGTCCTCGGTCGCGGAGGGCGGCGCCGCCGGCGCCTGCGCGGAGGGGCCTCCGACCTCGGCATGCGCGGCAGGAAGCAGGGTCGCCGAGCCGCTCACCAGCACTGATGAGGCGAGGAGCAGGGCCGTCAGCAGCGCGGCGAGGACCGGGCGCACGGACGGCGGGGACGACGGCATGGTGACACTGTAAGCGGCCGCTACCGTAGGGAGCCCGCAGGTGCACGAGACCTCTACATGGGCGATCCCCGCACCCCGACCCAGGACAGGACCCCCCGTGACAGATCCCGTCGACGAGACCACCGGCACCGCGCAGCGGCTCGACACCGCCCGCCGCCGCGCGGCCTCGATGTTCCAGGCGCTGCCCGAGGAGATCCACGTGCTGGGCCGGATGTTCGAGGCGGCCGGGCACGAGCTCGCCCTCGTGGGCGGACCGGTGCGCGACGCGGTGCTGGGGCGCTCCAGCGCCGATCTCGACTTCACCACCTCCGCCCGCCCGGAGCAGACCGAGGCGATCCTGCGCGACTGGACCTCCGGCGGCGCGATCTGGGACATGGGGCGCGACTTCGGGACGCTCGGCGGCGTGCGGGACGGGGTGAAGGTCGAGATCACGACCTACCGCACCGAGTCCTACGACCCGACCAGCCGCAAGCCCCAGGTCGAGTACGGCGACACGCTCGAGGGGGACCTCTCCCGTCGCGACTTCACCGTCAACGCGATGGCGGTGCGCCTGCCCTCCCTCGAGCTGATCGACCCCTTCGACGGGCTCGCGGACATCGCCCGCACCCTGCTGCGCACCCCCGTCGGCCCGCAGCAGTCCTTCACCGACGACCCCCTGCGGATGATGCGTGCGGTGCGCTTCGTCGCCCAGCTCGGGTTCCGCATCGAGGACTCGACGGCCGATGCGATCGAGGAGCTCGCCGAGCGCATCACCATCGTCTCCGCGGAGCGGGTGCGGGAGGAGCTGGTCAAGCTGATGCTCGGCGCCCATCCGCGCGGGGGGCTCGAGCTGCTCACGGAGCTGGGGCTGGCCGCGCACGTGCTGCCGGAGCTGCCCGCGCTCCAGCTGGAGCGGGACGAGCACCATCACCACAAGGACGTCTACGAGCACACCCTGACGGTGCTCGACCAGGCGATCGACCTCGAGAGCCCCGCCGGTTCGGGCGGCCCCTGCGAGGGCCCCGATCTGGTGCTGCGCCTGGCGGCGCTGATGCATGACATCGGCAAGCCCGCGACCCGCCGCTTCGAGGCGGGCGGGGTGGTCACCTTCCGCTTCCACGAGACCGTGGGCGCGAAGATGACCACGAAGCGGATGAAGGCCCTGACCTTCGACAAGGACACGACCAAGAAGGTCGCGCGCCTGGTGGAGCTGCATCTGCGCTTCCACGGGTACGTCGACTCGCCGTGGACCGACTCCGCGGTGCGCCGCTATGTCACCGACGCGGGCGGCCTCCTCGAGCACCTGCACCGCCTTACCCGGGCCGATGTCACCACCCGGAACCGTCGCAAGGCCCGCACCCTGGCCCGCGCCTACGACGAGCTCGAGACCCGCATCGCCGCGCTCGCCGAGCAGGAGGAGATCGGCCGGATCCGTCCCGACCTGGACGGCAACCGGATCATGGAGGTCCTGGACATGCCGCCCGGCCGAGCCGTGGGCGAGGCGTACAAGCACCTCCTCGAGCTGCGGATGGAGCACGGGCCCCTCGGCGAGGAGCGGGCCGTCGAGGAGCTCCGCGCCTGGTGGGCGGCCCGTCAGGACGGCTGACGGCGGGGCGCGCGACGCCCTCGGGAGGGCGCCCGGACCGCCCGGACGGGTGTGAGCGGGACCGCACCGGACGTGCACACCCTGTGTGCTTCGACGCCGGGTCATTCCGTCGGACGCCCTCTCATGCTCATACTGAGTGGCTGGGTGCGCCCGGGGGACCCTCCGGATCGCGCCCGCACCAGCCCGAGCCCCCGAAGGACCAGGAGCAGCAATGAGCGACTCTCGACGCTCGTCCCGCGGCTCGTCGGATCGATCGCGCCGATCGAAGAACCCGACGACCGGTGGCGCCCGCCGCGCCGCCGGCGTGCGTCGCGCCTCGACGCCCACGTCCTCCGCATCCCGGAACGCCCGAGCCGAAGCCTCCCCGAAGGGCACCAGCCGCACCGCCCGTCGCTCCGGCGCCGCCGGTGCCGCCTCCTCGAAGAGCTCCGCCTCCGCGAAGCGCCCCACCAGCCGCACCTCCGTCCGCGCCCGCCACGCCGGCGCCGCCGTGGCCGCTGCGACGTCGGGGCGCGGCAGGAAGGCCGCCGCCACCAACTTCCTGAACTACCCGCGCGCCGGGGCGAAGAACCCCTGGCGCTGGATCCCCTCGCTGCGGCTCATCGTCGGCGCCATGGCGCTCATGGTCCTCGTCGGCCTCGCCGGCGTGGCGTGGCTGTACCACGACACCGAGGTGCCCGAGCCCTCGGACTTCGCCCTGGCCCAGACCTCGCGCGTCTACTACTCCGACGGCGAGACCGAGATGGGATCGTTCAGCGAGGTCAACCGCACCGAGCTCGGGGCCGACGAGATCCCCGACAACATCAAGCACGCCGTGGTGGCCAGCGAGGACAACACCTTCTACGAGAACCGCGGCGTCTCTCCGCGGGGCATCGTCCGCGCCGTGGTGAACAACCTCGCGGGCGGCGCCCGCCAGGGCGGCTCGACGATCACCATGCAGTACGTCGAGCGGTACTACACGGGCACCGAGACCTCCTACGTCGGCAAGGCCAAGGAAGCGATCATGGCCCTGAAGATCGACCAGGAGCTGTCCAAGGACGAGATCATCTCGCGGTACCTCAACACCATCTACTTCGGTCGCGGCGCCTACGGCGTCCAGGAGGCCTCCCAGGCCTACTTCGGCAAGGACGCGAGCGAGCTCACCGATGCGGAGGCCGCTCTGCTGGTCGCCGTGATCCCGAGCCCCTCGACCTACGACCCGGCGAACAACCCGGAGAAGGCCACGAGCCTCTGGGACCGGGTCATCACCCGGCAGGTCGCCGAGGACCAGATGACCGAGGCCGAGGCGGACGCGCTCACCTTCCCGAAGACCGTCGAGCCGCGTTCCGAGAACTCCCTCGGCGGTCCCCAGGGCTACCTGGTGATGCAGATCCGCAACGAGCTGCTGGCGCAGGGCTTCACCGAGGAGGAGATCAACACCGGCGGTCTGAAGATCGTCTCCACGATCGATCCCGCGATCCAGAAAAACACCGTCGACGCGGTCGACAACCTTCCGGAGGACCGTCCGGAGAACAACCGCGTGGGCACCGTGACGCTCGATCCCTCGACCGGGGCGATCCGCGGCATGTACGGCGGCCCGGACTACGTCACCCAGTCCCAGAACGACGCCACCCAGTCGCGGATGCAGGCGGGGTCGATCTTCAAGACCTTCACCCTGATCGCCGCCCTGGAGGAGGGCTACCCGCTGGACTCGCGGTGGGACGGCAACTCCCCGAAGGAGTTCCCCGACGTGCCCGGCGGCTGGGAGGTCAACAACTTCGGCGACTCCAGCTACGGCCGCGTGACGCTCGAGGAGGCCACCGCCCGCTCCATCAACACCGCCTATGCGGAGGCCAACATCGAGATCGGCCCGAAGCACACTCGGGACACCGCGATCAAGCTCGGCCTGCCCGAGAAGACGCCGGGCCTGAGCGCCGAGCCCTCGAACGTGCTCGGCTCCGCCTCGCCGACCGTCACCGAGATGGCGGAGGTCTACGCGACCATCGCCTCCGGCGGCGTGCACCGGGACGCCTACGTCGTCCAGACCGTGACCCGCCCCGACGGCTCCACGCGCTACGAGCACACGTCCAAGGAGACGCGGGCCATGGACGAGGACGTCGCGACCAACGCGACCGTCGCACTGCAGGGTCCTCCGACGATCGGCTCCGCGCGCAGCCTCCAGGGCGTCATGGACGGCCGTCCCGTCGCCGGCAAGACCGGCACCTCGGAGAGCTTCCGCTCGGCGTGGTTCGTGGGCTTCACCCCGCAGCTCGTCACCGCCGTGGGGATGTTCCAGCCCGGCGACGACGGCTCCGAGGAGCGCCTGACGCCCTTCGGCGGCGTGGAGAGCATGACCGGCGGCTCCTACCCGACCGACGTCTGGGGCGACATCATGTCGACCTCGCTCGAGGGCCAGGAGATGATCGACTTCCCCGAGGAGGTCGAGCTCGACAACGAGACCCGCGAGCGCAGCTACGTGCCGCCGCCGCCCCCGCCGCCCACCACCGAGGCGCCCCAGCCCACCCAGGAGCCGGAGCCCACGGAGGAGCCGAGCGAGGAGCCGTCGGAGGAGCCCTCCGAGGAGCCGAGCGAGGAGCCGTCGGAGGAGCCCTCCGAGGAGCCGAGCGAGGAGCCGTCGGAGGAGCCCAGCGAGGAGCCGTCCGAGGAGCCCTCGGACACGCCGACCAAGAAACCCTCCCCGAAGCCGACCACGGACGAGGAGAACGTCCAGCCCACCGAGAAGCCGACCACGGAGGAGCAGGGCGCCGGAGGCGCTGACGCCGGGGTCGGCCAGGGCAAGGGCCGCGGCGGCGGCAACGGCGGCGGCTGAGGCTCGGTCCGAGGCTGGGTCCCCGGCTCCTCCCTCCGCGCCCGTGCCATGATCGAGGCATGCGATGCGAACAGTGCGGAGGGAAGATCCGCGGCAAGGCGTACACCTCGGTCACCGGGCGGAAGCTCTGCGACCGCTGCGGGATCCGGCTCCAGGGCCGCACCGCCGGCGTGGTCGCCGGGGGCGGCATCGCCGGCGGCCGGGCCACCGGCGGCTGGTACGCCCGCGTCCGTCGGGCGATGGGCCGACCGCCGAAGAGCTGAGGCGTCGGGCCGCTGTGATGCGGCGCGCACCCGTCGGCACCCCCTGGCCCATGTCCCTCGCCGCAGGTAGGCTGGGCCGGTCCGTGAGGAGCATCGCCGATGCTCGGACCGGATGGCATGAACCCTCCTGCCACGGAGAGACCGTGGCCGCAGAGACCACAGGAGGTGGGTACCAGACATGCGCAAGTACGAAATGGTCGTGATCCTCGACCCGTCCGTCGATGAGCGGACCGTCACCGGAACCTTCGAGAAGCTCGTCCAGGTCATCCCGACCGAGGGCGGCACCATCGACAACGTCGACGTCTGGGGCAAGCGCAAGTTCGCCTACGAGATCGACAAGCAGTCCGAGGGCATCTACATCGTCCTGACCTTCACCGCGAAGTCCTCGACCGCGCAGGAGCTGGATCGTCAGCTCGGGCTCAACGAGTCCGTCCTGCGCACGAAGATCATGCGTCTCGACGCAGCCTGATCCGCTGTCGCTGACCCCCGCACCACCCCACACCACCCCGGAGCAGAGGAGCACCCATGGCGAATGACACCGTCATCACGGTGATCGGCAACCTCACCGCCGACCCCGAGCTGCGTTTCACGCAGTCCGGCGTCGCGGTCGCGTCGTTCACCATCGCGTCGACCCCCCGCACGTTCGACCGTCAGTCGAACGAGTGGAAGGACGGCGAGGCGCTGTTCCTGCGCTGCTCCATCTGGCGAGATGCCGCGGAGAACGTGGCCGAGTCGCTCGAGAAGGGCACCCGCGTCGTCGCGCAGGGCCGTCTCAAGCAGCGCTCGTTCACCGACCGTGAAGGTCAGAACCGCACCAGCATCGAGCTGGACGTCGACGAGATCGGCCCCTCCCTCAAGTACGCCACCGCGAAGCCCAACAAGGTCCAGCGCGGCGGCGGAGGCGGCGGAGGCCGTGGCGGTTTCGGCGGCGGCGCCCCTCAGGGCGGCGGCAACCAGGGCGGTTACGGCAACCCGGGCAACCAGGGTGGCCAGGGCGGGTACAACAACGCTCCGCAGGGTGCCCCTGCAGCCGACCCGTGGGCCGGCGGCGGCAACCAGGGCGGGTACGACGACCCTCCCTTCTGATCGCTCCGGCGATCGACGCAAGACACTGATCCACTCCATCCCGGGTGCATGCCCGGGCTCCCCTCAGAAAGAAGGAGCACCACGATGGCCAAGCCTGTTCTTCGCAAGCCGAAGAAGAAGCAGAACCCCCTGAAGGCCGCCGGTCTCGAGACCGTCGACTACAAGGACGCCGCGCTGCTGCGCAAGTTCATCTCCGACCGCGGAAAGATCCGCGCCCGTCGGGTCACCGGCGTCTCCGTCCAGGAGCAGCGCAAGATCGCGAAGGCCGTGAAGAACGCCCGCGAGATCGCCCTGCTGCCGTACTCGACCTCCGGTCGCTGAGCGAGGAAGGGAAGCACATGACCAGCAAGCTCATCCTCACCAACGAGGTCACCGGCCTCGGTGCCGCCGGAGACGTCGTCGACGTCAAGGACGGCTACGCGCGCAACTTCCTCCTGCCCCGTGGTCTCGCGACCCCGTGGACCAAGGGCGGTCAGCGTCAGCTCGACCAGATCCGTGCGGCTCGCGGCAAGCGTGCGATCGCCAGCATCGAGGACGCGCAGTCCCTGAAGGCCTCGCTCGAGTCGAAGCCCGTCGTCATCGCCGAGCGCGCCGGCCAGAACGGCCGTCTCTTCGGTGCGGTCTCCTCCAAGGAGGTCGCCGAGGGCGTCAAGGCAGTGTTCGACAAGGACATCGACCGTCGCACGGTCGAGTTCGTGTCGCCGATCCGCTCGCTCGGCGAGCACAAGGCGACCGTCCGTCTGCACGAGGACATCTTCGCGAACCTCGTCATCCAGGTCGTCGCCGCCAAGGGTGCGGCCGCCAAGGCCTGATCGACGTACTGCTCGATCCTGGAGCGCCCCGCACCATCTTGGTGCGGGGCGCTCCTGCATGTCCTGCCTCAGGTGTCGAGCTCGGCGAGCACCTCGAGAGCGCGGCGGAGGTCGTCGGCCCTCCCGGAGAAGGGGATCCGCAGGGCGTGCGGCCAGCCGGTCCCGGTCGGTGAGAACAGGCTGCCGGGGCTGAGCGCGACGCCCCGCTCCGCCGCCGCGGTCACCAGCTCCCCGGCGGGTCGGCGGGTGGCGTCGGCCCAGATCGAGAGCCCCCCGGCAGGGTCCCGCCAGCGCCAGTGCGACAGGTGCCGCCGCAGCATCCCGGTCGCGATCTCGTGGTTCGCGGCGATGTGGGCCTGCTGAGCGGGCACGGGCGAGTCGCCGACCAGCAGCCGGGCGGCGATCCGCTGCTCGAGCGGCGGGGCGCCGAGGTCCACCCCGATCCGGATCCGGGAGATCGCATCGATCATCTCGGCGGTGCCCCGGATCCAGCCGATCCGCAGCCCCGCCCACAGCGACTTCGAGGTCGAGCCCACCAGCAGCGTCCGGGCGCCGTGCCCCGCGACCGGAGCCGGGGGCAGGTGCTCGGCGCGCCACGCCATCCCCACGAGGGTCTCGTCGATCACCAGCGTGTTCCCGGTGCGCGCGGCGGCCTGCAGCAGGCGTGAACGATGCTCGGCGCCCAGCAGATGGCCGCCGGGGTTGTGGAAGTCGGCGGTGAGCACAGCCGCCTCCAGGCCGCCGGAGCCGACGGCCCGCACCAGCTGGTCCCCGTGCTCGACGTCGACGTCGATCGGGACCACGCGGCGCCGCGCCGCGGTGATGACGCGTGCGGTGTTGGGATAGCCAGGGTTCTCGGTGCCCACCCGTGCGCCGGGCGCGGTGACGGCGCGCAGGGCGAGGTGCAGCCCGCTGACGGCCCCGGTGGTGACGAGCACCTGGGCGGGGTCGGTGGGCAGTCCCCGGCGGTCGTAGTGGGCGCAGATCGCCTCGACCAGCTCGGGGTGGCCGTCCGCCGGGACGCTTCCCCAGGCAGGATCCGCGATCATCTCCGAGACCGCCTCCTCGGTGACGGACTGCAGGTCCGGGTGGGGCGGGAGCACGGTGGCGCGGAGGTCGACGGTGCCGGCGGGCAGGGCCCGGGCCCGCGCGGTGAGGGACTCGACGGGTCGTGCCCGCCCCGACGGCGCCAGCACCGTGCGGCCCGATCCCTGTCGTGAGGACAGCACGCCCCGGTCGCGCGCGTCGTCGAGCGCGCGGACCACGGTGCCGCGGGAGAACCCGAGCTCCTCGGCGAGGAGACGCTCCGAGGGCAGACGGGCCCCTGGCGGCAGCCGACCCTCGATGGTGAGCGCGAGCAGCCGGTCGGCGAGCCATCGGGCGCGCGCCCGAGACGGGGGCGGGCCGAGGAGCGTGCGCAGCGGCGGAGCAGGGGGCGGCGGGACGGGCATGGGGCCAGTGGACCACGATTGGCCCTGTCGAGTCGGTCCATTCCGAGTCAGGATGGGCTCATGCCTGCACCGCTCCAGAACCTCCGCCTGCGCGACCAGCTGACGGTCGACCGGCTCCCGCTGCGCCTGCTGACGCTGTTCCTGGGCCTGACGGGCTTCGGCGCCGGCATCGCCCTGGTGCTGCGCGCCGGGCTCGGAGCCGCACCCTGGGACGTCCTGTCCGTCGCGCTGTCCGAGCGCACCGGGCTCAGCATCGGGACGCTCACCGTGATCACCAGCTTCGTGGTCCTGCTGGCATGGATCCCGCTGCGTCAGCAGCCGGGCATCGGCACCCTCGTCAACGCGCTCTGGGTGGGCGTCGCGATGGACCTCACCCTCGCCGTCGTCCCGCCCGTCGAGGGGCTGCTGCCCGGTCTCGCGATGCTCGCCGGCGGCCTCCTGCTCAACGCGGTCTCCGACGCCGTCTACATCGGCGCCCAGCTGGGCCCCGGCCCGCGCGACGGGCTCATGACGGGCATCCATCACCGCTGGGGCCTGCGGATCGGTCCGGTGCGGGCCGTCCTCGAGGTGGCGGTCCTCGCGATCGGCTGGGTGCTCGGCGGCCCCGTCGGCCTCGCCACCGTCGTCTACGCCCTCGGGATCGGCCCGATCGTGCACCTCGTCCTGCCCTGGGTCACGATCCCGGTGCATCCTGTGACCTCCCACGGCGCCGATAAGCTGGTGCCATGTTCGGACGCGGCAGACAGCAGCAGGCTCAGGTAGAGCACCTCCGGGGCGAGACCCGTCGGCTCGAGGCGCTGGTCGATCTCCTCGCCGAGCGCGCCGGGGTCGGGGCGGCGGAGCTCGAGCAGCTGCGCGCGGAGGCGGGTGCCGTCGGCGTGCCCGAGGAGTGCCGTCGCCTCGTCGCGCAGGGCGAGGTGATCCGGGCGATCAAGGTGTACCGCGAACGCACCGGCGCCGGACTCAAGGAGGCCAAGGACGCGATCGACCGGTACCGCGAGCGCGCCTGAGCCCCGCCGCTCGGCCCTGCGGCGGTCGGGCGGCTACCCTCGACGGGTGACCTCCTCGACCCCCTCCTCCGACCACAGCGCCGACGGGCACCTCGCCCGCTCCCTGGGCCACGGCCAGATGGCGATGATCGCCATGGGCTCGGCCCTCGGCACGGGCCTGTTCCTCGGCTCCGGCGAGGCGATCGGCATCGCCGGTCCCGCCGTGATCATCTCCTTCGCACTCGGCTCCCTCATCGCGGCCACCGTCGCCCTCGCGATGGGCGAGATGGCCTCGCGCCACCCCGTGCGCGGCGGCTTCGGCACCCTGGCCGCCCGGTACCTCTCGCCGTTCTGGGGCTACCTCTCCCGCTGGCTGTAC
>Ga0308167_1004034_pt1 | contig 11048 bp, 7 predicted proteins | sample PhyCR1_2_FD_202138 | JGI IMG/M metagenome (GOLD analysis project Ga0308167, IMG submission 202138) | Phyllosphere microbial communities from UC Gill Tract Community Farm, Albany, California, United States - DLSLRC.R1 | ecosystem: Host-associated > Plants > Phyllosphere > Unclassified | place... | reverse complement strand
GAAGGCGCCCATCAGCAACGGGTGAATGCGCGATTCGTAGGCAAATCCGATGGCAGCCGGTGCCAGCAAGGCGACGGCGGCAGGGGAGAAGGTGCCCAGCGAGGTCAATGCCGCGGCGACCAGGAAGAAAACCCAGGGAAGCAGCATGGTTTTGCCGCGCACTGCGCGGACGCAGTTGCGCACGATGATATCGATGGTGCCGTTGTGCTGTGCCATGGAGAAGAAATAGGTGACGCCGATGATGGTCAGCACGATGCTGGCCGGGAAGTCCGCGAGGATTTCCTTGTCATCCATGCCCAGCATGAAGTAGCCGATGCCGAAGGATGCCACCAGGCCCATCACGCCGATGTTGACCGGCCATTTGGTGGCGATGATGAACATCAGCACCAGGACAACGAGCGGGACAATCTGCTCAAAAGTCAGGCTGCTGCCCGGATCAGCGGGGACCGAAGAACTGGCCATTGACGGGCCAACCAGCAAGGCAATGAGTGCCACTACGGCGGCGACGGCCGCAACGATCAAGATATTACGGCGGTTCCGGCGCTTTTGGCGGCGTGGATCAACGGTATCAAATTCAACGTCTTCGCGATCAGTCACTGGCGCAACGTCGAGCTCAGTTTTAGACATGGTCTGACTCCTTAGCGGCTGGCGCTTGCTAGGTCGGTCCCGGCAACGCTGCCGAGGGACTCGGGGAGGTGAATGGTGGAGGTTGCGATGGAACGCGCGGTGCGGTCAACGCCGACGTACATGGATCCTTCGCGTTCTTCGCTCCAGGATTCGATGACACCGGCCGGGGTGCGCAGGCGCAGTGTGGCCCGTGGTTCGCCGCCGGTGATCTCGCCCAGGACCGTGCCCGGGGTCTGAGCGCCGAGGGTCAGCGCGACGCTGCCGGTGATGGCCAGCGCAGGGTGGGGCTTGCCCATCGAGAGCATCATGACGCTGGCATCGCTCTGATCGTCCTGCGGTGCGGCGGCGATCGCCAGCTTGGGGATGGCCCGGGCTGCCTGTTTCGGGGTCGCGGCAAGGCCCATGCGCACCGCAGCTTCGCGGCGTACCTGGTCCAAGACGTTGAGTTGCGAGTCGACAGCGGCCATCCATGAATCATAATCTGCGGTGTCAAGGCCGAGCTCTTCTGCGCGCAGAACTACCACCGGGGCTCCGGCATCGATCAAGGATACGGTCCATGCGCGGTCAGCGGCGATCAGGATGTCGGTAGGGTTCGACGTTGGCAGCAGGCTGCCGGTGGTTTTGCCTGCCGGGTCGCGGAACCCGAGGCCTACTTTGTAGCCGGCGGTTGCAACGCCGGGCATCTGCGCTTGGGGAACGATAGGCAGTGCGCCGCCTGGCGTATCCACGCGCTGGATGATGATCTGGCCGGTGTTGGTATTGCGGGTGATGACACGGGTGATGTCAGAGTCGGGAACAACCCATCCCTTTTCGATGGCGTAGAGGCCGACTACTGCCGAGCAGTTGCCGCAGTTGCTTCCCCAGTCCACGGTGGCTTCTTCGATGCCTACCTGGGCGAAGGTGAATTCGACATCTACCTCGGAGCCGTTGGAACGGTGCAGAATGACCGCCTTGCTGGTGGTCGAGGTGGCTCCGCCGACGCCGTCGATCTGTCGTGAATCAGGGCTGCCGAAAACCTTTGGCAGTAGTTCATCGAGGCTGGTGGCAGTTTCGTCCAGATGCTCGGATTCGAAAACCCAGCACTTGCTGGTTCCCCCGCGCATCCATTCAGCTTGTATGTTCATCGTCATTCCTACATCTCGTTGTGCCGCGCGATTCGCTCCCGGTCACTCGGTCCGGATTCGTCGTCATCCGGCTACGAAAAACCATAATCTGCATCACATTTGTAGTCCACGTACATAAGATGCAAGACCTTGTAGGAATGCTTAATTTGCTTAGATTGCGGGTCTATGCGCCTCAAAATCTGAAGTTAGACCTCTTATGAAAGGCCTGATATCAATCATTCGAACCACTGATTTTAGAGATTGAACAAATCATTCATTTCACTGAAGTATCACTTACAGCTTTTCGCTGTTACGGGTGAAAATAAATTTACAGAAGCACCGTCCGGAGCGCGGTGACAAAGAATTTACGAGCGCGCAATGACGCAGTAGCGCCGATCTGGAAGAACCAAAAATGCCGTTGCAACGCACTGGGTGCGTTGCAACGGCGTGAGGGCAATGAGAGTATGCGGCAACGAATTCCGGCGCCAAGTTTCGTGAATACTTTTGGCGCCGAAACGATTAGCGTTGAATTACTGATCGCACGCTGTTGCTTGGGAGGTTGATGTACGTAGATGCTTGGCTTCCGTCGAAAACTGCAGTCACGATTTGACGGGGGCGCAGGGGATTGCTGCTCGTGCAGCTTGCCGTTCCTTTGTTATCGGTTGTGGCGCTGCAAATTTCCTCATTCCCGATTTGAAAGTTCATCGGAGCGTTAACTACAGGACCCCAGGGTGTAGAAATTTCAGCGGAGAGCTTGTGCGTTAGCGGGCGGCGTGACTCAAAATCTATAGAAGTGGCGCGCCAAACCGGGATCTTGATAGATGGGTCGAGTTCTGCAATTCGGGCGGCTGCGCACTCCCTCCAAATGGCCGCCGCCCGCAACGTCCGCTCCTTGCCCAATAGGAAGTCCGGATGACCCGCGCCGTTGCTGTTGATGGAATCAATTTGCCGCATGGAACCATCAGATAGCGGATGAGTGTGGATGGTGCCGGTGGCGCCCAACTTGCGAGCGGCCTCATACTGAAGTTCCGTGCCACGTAGATATTTGAGTGCTTCGGTGACATCCTGCGGAACGCCGGAACGTCCATTGATCAAGAGCAGCTGGCGAGTGCCTTCGTGCTCTACTGGTATGAATCCAACAAGATTTCCTTCAGTGTGGCCCGGAGTTGGCTGAGCGTAAATTTTCGTTCCACCAATGGTCAGTTCCTTGGTTGTCGACGTTGAGGTGTCCACTGGGGTGGGGGAGTAGGTTTTCCCTTGCGTATCTCCAGAGCCAAGGTGGATTGGCAGGTTTTCCCTGAAGTGCGAGCGGATGGCTTGCGCTCCACCGTCATGATCCCAATGGCCATGTGAAATGAAAACGCCTTCCAGGGGCTTGGAATCGCTTAGCCCCAGTGATTTCAGCGCCGGAAGGGTATAGGTTTCAAAATCACTGCTGCTGTTCAATGTGTCGATGAGTGCGAATCCACCGCTCTTCGTTGTGAGAATGTATTGCCCCACGTAGCCGTCGCCGATGTACCAGAGACCATCCAAAATTTTGGTAAGCGGCTTGCGGGTAGCGCTCCCGGCTCGATACTCGTCGCGGATCGAGGGATCCTCAACCTCGAAGCAGGAGTATTTGCGGTACGTCTCGATCAAGTGTTCATCGCCGAAGGCGTTTTTCGTTGCGGCATCGAGATGAGCTTGTGTGGACGTTGCTGAATCGGGTGAACCCGAGACTAGGTTAGTTGCCATGGCGGGTGTCGCCCCTGCAACCGCAGTGCTCAGAACGATGAGCCCAAGCGCAATAAGTTTTCGGGCGTGACGTGGTCTAGTCATGGTCATACTCCCTTGTGTGATCATGTTGGGTGCGTGGCTGCCATGGATGGCAAAACCAATTCATACAAAAATGGGACAGTGTCCTAATCTTGCGAGATAAGTTTTGCCCAACGGGGTGATGCTGTCAAGGGTTCACTGGGATTGTATGAAGATGCGCGGGGCGGCGGCTGCCGCACCACGTATTCGGCGCGCAGGGGCCTAATTCCGCTGGCTGTTGCGGGCTAGCGGCTAGATGACGGATAGGAGTTGCGTTATTTCTGCCGCTGCAGTTTGGACATTCTCAATCAGGAGATCTAAGTCGACTTCCGGCAGTCGTATCTGGGCAATGGTGGCCGTAATAGAGCCTGAAATGACTCCATCCTTGAAAATTGGAGCGCTAATCCCGAAAGCGTCAGGCAGTCGTTCGCCATGCCCGCTGGCCCAACCGCGATGGCGAATATCTTCGAGTTCCTCGGCGAGAATCCGACGATCCACTGGCGTATTTTCCGTCAGTGGCTCCAGCGTGAGCGATGGCAGGACGTCATCGCTGCAGAAGGCGAGAATGGATTTACCTGCGGCGCCGGCGTGGAGCGGGATGGCGACGTTGGGTGCCAGCCTGTAGTGCAGCGGTTTGACTCCATTAAGCACAAGGGTCATTTGTGCGGTAGAAGATTCGTGATCGTATTCCGATAGTCCGATGGTTTCGCCGGTGTCGCGAGAAAGCTTTTCCAGAATTGGGCGGGCGGTTGAAGGCAGATCGATGCTTGCGCCGAGTTGAGCCGCCCAATGAAGAAGTCGCGGTCCGGCGCTCACTACGCCTGCGTTGTCGTAAGCAAGTCCGGTGGATACAAGGCTTGCGACAAGGCGGGTGGTTGTTGCGAGATTTCCGTTGATACTTGTGGCCAGCGGTTTGCCACCTTGCAAGCCTAGCGGGGTGACGCATAGCGCTGTCAAAATTCGAATGGTTCGTTCGAGAGCGGTTGCCCCGGCGGGTTCAGTGATAGCCGTTGTTGCGGTCATTGAAGTAATCGCCGAGTTTGAACCAGAGACCTCATTTGATGCCTCTCGCGCCTTCTGTCCGAACAGCGACAGGTCCTCGTCGTTTGTTAAGTAGGTGGGTCGAGTGATTGAGATGGAGCCGACCAGTTCGCCAAAGGTGAATGAAGCAGCTGCGCCCGCCGCTAGCGGGAATTGGTGTCCGACGCTGATCGTGTATCCGAGCTTCCGGTCTTGGGAGATAAGGGCTTCCAACTTGTTGTAGTCGGTGACCGTGTCGGCTGTTTTCGGGATGAGGGGCTCGTCGCCCAGCGCCTCGACTCCAACTCGACTCAGGATCGCGCGACCTGTTGCGCCAGCGTGGAGCGGAAGTTCGGTGCCGGGATCCAGCGAGTAGGCGACGGGTCCTGGCTGCGAGTGCGACGTGAGGACAACTGCTTGCCGATGAAGTTGGTCATGAATGGCCAGTAGTGCCGTTGCACCTGACTCCTGGGAGAGCTTGCGTGTCAGTTTCTTGCCAAGGCTGAAAAGCGGGTGGCGCTGTTGCAGCGCAGCGCCGAGAATTTGGAGCCTCGGGCCAGTGGTGTAGGTTCCCTGCGGCGAGGCAACTGCCAGCCCGTGATCCACCAGGCCTAAAAGAATGCGATTTATCGTACTTCGGCTTGAGTCCAGGGACGAGGCAAGTTCACGCACACCTACTGGGTCTGCCCTCGTGATGAGCGCATGCAGGACGGCAAGAATACGCTCGTTGTTGGCCACAATTTCAGTCATGACATTATCGCGGGAGAACTGTAGCTGTGTTCTCGGGCGCTCCGTAATCCTTTCCAGCTAAAAATTTTCTTCGGAGGCAATCGTGCCATCCGGGAAAATCGACCAATGAGTCTTCTCAATTCTTGCACGGGTGAACGAGTTGACTGGGGATAAGTGGTGATCGATTTGAGTTCCGCACGCATGCCAATCGTTGGGTTGGGTCGACCCTCGCTGTCGGGCCGGAAACGAGTGACCCGGCTTATTGCGCTTGACATCAATATGTGCGACCCCTCACACTCTAAGTACAGAATAGGACAGTGTCCCATTTTTTGAATAGGTTTTATTGGAGGCAATGATGACTTCAGTACCGGTCAAAGACGACTTGTATAAGAAGAAAGCAAAGAAGGCTACGGGCGTAGCCGTGCTTGGAACGTTTATCGAGTACTACGACTTCAGCGTTTTCGGCTACGTCGCGGCAACCATCGCCGTGGTGTTTTTCCCGAGCGGCGATGCAATGGCCGGGATTATGAATACTTTCCTGGTATTCGGATCGGCGTTCGTGGTCCGCCCGATTGGCGCGTTGGTCTTCGGGCATGTTGGCGACAAGTATGGACGCAAAGCTAGCCTTGTAGGTTCTGTCATTCTCATGAGCGTGGCAGCAGCGATGATCGCGATTCTTCCGACTTACGCTCAGATTGGCCTTTGGGCACCACTTCTTCTTTGCGTCTGCCGTATGCTTCAAGGTTTCTCTGCGGGCGGGGAAATCGGCGGAGCCGCTAGCTATATTCGCGAGTGGGCACCGGAAGAACGACGAAATTTCTACATCTCGTTGATTCCAAGCGTGGCAGTCATGGGCAAGGCGCTCGCTGCTGGATTGGCAGCGTTGGCAGCGACGCTCGTGCCGGAAGAAGCCATGATGGCATGGGGCTGGAGGCTTCCATTCTTGTTAGCCATCCCGTTGGGCATCGCTTGTTTGATCATGCGCATGAAGATCGAAGACAGCCCGGAGTTTGCTCAGAAGAATCAGGCGAAGGCGCGTGAACACACTCCACTGACGGACATGTTCAGAGACCATCGTCCAGCCCTGGCTAAAGTCTTTTCAATTGCCCTGGTGCAGAATGTCGGTACGTACATCGGAACTGTATTCGTTGCCACGTACTTCAGCTCAATTCTTGGTTTTAGCAAGGCCCAATCTTCGACCATCGTCTTGATTGCAGTGATCGCAGCGGCATTGTTCATTCCGTTCGCTGGTCGACTAGGCAGCAAAGTCGGTAGCAAGAAAGTCCTGGTCTACTCATATTTGGCCTACATCGTTATCACCATCCCCTCATTCGCGATGATGAACACTGGCAGCATGGGCTTGGCTGTTTTCGGTTTGCTGTTGGGCATGATCCCTTATGCGCTTTGCCAAGCGGGAACCTATGCTTCGATGCCGGAATTCTTCCCCGTTGAAGTGCGCCAGACGGGAGTGTCCTTCGGCCACTCGGTGGGCGCTGTGTTGGGTGGCGCAGGAGCTCCTTATATTGCCACCTGGCTCATCGGCAGCACCGGAGACACCCTAGTTCCTGCATACATGTTGGTACTTTTCGGGCTGATCGGCCTTGCGGTCGTTTTGGGTACCGTTCGAAACAACGTCGATCGTCAAACTCATATTTACCGATAGGAAACAGAAAATGCCAGCAATATATGTATCGGACGCGATCCATCCCGACGCATTACATACGCTCAGTGAACTCGGAACCGTCTACCTGGGATATGGTGCGGAAGCTGTCGAATATGAAACCATCAGCGACAAGATCGATGCCGTAATGCTTCGTGCGGAAATCTTCGATGCGCAGAAGATCAATTCGTCCCCGAAGCTCAAAATTATCGCCCGCCACGGGGTTGGAATGGACAATGTCGACCTCGACGCGGCTACTCGAGCTGGAATCTGGGTAACTAATACTCCTGGCAGCAATAGCCGAGCAGTCGCTGAGCATGTATTCGCACTGCTCTTGTCGTTGGCCCGCAGGACTCCCTATGGTGTGCAAGCTACCGGTCAAGGGCTTTGGTCTGAAGCCAAGCCCCAGATGCTTGGATTTGAGCTGCATGGAAAGCGTCTAGGTCTGCTGGGATACGGCAGCATTTCACGCATGGTGCACAGCATTGCCGCTGGTTTTGGCATGGAGATCTTGGTGCATGACCCGTTCGTGGCGGATGGGGAAATCAATTCAGCGGGGGCCACAGCGCTGGATTTCAGCTCGCTGATCTCCCAGTCAGATGTCTTGAGTCTTCACTTGCCCTTGACGAAATCAACCTTCGAAATCATTAGCACCCAGGCGCTCTCGGCCATGAAACAAGGATCAATTTTGATCAACACTTCACGGGGCGGTCTTGTCAATGAAGCAGCTCTTTGCGAAGCCCTTAGGACTGGTCATTTACTTGGCGCCGGGTTGGATGTTCTCCAAAGCGAAAGCATCGACATGAAAAATCCGCTCCCTCATTCGATCCTAGCCGCAGCGCACCTCCCCAATTTGGTATTGACGCCACACGTTGCAGGACAGAGCGCAGAAGCGTTTCTATCTGCCGGACTGCAGGCCTGCGAATCAATCAGCACTGCCTTAAAGGGCGAAACGCCCTCAGGTGCGCTAAACCATGCGGCTCTTGCCGCAACAAATTATTAGAAGGAAAGAAAAGATGATCATTACAGCGGCGACGGATTCGTTGCAGATAGATCCTGCATGGGAGCGACCAGATAAAAACACCATTGCAAAGCTCTCCGAGTTTCCCGTGGCGCTGATCGCCGATGCGCAAGGACGCATGGGAGTGATGAACTCTGCGTTGACTACGGTGGGAACCGGGTTGAAATTCGCGGGCGCTGTGCTGCCGATCTTGACCAGAGAAGGTGACAATCTGGCGATCCACCGTGCTTTGGATGATGCCCGCGAGGGTGACGTTTTGGTGATCAACGCAAATAGCGAAACCAATCGAGCATGCTTCGGAGACATTCTGGGGGAACTGTGCGTAAGCAAGGGAATCGCTGGGGTCGTCATCGATGGGGCAACTCGCGACATCGATGAACTCTCGGCTCTTGGGCTTCCCGTTTTTGCCCGAGGCAGCAATCCTGCCGGTCCATTCAAATATGGTCCTGGAACGATAGGGCGTGCGGTTGCTTGCGGCAACGTCGTCTGCAATCCAGGGGATGCAATTTTTGGTGACAGCGACGGACTGGTGATTGTTCCAGCGGCGAATCTTGAAGCCGTACTAGAACAGACAGTGGCCCAGGATGCCATGGAGAATCGGCTGCGTGCACTCATCCCTTCGGGGCTCTCTAGGGCTAACGCCTAATCGCTTTTTGCAAAGGCAGGCTACACAGCAGTAATAAATGGGAAGACCGTTAATGGACATTTGCTGCCATTGGCGGTCTTCCGGAATGTCTGGGTGAAAGTGGCTAAATTGGCCCTCCCGGGGTCAGCCCGCGACGATGACCTCGACCTTGGCCTCTTTGAAGGGCGCGAGTTGGCCGGCACTGGCCTGCGCATCGGTGATCAGAGTCCATCCCTCGGGCAGCTTCGCCCACGCGTGGAACGGGTGCTGATTGAGCTTGGAACTATCGGCCAGCACAAAAACGCGCTGCGCACGCGAGGCCATCTTTTCCTTGAGCCGGGTCTGCACGAGGTCGGCCTCGCAGATGGCATCGGGCGTGACGGCGTCAGCGCCGAGGAAAACGGAATCAAAACTCATCCGCTCCAGGCAGTATTCTGCCAGCGGGCCCACAAAGGCGGCGCTGCGGTGGCGCAAGGTGCCACCGAGGCACTCAACATGTACCGACTCTGCCTCGGCCAGTTCCTCGACCACCACCAGCGAGGTTGTCGCCACGGTGAGTTCATTGGCATCACGCAGCTCATGGGCCAAGGAGGCAACTGTGGAACCGGAATCCAGCAGGATGGTTTGCCCCTCGGACACCAGCGAGCGCGCCTTGCGCCCGATGGCGCTCTTCGCCACCGCGTTCTCCATGTTCCGCTGCCGGAACGTGGACTCGATCACCGGTGCGGTCAAGGGCATCGCCCCGCCGTAGGTGCGCGCAATCTTTCCTTCTCCGGTGAGCCGGGAAAGATCGCGGCGGATCGTTGAAGCGGTGACGCCGAATCGTTCGGAGAGTTCCTCTACGCTGGCCAACCCGCTGGTATTGGCCAGTTCCAGGATCTGCCCTTGGCGCACCTTGGCACTGGTCGACATGGGACTCCTTCCCCAGTTGATTCGGTGGGTCTACTACGCCGAGTGTATCGGCATTGGCCCGGTTCGCTTACTCGGCCGGGGCCGTCGCCAAATTCACCGACTGCTGCAGGGCCTCGATCATGCTGCCCACCTCGACAACGCCGGTGCCGGCAATATCAAACGCGGTGCCGTGGTCCACCGAGGTGCGGATAACCGGCAGGCCGACGGTGATGTTCACGCCAGCTTCGATGCCCAGAACCTTCACCGGGCCATGGCCCTGGTCGTGGTACATGGCGACGATCAGGTCGTAGTCGCCCCGGCCCGCCAGGAAGAACGCGGTATCGGCGGGCAGCGGGCCGATGGCGTTGATCCCATCGGCCTGCAGCTTTTCGAGCGCAGGGATGATCTTTTCTTCCTCTTCGCCATAACCGAACAGGCCGTTCTCGCCGGCGTGCGGGTTGATGGCGCAGACCCCGATCTTCGGGGTGGGATTGCCTGCGCGGACCAGTGCCTCATGGCCGCGGCGGACCGTGCGCTCAACCAGCCCGGGTTCGATTTTCTTGATGGCATCGATCAATCCGATATGGGTGGTCACGTGGATGACCTTGACCTTGGGCGTTGAAAGCATCATCGATACTTCATCGACACCCATGAAGTGGGCGAGCAATTCGGTGTGCCCGGGGTAGATGTGGCCGGCTTCGTGCAGTGCGGCCTTGTTCAGCGGTGCGGTGCAGATGCCCTGGACCTCGCCGCGCATCGCCAGTTCGCAGGCGATGCGGATGTAATGGTAGGCCGCGTTGCCCGCTTCGCCGGAAATCTTGCCCCATTCAAGGTCCGCAGACAGCAGGTGGGGGTCGATGACGTTGATGCGGCCGGGAACAAACAGGGCTTCTGCGACGTCGGAGATTTCCACGATGTCGGCCTTGAGGCCCAGGGCCTTCGCGCCCAGGGACAGCCGGTGGCAGTCGCCAATGACGATGGGCCGGCTGATGTTGTAGGCGTTGGCATCCAGCAGGGCGCCGACGGTGACCTCGGGGCCGACTCCTGATCCGTCACCCATGGTGACGGCGATGAATGGACGGGAATCTGGGGAAATGGTGCTCATGGATTCTGGCTCCTGGGGAAGAATGGCGCGCAGATCGCGCAGGGTTGAAAAGGCTTTGGAGAGGATGCCGGGGCTGCCGAAGGAACCGGGCTTGGTGCCAACCAGGCGCCCATCGGGGGCTTGGCAGATGACCACTCCGGGTTCCAGCTGCTGGCGCGGGGCCAGCGAGGTGACACCGAGGTCGTCGAGGATGGCGCGCGCTGTTTCACCGCCGGTCAGGAAAAGATCCGAGTCCGGGTGCGCTGCAAGAAAGGCGGCTGCCTGGTTGCGCAGCTGGTGGAGCACTGCTGAGGGTTCCGTCCCGTTGCGCGCTGCGCGCAGAATCACCGGTTCCCCTGGCTTGGGCGCCGGCAGCTCGCCGGTTGTTTCGGCACAGGGGATGCCGTGGTTCTGGGCGAGTTCAAGCTGCTGCCCGGAGGGGCCCGAGGCCGAGCCGACGACACCCAGAAGGTGGCGAGCCGGAGCATCGGACG
>Ga0308167_1004031_pt1 | contig 11057 bp, 8 predicted proteins | sample PhyCR1_2_FD_202138 | JGI IMG/M metagenome (GOLD analysis project Ga0308167, IMG submission 202138) | Phyllosphere microbial communities from UC Gill Tract Community Farm, Albany, California, United States - DLSLRC.R1 | ecosystem: Host-associated > Plants > Phyllosphere > Unclassified | place... | reverse complement strand
GCCAGCGGGAAGTTCCATGGACTGATGCAGACCACCGGGCCCAGCGGACGATGGGTTTCGTTGTCGAAATCGTCACGCACCATTCCGGCGTAGTAATAGAGGAAATCAACCGCTTCGCGCACTTCCGCGATGGCGTTGTTGTAGGTTTTGCCCGCTTCACGCACCAGGATGCCAAGCAGCTGCTGCATCTGGCCTTCCATGATCTGTGCGGCGCGTTCCAGAATGGCGGCACGCTCCTGCGGTGGTGTGGCAAACCAGATTGGCCCGCTGTTCACCGCGGCATCCAGCGCCACAGAAACTTCCTGCTCTGTGGCTTCACGGACCTGACCTACACGGTCGCCAGGCGCTGCCGGGTTCAGAATGTCGCGCAACTCGCCGGCACCCGCTTCACCGTCGATCATCGGCTCGGCCAGGCAGGGCTGTGCGGCGCTGCTCAGCAGGGCGCTGGAGAGTGAGGCAAGACGGTGTTCGTTGGCCATATCCAGACCCGCAGAGTTGACGCGGTTATCGCCATACAGATCGCGCGGCAGGGGGATTTTCGGATGCGGCAGACCAATGGCACCTTCGCTGGCACCCAGCTTCTCCACCGCGCTCACCGGATCGGCCACCAGTTCATCAATCGGCAGCGAGGTATCGGCAATGCGGTTAACAAAGGAGGTGTTGGCCCCGTTTTCTAACAGGCGGCGCACCAGATAGGCCAGCAGGGTTTCATGGGTACCGACCGGCGCATAGATACGGCAGGGGCGGTTAAGTTTGCCGTCCGCCACTTTGCCGACCACCTGCTCATAGAGCGGTTCGCCCATGCCGTGCAGGCACTGGAACTCATACTGACCGGGATAGTAGTTGTTGCCCGCCAGCTGATAAATCGCCGCCAGGGTGTGGGCATTATGGGTAGCGAACTGCGGATAGATCAGGCTTGGCACGGCCAGCAGTTTGCGGGCACAGGCCAGATAAGAGATATCGGTGTAAACCTTGCGGGTGTAGACCGGATAGCCTTCCAGGCCTTCCATCTGGGCGCGCTTGATTTCGCTGTCCCAGTACGCGCCTTTCACCAGACGAATCATCAGGCGACGGCGGCTGCGCTGCGCCAGATCGATCAGCTCATCAATCACAAACGGACAGCGTTTCATGTAGGCCTGAATCACAAAACCGATGCCGTTCCAGCCTTCCAGCTCTGGCTCGAAACAGAGTTTCTCCAGTATATCCAGCGACAGTTCCAGCCGGTCCGCCTCTTCTGCATCGATGTTGATGCCGATGTCATAGGAGCGGGCCAGCAGCGTCAGCGATTTCAGAATAGGGTAGAGCTCTTCCATCACGCGCTCATACTGCGCGCGGCTGTAGCGGGGATGCAGTGCTGAGAGCTTGATAGAGATGCCGGGACCTTCATAGATGCCGCGACCATTCGACGCTTTACCAATGGCATGGATCGCCTGCTGATAAGAGAGCAGATAGGCTTTGGCATCGCCTGCCGTCAGGGCCGCTTCGCCCAGCATGTCATAGGAGTAGCGGAAGCCTTTCTCTTCCAGCTTGCGGGCGTTAGCCAGCGCTTCGGCAATGGTTTCACCGGTGACGAACTGCTCGCCCATCAGACGCATCGCCATATCCACGCCTTTGCGGATCAGCGGTTCGCCACCCTTACCAATAATGCGGTTAAGCGAGCTTGAGAGATTCGACTCGTTGTGGGTCGAGACCAGCCGGCCGGTAAACAGCAGGCCCCAGGTCGCCGCGTTGACAAACAGTGACGGGCTGCGTCCCAGATGTGACTGCCAGTTGCCGTTGCTGATCTTGTCGCGGATCAGCGCATCGCGCGTTGGCTTGTCGGGAATACGCAGTAGCGCTTCAGCCAGACACATCAGCGCCACACCTTCATGGGAGGAGAGTGAGAACTCCTGCAGCAGGCTCTGCACCATGCCCGCGCGTCCGGTTGCCCCTTTCTGGTGCCGCAGCTTGTCGGCAAGCTGGTAAGCCAGCTGATGGGTTTTCTCTGCCAGCGCCGCCGGTAAACGTGCCTGTTCCAGCATCATTGGCACCGCATCAGTCTCCGGACGACGCCATGCGGCGGTCACCGCTGAACGGGTCACTGACTGAGGTAAAATCTGCTCTGCGAAATCAAGGAACGGCTGGTGCGTCTCCTCTGGCTGGGTGTCGTCGGACTCCGCGGCCGCCTGGGCAGAAAGCGGGATCTCCGGCACGGTATCGCCGGTTTCCAGCTGGCCCAGGTAGTTAAAGATCGCCTGTTTAATCAGCCAGTGTGGCGTGCGATCGATGCGCTGCGCAGCCAGTTTGATGCGCTCGCGTGTCGCGTCATCCAGTTTTACACCCATGGTGGTTGTAGCCATGACTCCAGAGCTCCTTGATAGTGGTTCGATACGGCGTTGGCTGCACTATCACTTAAGTTGCAACTTTGTGCAACCGTGTTAAATGTGAGCCAGTTAACACCCTTTTAACGTCGACGATTGTTAAATCCCGCAATGCGGCACGGATATTGCTGCAAGATCCTCGCCAGTCTGGCAGACCCGATGAAAAGCGGGTTTCAGGCAGGTAATACGATGGTGCAACCGGATAACTGTGAGCGAGTGCAACCTATGAGCACGTTTTCACAAACGGTTAGTGAAATCACTGTAACGCCTGTGTTAAATCCATTGTGCGCACAACGCCTTTCCGGCAGGATACCGCGCCGCTGGGAAATGAGTGACGCCCTGACGAAGAAAATCGGCCCGCTTTGCCCCGTTCCGGCAGGCGGGTAGCTGGCGATTTCTCTGGGATATCAAATAATAAGTGGAGAGACAGATGAGTGTAAGTACACCTTTGCTGGTGACCTTTTTGGTTTATATTCTTGGGATGGTATTAATCGGGTTTGTGGCTTATCGCTCAACCAAAAACTTTGATGATTACATCCTCGGTGGCCGCAGTCTGGGTAGCGTGGTCACAGCACTCTCTGCCGGTGCATCCGATATGAGCGGCTGGCTGCTGATGGGCTTACCGGGTGCGATCTTCATCTCCGGTATCTCTGAAAGCTGGATTGCGATTGGCCTGACGATCGGTGCCTGGCTGAACTGGAAAATCGTGGCCGGTCGCCTGCGGGTTCAGACTGAACATCACAACAACGCCCTGACGCTGCCGGACTTCTTTACCAGCCGCTTTGAGGACCACAGTAAAATCCTGCGCGTGATCTCCGCCATTGTGATCCTGGTGTTCTTCACCATCTATTGCGCCTCAGGCGTGGTAGCCGGTGCGCGTCTGTTTGAAAGCACCTTTGGTATGAGTTACCAGACCGCTCTGTGGGCGGGTGCAGCGGCGACCATTCTCTATACGCTGGTGGGCGGTTTCCTGGCGGTGAGCTGGACCGATACCGTTCAGGCGAGCCTGATGATTTTTGCGCTGATCCTGACGCCGGTGTTTGTGATTATCGCGGTCGGCGGCTGGTCTGATTCGCTGGCGGTGATTGAAGCGAAGAGCCTGGAAAACCTCGACATGCTGAAGGGACTGAACTTTGTCGCGGTGATTTCGTTACTCGGCTGGGGTCTGGGCTACTTCGGGCAGCCCCATATTCTGGCGCGCTTTATGGCGGCAGATTCGCATCGTTCAATCCGTACCGCTCGCCGTATCGGTATGACCTGGATGGTGCTCTGTCTGGCCGGTGCCGTGGCGGTGGGCTTCTTCGGTATCGCCTACTTCCAGAACAACCCGACGCTGGCGGTTGGCGTTAACGCCAATGCGGAGCGGGTCTTTATCGAGCTGGCGCGTATCCTGTTCAACCCGTGGATTGCCGGTATTCTGCTGTCAGCGATCCTGGCAGCCGTGATGTCAACGCTGAGCTGTCAGCTGCTGGTCTGCTCCAGCGCCCTGACCGAAGATCTCTACAAAGGCTTACTGCGTAAAAATGCCAGCCAGAAAGAGCTGGTATGGGTAGGGCGTCTGATGGTGCTGCTGGTGGCGCTGATTGCGATCGCGCTGGCGGCTAACCCGGAAAACCGCGTGCTGGGCCTGGTGAGCTACGCCTGGGCGGGCTTCGGTGCGGCGTTTGGTCCGGTGGTACTGTTTGGTGTCTGCTGGAAGCGGATGAACCGCAACGGTGCGCTGGCGGGCATGATCGTCGGTGCGCTGACCGTGCTGGTGTGGAAACAGTATGGCTGGCTGGGACTGTATGAAATCATCCCGGGCTTCATTTTCGCCAGCATCGCCATTGTGGTGTTCACGCTGATGGGCCGTGAGCCATCAGCAGAAGCGCAGCAGCGCTTTGCCGCTGCAGAGGCGGAGTTCCAGACAAAATAAGCGAGGCGTTAATCGCCTGGCCCGTCCCGAAAGGGGCGGGCTTTTTTGTTACAAAGATAAACCACTCAAAGATGAAATTATCTCCACCGGCAACTTGTTTTTTTCTCAGCGATAATGATAATCGGTATCGTTTACACTTTACCTTATTTTACTGTTTATTGACGCTGCTTAACATTCAAGAGGTTGGCGATGTTTGTTCCTTTTCTCATCATGCTGCGCGAAGGGCTTGAAGCCGCGCTGATAGTCAGCCTGATAGCCAGCTATCTCAAACGCACCCAGCGCACCCAATGGTTTCCCGCGATGTGGGCTGGCGTGTTTATTGCCGCCGGGCTCTGTCTGGGCCTGGGTCTGTTCATCAATGCCACCACCGGTGAGTTTCCGCAGAAAGAGCAGGAGCTGTTTGAGGGCATCGTGGCGCTGATTGCGGTGGTGATCCTCACCTCAATGGTTTTCTGGATGCGCAAAGTCGCCCGCAACATCAGGGTCGAGCTTGAACAGGCGGTCGATCAGGCGCTGCAACGCTCAGGTCGTGGCGGTCTGGCGCTGGTGCTGATGGTGTTTCTTGCCGTGGCGCGCGAAGGGCTGGAGTCGGTGTTCTTCCTGCTGGCGGCGTTTACCCAGGATGTCGGTTATGCGCCGCCGATTGGCGCGGTGCTGGGTCTGGCAACCGCGGTCGTGCTGGGCATGCTGCTCTACTGGGGCGGTATCCGTCTTAACATGGCCCATTTCTTCCGCTGGACCAGCGTATTCATCCTGTTTGTCGCCGCGGGTCTGGCAGCGGGCGCCATCCGCGCCTTCCACGAAGCGGGTTTGTGGAATCGCTTTCAGGACGTCGCCTTCGATCTCAGCAATACCTTATCGACCCATTCGCTGTTCGGCACCCTGCTGGAAGGGGTGCTGGGTTATCAGGAGACCCCAAGCGTCAGTGAAGTGACCGTTTACTTCGCCTACCTGATCCCGGCGCTGATTCTGTTCTTTATGCCTGCGCGTTCTGCTGCGTCGGCCACTGTGTAATTTGACATTTAACGGGCGCATCTTACGCCTGCAACATGATAGGGAAAGAGAGATGACAATGCGTTTCCGCCGCAAGGCACTGCTGCTTCCTCTGCTGGCGATCTCCGCAACGGCGGCCGCGGCGGTTCCTCAGGTTACCGTAAGCGTCACCGACAAGCAGTGCGAGCCGATGAGCTTAACGGTCAAGGCCGGTAAGACCCAGTTCCTGATTAAAAACAACAGCCAGAAAGCGCTGGAGTGGGAGATCCTCAAAGGCGTGATGGTGGTTGAAGAGCGTGAGAATATCGCGCCGGGCTTCAGTCAGAAACTGACCGCCAATCTGGAGGCGGGCGAATATGAGATGACCTGTGGGCTGCTGAGCAATCCAAAAGGCAAGCTGATTGTGCAAGCCGGTGAGGGTGCGGCAAAAAGTGGCACCTCAGCACGTATGCAGCTGGAAGGCCCGATCACCGAATATAAAGCCTATGTGACCGATCAGGTGAAACAGCTGGTGAGCAACACCCAGGCCTTTACTGACGCCGTTAAAGCGGGTGACGTTGAAAAAGCCAAAGCGCTGTTTGCTCCGACCCGTCAGTATTATGAGCGCATTGAGCCGATTGCTGAGCTCTTCTCCGATCTCGACGGCAGCATTGACGCCCGTGAAGATGACTATGAGAAGAAAGCGGCCGATCCAAAGTTCACCGGTTTCCACCGTCTGGAGAAAGCGCTGTTTGCTGATAACAGCACGAAAGGCATGGCGGACTACGCTGAGCAGCTGAATAAAGATGTGAAAGATTTGCAGGTGCGCATCAGCGAACTGGCCTTCCCGCCAGCCAAAGTGGTCGGCGGCGCAGCCGGCCTGATTGAAGAGGTCGCTTCCAGCAAAATTTCCGGTGAAGAAGATCGCTACAGCCGGACTGACCTGTGGGACTTCCAGGCGAACATTGATGGCGCGCAGAAAATCGTTGAGCTGCTGCGACCCATGGTAAGCAAAGCGAACCCGCAGTTGCTGGCCAAAGTTGACGCCAACTTCAAAAAAGTGGATGCGATCCTGAGTAAATACCGCACCAAAACCGGTTTTGAATCCTATGAGAAACTGACCAGCGCCGACCGTAACGCGCTGAAAGGACCGATCACCGCACTGGCGGAAGATCTTTCATTACTTCGTGGCACCCTGGGTCTGGATTAATCATGAGTCGCAAGGAAGATGGCGCGCAGCCTGCGCGTCGTCGTTTACTAAAAGGGCTGGGGCTGCTGGGTGGCGCGGCAGCGCTGGGCGGCGGCTGTCCGTTCCATGCCGCCGCCGCCGACAGCTTTTCGCCGGGGACGGTTACGCCGCAGGCCCGACAGCAGATGCAGCCGTTTTATGGTCAGCATCAGGCGGGTATCACGACGCCACAGCAGGCATCGATGATGCTGGTGGCGTTTGATCTGCTCAGCAGCGATAAAGCGGAGCTGGTGCGTCTGTTCCGGTTGCTGACCCAGCGTATTGCCTTCCTGACCACGGGCGGTCCGGCACCGGTAGTTACCAATCCGCAGCTGCCGCCAATGGATTCCGGCATTCTTGGGGCAACTATCGCGCCTGATAACCTGACGATTACCGTGTCGGTCGGCAATTCACTGTTTGATGAACGCTTTGGTCTGGCGCCGCACAAACCGAAAAAATTGCAGCCGATGACTCGCTTTCCCAATGATTCGCTGGATGCCAGTCAGTGTCATGGCGATCTGCTGTTGCAGCTCTGTGCCAACACTCAGGATACGGTGATTCATGCCCTGCGGGATATCATCAAGCATACGCCTGACCTGCTTGGCGTACGCTGGCGGCGCGAAGGCTTTATCTCCGATCACGCCGCGCGCAGTCAGGGGCAGGAGACCCCGATCAACCTGCTGGGTTTCAAAGATGGCACCGCCAATCCGGATACCCACAACCCTGCTCTGATGAATCAACTGCTGTGGGTGACAGACGATCAGGACGAACCGGTCTGGGCGCGCAATGGCAGCTATCAGGCTGTACGGTTAATCCGCTTTCACGTCGAAATGTGGGATCGCACGCCGCTGGGCGAGCAACAGACTATCTTTGGTCGCGAGAAATTAAGTGGCGCGCCGCTGGGGATGCAGCATGAGCGCGACGTTCCGGATTACGCCCGTGATCCGGACGGCGAAGTGATTGCGCTGGATGCGCACATCCGTCTTGCCAATCCCCGCACACCAGAGACGGCAAGCAGCCTGATGCTGCGGCGCGGCTACAGTTACTCCGCGGGTATCTCTGCATCGGGACAGCTGGAGATGGGGTTACTATTCGTCTGCTATCAGCACGATCTGGAACGCGGCTTTCTCACGGTGCAGCGGCGCCTGAACGGCGAAGCGCTGGAAGAATATATCCGGCCTTTTGGTGGCGGTTACTTTTTTGTTTTGCCCGGTGTACCAGACGCCAGCCATTATTTAGCGCAGTCGTTGCTGGAAGCCTGATTAAAATTCAACCACTGTGGGCGTACCTGTTCTGGTCGCCCACGTTTTACGGTTTTCGTGCTTTGCTGGCTGAGGTTAAACTGAGTTTTAGCGGTTGTCTGGCATATATAAAATAAGCTAATACACTGTAATTAAAAGATTTTACATTTTGCCTTAAAAGAAATACATACACGTGATTAGCAATTCTTTTGCCAGCAGGTAAAATTACTATTGCAAAGGCCCAACAAAATGGTGCACTTTATTAAACAGGCGTAATCGGATGTGTTGATGTATCACACTGGAGTTCGCGCATGGGTCGAGTCTTTAATGGAAAGTCACTGTCAGTAAATAGATTGCGCCTGACCGCGAGGGCAATTCTGCCTCGTTATTTCTTCCTTCCTTCAACCATCTCTTTTGTCTTATCGCATCCTGTTTTATCCGGTGTTCAGCTACGCTATTGCGCTGCTGCATACCCACTATCCTGTCCTGTCATGGCTCAAAAGGAAGCCAACTGAAACCTCTAAAGCGTTCACGTTATCGCAACGGGCCACCGGCCTGACGCAGGAAATGAAACCAACTGAAAGGTGCCACTATGGGAAGACAGAAAGCAGTGATCAAAGCGCGTCGTGAAGCAAGAAGAGTGCTTCGTAGTGACTCAAGAAGTCATCGTCAGCGTGAAGAAGAGTCGGTCACTTCGCTGGTGCATATGAGTGGACTGGATGCCATTGGCATGGCGCGCGATACGCGTGACCGGTTGCCGATTGAAGCCCGTAATGAAGCTCAGGCGCACTATCTTAACGCCATAGAGAGAAAACAGCTGATCTTCGCAACCGGTGAAGCCGGGTGCGGTAAAACCTGGATCAGTGCCGCAAAAGCGGCTGAGGCCCTGATTAATAAGGATATCGACAGGATTATCGTTACGCGCCCGGTACTGCAGGCAGATGAGGATCTGGGATTCCTTCCCGGCGATATTTCTGAGAAATTCGCGCCTTATTTCCGCCCGGTTTATGACATTCTGGTTAAACGTCTTGGCGCATCCTTTATGCAATATTGTCTGCGTCCGGAAATTGCCAAGGTAGAGATTGCACCGTTCGCCTATATGCGTGGTCGCACCTTCGAAAATGCTGTGGTAATTCTGGACGAGGCGCAGAACGTCACCGCCGCGCAGATGAAAATGTTCCTGACCCGACTGGGCGAAAACGTCACGGTCATTGTTAACGGCGATATTACCCAGTGCGACTTGCCCGCTGGGGTGCCTTCCGGTCTCGCAGACGCGCTGGCGCGTTTCGAAGAGGACGAGATGGTTGGCATTGTACGCTTCGGCAAAGAAGATTGTGTGCGTTCTGCGCTGTGTCAGCGCACCCTGCACGCGTATAGCTAGCGTTTGATTGAGTAGAAGTGTAGCGCCCAAACCCGGCTCCGGCCGGGTTTTCTTATTGTGGGGCAGCGGCTGCGCACGTGGTCGTTCCCCGGCGGGAGTTATCACGCTCTCTCAGAGTGAAATATGCAAAAAAAAGAGCCTGAACAAAAGTTCAGGCTCTTCTTTGAAGATGGCGGTGAGAGAGGGGTTCGAACCCTCGATACGTTGCCGTATACACACTTTCCAGGCGTGCTCCTTCAGCCACTCGGACACCTCACCAGATTTACTTCGCTGACCGCGATGGGTCAACGGGGCGGTACTATAGGGAGTCGGTTGAAAACGGTCAAGCACTATTTTTCTCTTTTGATCTATTCGCTTAAGCTCTGAACGAATCGATTTACTGCGGCATAAAACCCGCCGTTTTACCGGCCACATCCCGTCATCCTGATGAGCCCGGTCAGGTGAGTTTTATGGCAGCAAATAAACCGGGGCGGCGTTCTCACCCTCGTTACTGGTCAGACGCTGCCCCGACTGATGCCGGAATCAGCTCTTTACTCTGTTAGCGAAACTTTTCCGCAGCTTCTGCAGTTTCGGTGGAATGACCGCCATGCAGTAGCCGTTGCGCTGGCCCGCGCCTTCCCAGTAATCCTGATGATAAGCTTCAGCGGGATACCACTCTTTCAGCGGCTCAATGGTGGTCACCACCGGCACATCATGGTCAGCCTGAGCGCGGGCAATGGCGGCGCGTGCTTCCGCTTCCTGCTCTGCATTGGCCGGGAAAATGGCGGAACGATACTGGGTGCCAATATCATTACCCTGACGGTTAAGCTGGGTCGGATCATGCGTCACAAAGCTGATATCCAGCAGATCGCCAAAGCTGACTTTCTCCGGGTCGAAGCCAATGCGGATCGCTTCCGCATGACCGGTCGCACCGCTGCAGACCTGCTCATAAGTCGGATTCGGCCGGGCACCGCCGGTATAACCGCTTTCTACCGACTCTACGCCGATCACATCCTTAAATACCGCTTCGGTACACCAGAAACAGCCGCCAGCGATAACTGCGTATTCGATTGCCATAATAATTTACTCCTGTCAGGTCGAAAGAGGTGAATGGGGGCGCGGAAGAGCGCTTTCAACTAGATCAGCATCTCCGGTTTAAAATCGCCGCTCTTATCCAGTATTTTGTCGCTCATCACGCTGAACCGGCCTTCGCCAGTGTAGTGCAGGGTAGTGGGGTATTCCGGCTGCTCGGCAACGTGCGCTTTAACAATCTCAAAAATAAACAGGTTGTAGTTAGCGACCATCGAATCGTCATAAAGCTGACACTCAAAGCTGGCAAAACATTCGGCAATCATCGGCGCGCCAACCACCTGAGCGGGTTCCGGCGTCAGGCCAAATGCCTCAAACTTATCAATGCTGTCGCCGTGGCTGTTGCCGATTGCCACAACTTCATCAATCAGCGAGGCAGAAGGAATGTTCAGCACGCACTGACCGCTGTTGCGGATCAGCTCATGGCTGTGGTTCATACCGGCAATCATGCAGCCGACCAGTGACGGAGAAAACTCCAGCACCGTGTGCCAGCCGAGCGTCATGATGTCATGTTGATCTTTGTACTGCGAACTGAGCAGCAGCACCGGTCCGGGCTCAAGGTATTTGCGGGCTTTGCTGACCGGAAAAGCATATTTGTGCATGCGTTGGCTCATGGCGTAACTCCTGAAACGGAACGTAGCCATTAAGTGTAGAGCACCGGGCGGATGCAGCAGGCGTGTCAGCGGGCAGAAATGCGAGGTTGATGGCGGCGTCTGGCAGCGCAGACATTTTTAGCGGCAGTGTCGCGAGCTTAAGGTTTCCTTAATATGCAATCGCGATACTGCCTGCTTTAACTGAGGATGATGCTATGAAAACTGCTCCTGTTGCCCTGTCTGTGACTGCTCCGCGTCCGATGAGTGAATATGCTGCACTGCTGATTGCCGCAGCCACG
>Ga0308167_1004029_pt1 | contig 11061 bp, 12 predicted proteins | sample PhyCR1_2_FD_202138 | JGI IMG/M metagenome (GOLD analysis project Ga0308167, IMG submission 202138) | Phyllosphere microbial communities from UC Gill Tract Community Farm, Albany, California, United States - DLSLRC.R1 | ecosystem: Host-associated > Plants > Phyllosphere > Unclassified | place... | reverse complement strand
CGCATGGGCTCCGACCCGGCGAGCTCCGTGGTCGACCCCGCCGGGCGGAGCTGGGACGTCGACAACCTGTGGATCGTCGACAACTCGGTGTTCCCGAGCTCGGTGATCGCCAACCCGGCGCTGACGATCATGGCGCTGTCGCTCCGGACCGCCGACCGCCTGCTCCGTGCCGACCCGGCCGCCGACCGGGCCCGGCGGCCGGTCAGCCCCGCAGCGCGAGTGCCTCGCTGACCCAGCGCGCGTGCGCGTCCCACGGGTCCTCGACCCCGCTGCGCACCGCGTCGACGTGGGACAGGAGCTCGGGCGCCGTCCGGAACCACTCGGAGCCCGGGTACCGCAGACCGGAGAACTGCGCGTGGCGGCGGCGCTCGAGGGTGCGGTCGCCGCGTTCGAGCGCCAGGAGCTCCTGGTGGGCGATCGCCGCCAACCGCTGGCGGGGGTTCTGCGTGGTCCCAATCTTCACGCGGTCGCCGAAGTCGTCCCGCATGCGCAGGTAGTAGACGACGTCGAGCCGCGGGGGAGCGAGGTCGGCGTCGGGTACGTCGCCCCACCGCCACTCGCAGCGGCCGCACACGGAGCCCGACGGGTACCGGACACCCGTGCGGCACCCGCAGACCGGACACGGACCGGGCAGGGCGTCCTCGACCCCGTGCCCGGTCGTCAGGTCCTGCACGAGCAGGACGTGGCCGTCGCACAGGGGGACGCCGACGTCGGGGACGGCACCGGCGTCGCAGCCGGGGACGCAGCAGCGGGTGGTGGTCACGGCGGGAACGCTAGCGGCGACCACCGACCGCGCTCAGTCCTCGAAGATCACCCCGATCGGTTCGCGCTTCTCCTCCTGGAACCGGTCCTCGGCGCGACCGAGGGCCCAGTAGGCGGACAGGGACATCTCGGCCTTCTCGAGCCCCCACTCGTCCTGCAGCAGGCGACGGATCGCCTTCATCGCGGTCCGCTCACCGTGCGCGAACACCTGCACCGGGCGGGAGGCGCGGGGGAGCGCGCGTGCCTCGTCCAGCAGGAGCGTGCCCGGCTGGGCACCGGCGGCGTCGCGGTGCAGCCACCGCAGCGCGACACCCGACGGGTGGACGATCGGCTGTTCGTCGGCGGGGCCGGCCACCTCGACCAGGGCGACGCCCGTGGCGGAGGCGTCCATGGCCTCCAGGGCGGACGCGACGGCCGGGAGCGCGCTGTCGTCGGCCAGGAGCACGTGCGTGACCGCAGGGTCGCTGCTCGGCGCGTACCCGCCGCCGGGGCCGTTCAGCGCGATCCGGTCGCCCGGTGCCGCGGAGGCGGCCCAGGGTCCGGCGAGCCCCTCGTCGCCGTGCACGACGAAGTCGATGGCGATGGTCTTCGCGGCGTGGTCCACGGCGCGGACCGTGTACGTGCGGCGTGCGGGGCGGTCCTGCTTGGGCAGCTCGGTGCGCAGCGCCTCGAGGTCGTACGGGGGCTCGAGGCCGAGCCCGGGCTTCGCGAGCAGGAGCTTGACGTACTTGTCCGTCATGCCGAGCCGGTCGGGGGCGGCCGCGACGAAGTCGTCGAACGCGGGACCGCCGAGGTGGACGCGGACCATGTGGGGCGACAGCCGCTCGGTGCGGTCGACGACGAAGACGTGCTGGGGGCGTGCGGGTTTCGAGCTCATCGAGGACGAGTCTCCTCTCGGGTGCTTGACGTTCGTCGACCTAAGGTTAGCCTTACCTCATGGACACGACCGTCACCCCGTTCTCCGAGCTCCTGCGCAAGCGGACGCGTCGCTCGCACGGCTCGTCGGCCGGGAACGGCTTCATGCACGACCTGCTCCGCGGGGAGTGCGACGTCGCCGACTACGCCGCGCTGCTCGGTCAGTACGCGTTCGTGTACGACGCCCTCGAGCGCGCCGCCGAGGGCATGGCCGACCACCCGGTCGCCGCGCCGTTCGTGACCTCGCAGCTCACCCGCATGCCGGCGATCCGCGCCGACCTCGAGTACCTGGTCGGTCCGGACTGGTCCGAGCTGGTCTGCCCGCTGCCCGCGACGACCGCCTACGTGCGCCGTCTGAACGAGGTCGCGGCCCGGTGGCCCGGCGGGTTCGTCGCCCACCACTACACGCGGTACCTCGGCGACCTGTCCGGCGGGCAGGTGATCGGGCGGATGCTGTCCGAGCAGTTCGGCTTCGAGACGAACGGGGTGCTCTTCTACATCTTCGACCAGGTCGCCGATCCGAGCGCGTTCGAGGACACCTACCGGGCGCAGCTCGACGCCGCCCCCTGGTCCGCCGAGGAACAGGAGCGCGTCATCGCCGAGGTCGAACTCGCGTACGCGCTCGACAACGGCCTGCTCGAGGGGCTCGACGCACGGCGCCGGACCGCGACGGCGTCCGGTGGCGACGTGGCGGTGCCCGCGTGAGCGCGCCGTTCGACGCCGAGACCAGCCGCGCGATCCTGGCGCACATGAACGGAGACCACGCGATGGACAACCTCGTCATCGTCCGGGCGAACGGAGCCGCGACGGCCGTCGCCGCGACCATGACCGAGATCGACGCGGTCGCCGGCGTGTGGATCGCCCAGCTCGACGACGGCGCCGAGGAGCGCGTCATCGTCCCGTGGACGGCGCCGCTCACGGACCGCCGGTCGGCGCGCGTGCAGATCGTCGAGGTGCACACCGCCGCACAGGCCCGCCTCGCCGAGCCGAGCTGAACTTCCGGCGGCCGACGGCCGCCGACCCAGACCCGCCGGGGTCGCGTGACGCGCGTCGCAACTGCAGGGGTGCTTCCGCCACGCGCCGCGACCCCGGCGTCCCCTCCCGGTCCGTCCGGACGGTCGTCGTCATCCCGAGCGCGGGGCCGATACGCTGCTGGGAGCCGGGACCCGTTCCCGACAGACCCGGAAAGGACCAGATGACGGCGATCGACGGTCACACACGCCACGGCCGCGCACGTGACGACGTCAGCGGGGCGGTCGACAGCGACCTGCGCGCGGACGTCCGCTACCTCGGCAACCTGCTCGGGCGGGTGCTGCGCGAGACCGGCGGCGACGAGCTCCTGCACGACGTCGAGACGCTGCGCGCCGCGGTGATCGACGCCTACGAGGGCTCGGACGCCGACGGGGCAGCGCGCGCCGAGACCATCGTGGCGGGCATGTCCGCCGAGCGCGCCGAAGCGGTCGCGCAGGCGTTCACCACGTACTTCCACCTCACGAACCTGGCCGAGGAGCACCACCGCGTCCGCGTGCTGCGTCACCGGGGCGACGACGGCGGCCTGCCCGGCGACTCGTTCCCCGCGACCTTCGCGTCGCTGGTCGAGCAGGTCGGTGCCGACGAGGCCGCTTCACGGCTCGAGCACCTCCGGTTCCACCCGGTGCTCACCGCGCACCCGACAGAGGCGCGCCGTCGCGCGGTCACCACCGCTGTCCGTCGGATCACCGACCTCATCGACGAGCGTGACCGGACGAAGAACGCGACCGCGCGGGCCGAGAACGAGCGGCGCCTGCTCGAGGAGATCACCACCCTCCTGCGGACGTCGCCGCTCCGCACGACCCGGCCGACGCCCCTGGACGAGGTCCGGACGGCGATGAGCGTGTTCGACCAGACGCTGTTCGAGATCGTGCCGCAGGTCTACCGTCTGCTCGACGACCGCCTGCTCGGCGAGGACGCCGGTCGTGTGCCGGTCACCGCACCGGCGTTCGTCCGCTTCGGCACCTGGATCGGCGGTGACCGCGACGGCAACCCGCACGTGACCGCCGACGTCACCCGCCAGGCCGCCGAGATCGCCGCCGAGCACATCCTGCTCGGGCTCGCGCGTGCGACCACGCGCATCGGCAGCACCCTGACGCTCGACGCGAGCGACACCCCGGCGGACGCCGGACTGGCCGCGCTCGTGGCCGCCCAGGAGCAGCTCGACCCCGAGGTCGCCGAGCGGATCGGGGTCCGGGCGCCGAACGAGACGCACCGCCGGGCACTGCTCTTCGTGGCGGCCCGCATCGACGCGACGCGCCGGGGTGAGGACTCGCTCGCCTACGGTGGGCCCGAGGAGCTCCTCGCAGACCTCCGTACGGTGCAGGCGTCGCTCGTCGCCGCCGGTGCCCTGCGCACCGCCAACGGCGAGCTGCAGAACCTCGTCTGGCAGGTCGAGACCTTCGGGTTCCACCTGGCCGAGCTCGAGGTCCGCCAGCACTCGCAGGTGCACCGCAACGCCCTGGCGGAGATCCGGGCCGGTGGCGAACTCAGTGAGACGACGCAGGAGGTCCTCGAGGTCTTCCGCACCATCGCGGCGCTCCAGGCGCGCTACGGCGTGCGTGCCGCCAGCCGGTACATCGTCTCCTTCACGCAGTCCGCAGCGGACCTCGCGAACGTCCACGAGCTGGCGGTCGCGGCGCTCGGATCGGCCGAGGCCGCACCCGTGCTCGACGTCATCCCGCTGTTCGAGACCTTCGCCGACCTGCACGCCAGTGTCGACATCCTCGACGAGGCCGTCCGGACCGAGGCCTTCCAGCGCCGCCTCGGCGAGACCGGCCGCCGGCTCGAGGTCATGCTCGGGTACTCGGACTCGTCGAAGGACGTCGGCCCGGTGTCGGCCAACCTGGCGCTCTACGACGCGCAGGCCCGCATCGCTGACTGGGCGGCGGCGAACGACGTCGAGCTGACGCTCTTCCACGGTCGCGGCGGCTCGCTCGGCCGCGGTGGCGGACCCGCGAACGAGGCCGTCCTCGCGCAGCCCCCGGGGTCGATCGACGGTCGCCTCAAGCTCACCGAGCAGGGCGAGGTCATCTTCGCGCAGTACGGCGACCAGGACATCGCCGCCCGCCACCTCGAGCAGATGGCGTCGGCGACGCTGTTCGCTTCGTCGCCCTCGAACGAGGAGCGCACGGCGGTCGCGGCCACGCGGTTCGCGGACCTCGCGCAGCAGCTCGACGACGTGTCGCGCCGCGCGTTCTACGACCTCGTCAAGGCGGACGGCTTCGCGCCCTGGTTCGCCCGCGTGACGCCGATGGAGGAGATCGGTCTCCTGCCGCTCGGGTCCCGCCCGGCCCGACGCGGCCTGAGCGTCGAGTCGCTCGAGGACCTCCGCGCCATCCCGTGGGTGTTCTCGTGGACGCAGGCCCGCATCAACCTCGCCGGCTGGTACGGGCTCGGGTCCGCGCTCGAGGCCGTCGGTGACGTCGACGTGCTCCGCCGCGCGTACGAGGACTGGCCGCTCTTCGGCGCCATGATCAAGAACGTCGAGATGTCGCTCGCGAAGACCGACGAGCACATCGCACGCCGCTACCTCGAGCTGGCCGACCGCGACGACCTCGCCGCGAAGGTGCTCGACGAGATGCTCCGCACCCGGGACTGGGTGCTGCGGGTCTCCGGCGGCTCGGACGTGCTCGAGGACCGACCGGTGCTGGCCCGCGCGGTCCGGCTCCGCAGCCCGTACGTCGACGCGCTCTCGCACCTGCAGCTGCGCGCCCTCCGCGCCATCCGCACGTCCGGCAGCACCGACCCGACGGACCGCGACCACCGGTTGCTCCTCCTGACCGTCAACGGCATCGCCGCCGGTCTGCAGAACACGGGCTGACGCACGCGCGTCCCGAGGTGACCGACAGGAGGCCCGGCGCCGGTCCGCGAGACCGGTGCCGGGCCTCCTGTCGGTCACGCCCGCCGTGCGGGTACCAGCGCGCCGACAGGACGCTCCGAGGACTGCCGGACAGACCCGGTAGGTTGCAGGGTGCAGCGCATCACCACCGCGTGCACCGCCCCACAGCACCAGCAGGAGGACCAGGGATGGACATCGTCGTACACGAGGCAGGAGAGCACGTCGCCGTGCTCCAGTGCACGGGCCGGCTCAACATGGTCTCGGCTCCGGCGTTCCGTGAGACGGTCGACCAGGTGGTCAAGGGCGGACGCAACAACATCGCGGTGGAGCTCTCCGGGGTGGACTTCCTGGACTCGTCCGGTCTCGGTGCCCTGGTCGGCATGCTGAAGTCCGCGCGCAGCGCCGGCGGTGACCTGCGCATCGCGGCACCGTCCGAACAGGTGCAGATGGTCCTCAAGCTCTCCAACATCGACAAGATCCTGCGCACGTACCCGGACGGGGACGCCGCGGTGTCCGACTGGGCATGACCACGGCGATGGGCGCGCACCGACTCGACCTGGCGTGCCCGCCGGACGACGTCACCGCGGTCCACGACTTCCTGGCGGGGGTCTGGCGCGACGAGCCCTCGATCGGCGCCGAGGACCGCATGGCGCTCGAACTCGCCCTCGTCGAGTTGACCTCCAACGTCATCGAGCACGCGGGGGCCGGCCGTGGTGTCTCGTGCTCGCTCGACCTCGACGTCGCGGACGGCACCCTCGGCGCCGTGCTCCGTGACGACGGTGGAGCGTTGCCGATCGACCCGGCGGCGGCCAGCCTGCCCGACGCCCTCGCCGAGAGCGGCCGGGGGCTCGCACTGGTGCAGATGGTCGTCGACGAGCTCCGGTACGCCCGGGTGGCCGACCGCAACGAGTGGTCCGTCCGCCGGGACCGCCGCCGATCGGGACACTGACCCCTGCCGAGCCCGCTGCTCGTCCGCGGACCGCACTCCCTGGTCCACTATCCGCACGACGCGGTCCTCGCTGGTGGTGGACGCGCGTCGCTGTGTCATCCTTCGCGCGATGACAGTCACGCCCGACCCCAGGACCAGCTTCGAGACGTCGGGGGACGACCCCGACGCCGCGGTCCGCATGTACGAGGACGCCTACGACGGCGCGGGGTTCGCCGCGGAGCGCACCGATCGGCCGTTCGCCTACCGCTTCCGCGTCGTGGGGGACGACCGGATGTCCTTCCGGTCGACGCGCTTCGACGGTCGGATGGTCGGCGAGGTCGAGACCCGGGACGAGTACGTCGTGATGTGGACGTCCGAGGGTGGCGGCGCCGTCGACGTGGGGCGGGACGAGGTCGCCTTCGGCCCCCGGGACCCGATGATGTTCCCGACCGGGCGGCCGTTCGCCTTCGACCTGGCCGACCTGCGTCAGAGTCTCGTGCAGTTCGAGCGCGAGTACCTCGAGGGCATCGCGGCAGAGGTGCACGGGGCACGGCCCGGACCCCTCGTGTTCGACCACACGCGATCGCCCTCGGGAGCAGACCTGCGGACGTGGAACGCGCGGGTCCGACAGTCCGCCAGCGTCGTGTTCGGGGCGGAGCCGGTGTCGGAGCTGGTGATGGCGGAGACCGCGCGCGAGACGGCGGTGGCGCTCCTCCGGGCGTTCCCGCACCGGTTGCTCGCCCCCGACCTGTCCCTGCCGCAGGGGGCCACCGGCCGCGTCCGCGAGGCGATCGAGTACATGCACGCCTTCGCCCACACGCCGATCTCGACCACCGACGTCGCCGAGCACGTCGGCCTCAGCGTGCGCGGGCTGCAGCAGGCCTTCCAGCGGCAGGTCGGCACGGCGCCGAACACGATGCTGCGCGGCATCCGGCTCGACCGGGTACGCGACGAGCTCCGACGCGCCGCACCCGGCGAGCTGACCGTCGCGTCCGTCGCCGTCCGCTGGGGCTTCGCCCACCTCGGTCGGTTCTCCGCCGCCTACGCCGGCCGGTTCGGCGAGTACCCGAGCGTGACCCTGCACGCCTGAGCGGGCCGCTACGCTTGGCCACCATGCAGCGCCCGCGCCCCTGGGTCATCGTGCCCGGGATCTGGAACTCCGACCCGGAGCACTGGCAGTCCCGTTGGCAGGCCGAGCGACCGGACTCCGCGGTCCGCACGGCCCCGGCGTCGTGGGCCGAGCCCGACGCCCACGACTGGGACGCCGCCATCAGCCGTGCCGTCGACGCGTGCGGTGCTCCGCCGGTGATCGTGGCGCACAGCCTCGGTGTCCTGGCGGCGGCGCGGTGGCTCGTCGAGCACGACGGTGCCGGGGTCGCCGGCGCGTTCCTCGTCGCCCCGCCGGACCCCGCTGCAGCCACGTTCCCCGACGCCGCCAGGGGCTTCACCGAACCCTCGGGACGGTCGCCGGTGCCCACGCGCCTGGTGATCAGCGACGACGACCCCTACTGCTCCGCGGCCCGGGCACTGCAGTTCGCCCGGACGCTCGGCGCGGAGCCCGTGCGGGTCGGTCGCCGAGGACACGTGAACGTCGCGAGCGGTGTCGGGGACTGGGCCGACGGACGCGCCCTGCTCGAGGGGTTCGAAGCGACGCTCTGACGTCGGCCGGCAGCGACGGCGACACGCCGCTCGACTTCACGCGACATGCCACGGATCCGCGCGACACACCGCGGATCTCCCCGGATCCGGGCCCCGCGATATTTATCCTCACCACATGGATACGCAGTCCGGTGCACGCACCCCCCTCGTCGACCCCTTCGGTCGCGAGCTCGAGGAGTGGCTCCGTGACGCGCCGGCCACCCGCGCGCCCTACCTGGCGGACCTGGTGGTCCCGCCGGTCACGGGCCCGGTGCAGCGACCGGACACCGCGTCGGAGACCGCACCCGAGGTCGTCGACGCGTCCGTCCCGCCCCTCGGCCCGGTGGACGACGCCGCGTTCCGCCGCCCGCGCGACCGCGCCCGTCACGCCGCCGCGTGCGCCCCGTCCTTCCCGGAGCCGCCGGAGCGGATCGCACTGCGGATCGAGGACCTCGCCGTCGAGGTGAGCGCAGCCAGCGGCCGCACCACCATCGAACGGATCGTCCTGCTCGAGGACGAGGTCCGTCGCCGCGACGAGGACCTCGCCCGGCTCGCGGCCTGGGAGGCGTCGGTCGCCGAGACCGACGACGCCGAGGTCGAGGCCGCGCGCGCCTTCGCGCGCTCCGTCTTCGCCGACCTGCTCGCCGACGCGGCGCTCGAGGCGGACCGGCGGGACCGCGCGGCCGCGCGTCGCGCCGCGACCGGCCGGATCGCGGCCGTGTCCGCGGGTCAGGTCACCGAGCCCACAGCCGCTGCCGCCCCCGTGGAGACGACCCCTCCGGCCCTGCCGGAGCTCGTCGAGCCCACGTCCACCACGCTCGAGCCGGACGAGCCCGTCCGGCCGGCACCGCGCCTCCCGATCGTCTCGCCGGTCGCGGCCACCACGCGGCCGACGCCGCTCGTGCTGCCCGCCACCGGGCCGACGGTCGTCGACCGCGCGGCGTTCGCCGCGGCGCTGACCGCGCACTCGGGCACGACCGCCAGCACCCCGGTCGTGCTGCCCGAGGCCGTCGTGCCGTCCTCGCCCGAGCCCGCCGCCCCGGCGGAGCGGAGCACGACGGTCGACGAAGCAGCCGCGCCCGCCGCGGCCGGCGGACCTGGCTGGTGGTCGCGCGTCGTGGCCGGCATCCTGCGGCTCCTCGGTCGTCGGTGACCGGTCTGGAGGCACGGCTCGCCCGGTCGCCCCACCGCACGCCGGCAGCGTGGTCGGGCTCGGTAGACTGACGGGATGCCGAAGCTCCGCGAACTCCAGGCCGTGATCGAGCGGCTGTGGCCCGCCGCCGGCGCCGAGTCCTGGGACGCCGTCGGCCTCGTCTCCGGCGACCTCGACGCCGACGTCGACCACGTGCACCTCGCCGTGGACGCTGTGCCGGACACCGCCCGTGAGGCCGTCGCGCTCGGTGCCGACCTGCTCCTGACCCACCACCCGCTGCTGCTGCGCGGCGTCACCACCATCGCGGAGAGCACCTACAAGGGCAGTGTGCTCGCGACCCTCGTCCGCGGTGGGTGCGCGCTGGTCGCGGCCCACACCAACGCCGACGTCGTGACGACAGGCACCTCGGCCGTGCTCGCGGACCGGATCGGCCTGCGGGACCAGCGCCCGCTCGACGCCGGCTCCGACCCGTCCACCGGCATCGGTCGCGTCGGGGTGCTCGACGAGCCCACCACCCTCGGCGCGCTCGCCCGGCGGCTGGTCGACGTCCTGCCCGGCACCGCGACGGGCGTGCGGGTCTCGGGTGCGTTCGACGCCCCCGTCCGCACGGTCGCGCTCTGCGCCGGGGCCGGCGACGCCTACCTCGGGCACCCCGAGGTGCTCGGTGCCGACGTCTACGTCACGAGCGACCTGCGCCACCACCCCGCGTCCGAGTTCCGCGAGCAGGCCCGGATCGCGTCGGGGCCCGCGCTCGTGGACACCTCGCACTGGGCGACGGAGTGGCTGTGGCTCGACGTCGCGGCCGCGCAGCTCCACGAGGCGACGGGGGTCCGCGTCACCGTGAGCGACCTGCGCACCGACCCCTGGGACTTCGCGGTCCTGCCTTCGGCCGGCCCCGCCACCGACACCACCACCGACACGTCGGCACGACCGACGACCCGAGCGTCGGCGACCCCGACCGGAGCAGAAGGAGCCCGACCGTGAAGGCAGCACCCGAGGACCAGGCGATCCTCCTCGACGTCCAGCGGCTCGACAACGACGTGACCCGGATCGCGCACCGCATCACCGCGCTCCGCAAGGGCGACCAGCTCACGGAGCTGGGCACGCGTGCGGCTGCCCTGCGCAGCGAGCTCGCCGCCGCGACGGGCGACGTCGAGGACGCCGAGCGCGACCTGGCCCGGCTCGAGTCCGACACGGCGACCGCCCAGGCCCGGGTCGAGCGGGACACCACCCTGCTCGCCAACGTCGCGAACGCGAAGGACGCCGCCGGGCTGCAGAGCGAACTCGACTCGCTCAACCGGCGCATCGGCGAGCTCGAGACGGCCGAACTCGAGGTCATGGAGAACCTCGACGGCTTCCGCGCCCGGGTCGGGGACATCGAGGCGAAGCTCGCCGACGTCGAGGCCGAGCGCGGGCGGCTCGTCGCGGAGCGCGACGCGGAGATCGCCCGGCTCGAGGCCGACCAGGAGTCCGCCGCGGCGAGCCGTGCCGCGGTCGCGGCGAAGGTGCCGGCGGACCTGCTGGCCCTGTACGACCGGCAGCGCGCGCGCTACGGCTTCGGAGCGTCGCTCCTGCAGGGCGGCGTCTCGACGGCCTCGGGCGTCACGCTCACCGCGTCGGACCTGCAGGACGTGCGGAGGGCGGCGCCGGACGACGTCGTCCTCTGCCCGGACAGCGACGCGATCCTCGTGCGCACGGCCGAGTCAGGACTCTAGACGACCGTCTCCGCACAGGAGGCGCGGTGCCGGCCGGCACCGCGCCACCTGTGCGTCCGGCGTCCCGCGCGTCTCTGGT
>Ga0308167_1004027_pt1 | contig 11066 bp, 8 predicted proteins | sample PhyCR1_2_FD_202138 | JGI IMG/M metagenome (GOLD analysis project Ga0308167, IMG submission 202138) | Phyllosphere microbial communities from UC Gill Tract Community Farm, Albany, California, United States - DLSLRC.R1 | ecosystem: Host-associated > Plants > Phyllosphere > Unclassified | place... | reverse complement strand
GTGTCGTCGCTGCGCGCTGCGGCGCGCCACCACGAGGTCGTGGCCGTCTATACCCAGCCTGACCGCCCGGCCGGCCGTGGCCGTGGCCTGGCGCCGTCGCCGGTCAAGCTTGAGGCCGTGGCCCGCGGCATTCCGGTCTACCAGCCCGAATCGCTGAAGGACCCGGCTGCCCAGCAGCAGCTGCGTGACCTGCAGCCGGACCTGATGGTGGTGGTCGCCTACGGCCTGATCCTGCCCAGGGCCGTGCTGGCGATCCCGACCCACGGCTGCTGGAACGTGCATGCGTCGTTGCTGCCGCGCTGGCGTGGTGCCGCGCCGATCCAGCGCGCGATCCAGGCCGGTGACCCCACGACCGGCGTATGCCTGATGCAGATGGAGGCAGGGCTCGACACCGGCCCGGTGCTGCTGCACCAGCCGTTGCCGATCGCGGCGACCGATACCGGTGGCCAGCTGCATGACAAGCTGGCCGAACTGGGCGCACAGGTGCTGTCTGATGGCCTGGGCCTGCTGCGTGCCGGCATCAAGCCGATCGCGCGGCCGCAGCCGGAGCAGGGCGTGACCTACGCGCACAAGCTGGACAAGGCCGAGGCCCGGCTGGACTGGGCGCAGGACGCCGACGCGCTGGCGCGCACCGTGCGTGCCTTCAACCCTTGGCCGATCGCCGAGGCCACGCTGGCCGGCGAGCGCGTGCGCATCCATGGCGCGGTGGCGCTGGACGTGGCCCATGGCCAGGCGCCGGGTACCGTGCTGGCGGCCAGCCGCGACGGCATCGACATTGCCTGCGGCCAGGGCGTGCTGCGCCTGCGCACGCTGCAGCGCGAAGGCGGCAAGGCGATCACCGCCGCCGACTACCTCAATGCACGCCGCGACCTGCACGTGGGGGCATAAGCGGTGTCGAAGCAGAATGATTTCTCCGTCGCCAAGGCGGCGCCGGGCGCGGCCACCCGCATGCTGGCCGCACGCGTACTGGCGCAGGTGTTCACCCGTGGCCGCTCGCTGAAGGCGGAACTGGCCTGGGCCCTGCCCAAGCTGGCCGACAGCCGCGATCGCGCCCTGCTGGAAGCGCTGTGCTTTGCGGTCCTGCGCCGCCGCAGTACGTATGACGCGGCCCTGCAGTCGTGGATGCAGAAGCCGCTGTCGGCGCGCGACGCCGACCTGCGCACGCTGCTGATGGTGGGCTTCGCGCAGCTGGACGTGCTGGAACTGCCGGCGCATGCGGCCCTGTCGGCCACGGTCGACGCCGCCCGCGCGCTGGGCCGTGAGCGCCAGGCCGGGCTGGTCAACGCGATCCTGCGCCGCGCGCAGCGCGAGGGTTTCCCGGAGCAGCCTGCGCGTGACGCCTTCCCGGCGTGGTTGGCCGATGCCATCGAGCGTGACTGGCCGGCGCAGGCCGAGGCGATCTTTGCTGCCAGCCTGCAGCCGGCGCCGCTGTGGCTGCGTGCCAACCGCCAGCAGGGGGGCCGTGACAAGGCGCTGGCCACGCTGGCCGAGGCCGGCATTGCCGCCGAAGCCAGCCCGCTCAGCGCCGACGCGCTGCGCCTGGCGGCGCCCATCGCGGTGAACCAGCTGCCGGGATTCGCGGACGGTGCGTTGTCGGTGCAGGACCTGTCGGCGCAATGTGCCGCCGACGCACTGGCGCCGGCGGCCGGCGCCCGCGTGCTGGATGCCTGCGCGGCGCCCGGTGGCAAGTCGGCGCACCTGCTGGAACGTGACCCGGGCCTGCGCCTGCTGGCGCTGGATATCGATGCGCGCCGCCTCGCGCGTGCGCGCGACACCTACACCCGCACCGGCGTGGGCGAGGGCGCGCAGACCCGGGTGGCCGATGCGAGCGACCCCGGTGCCTGGTGGGATGGCACGCCGTTCGACGCGATCCTGCTGGATGCTCCGTGTTCGGCCACCGGCGTGATCCGTCGCCAGCCGGACGTGATGTTCCATCGCCGCGCCGAGGACATCGATGCGCTGGTCGGCGTGCAGGCCCGCCTGCTGGAGGCCTGCTGGTCGATGCTGCGCCCGGGCGGCGTGCTGCTGTACGCCACCTGCTCGATCCTGCGTGCCGAGAACATCGATCAGGTAAGGGCCTTCCTGAAATGGCATCCGGACGCGGTGGCAGAGCCGCTGGATGACAGATTCGGCCTGGACTGCGAGGGCATTGCGCGCCAGCGACTGCCCGGTGACAGCGATGCTGACGGATTCTTTTACGCGCGTCTGCTAAAAACAGCCTGACCCTGCTGACGTTGCGAGTCCCATGCTGAGATCCCGCGCATCGCGCGAGACGTGGTTGTTGGTGGTGATGGCCCTGCTGGTGCTGGGGGCCGGGCTGGGCCTTCGTGATCCGTGGCCATCGGACGAACCGCGCTTCGCGCTGGTGGCCAAGCAGATGATCGACAGCGGCCACTGGCTGTTCCCGCACCGCGGCACCGAGCTGTACTCGGACAAGCCGCCGATGCTGATGTGGTGGCAGGCCACGCTGTATGGGCTGGTCGGGCAGTGGCGCGTGGCGTTCCTGCTGCCGTCGCTGCTGGCGGCGCTGGGCACGCTGTGGTGCGTGGTCGATCTGGGCCGGCGCCTGTGGACGCGGCGGGTGGGGCTGTATGCCGGCTGGGCGCTGCTGTTCGCGCTGCAGTTCACCTTCCAGGCGAAGAAGGCGCAGATCGATCCCCTGCTGCTGCTGTTCATCACCCTGGCCAACTATGGCCTGCTGCGCCACCTGCTGCTGGGGCCGGCGTGGCGCTGGTGGTGGCTGGGGTGGTTCTTCGCCGGCATCGGCGTGATCACCAAGGGCGTGGGCATGCTGGCCCTGCTGATGATCGTGCCCGCGGCGATCGCCGCGGCGCTGCAGTGGCCCCGGGTAAGCCTGCATGCGCGCGACGTGCGCTTCTGGCTGGCGCCGCTGGCGTTCCTGCTGGCGGTATCGCTGTGGCTGGCGCCGATGCTGCTGGCCGGCTTTGCCACCGGCTCGGACGAATACCGCGCGTACATGGACGACATCCTGTTCCAGCAGACGGCGCGGCGCTATACGCATTCGTGGGACCACCACCAGCCCGGCTGGTACTTCCTGGCGACGATGCCGCTGATGTGGATCCCCGCCTTCCTGGCGCTGCCCTGGGCGATTCCGGCCTGGCGCCGCCGGCTGCGCCGCCGCGACGCGCGCTATCTGCTGCCGCTGGCCTGGTGGCTGATGGTGGTGCTGTTCTTCTCGATCCCCGATGGCAAGCGCGATGTCTACATCCTGCCGGCGCTGCCGATGTTCTGCCTGGCGCTGGCGCCGTTGCTGCCGGGGCTGCTGAAGCGGCGCGATGTGCAGGCCGTGGTGGGGCTGTTCACCGGCCTGCTGTCACTGGGCCTGGCCGTGGCCGGCGCGATGGCGGTGGTGGGCGACCCGGCCTTCGAGCTGCGCCTGACCCATAGCCGCGGGCTGGCACCCGGGGCGGTCAATGCACTGGCCTGGACGATCCTGGCGATGGGCCTGTGGGGCGGCCTGAGCCTGCTGGCCTGTGGCCGCCGCCGGCAGCATGCGCTGGTATCGACCCTGGCGATGGTCTGGGTGCTGTACAGCCTGGTCGGCTACCCGTTGCTGAACGATTCCAGTTCCGCCCGCGGCCTGATGCGCACGGTCGGCGCGCGCCTGGCCCCCGATGCCGAGCTGGGACTGGTGGCCTGGAAGGAACAGCATCTGCTGCTGGCCGATCGCCCTGCGGCGACCTTCGGTTTCGAGACCGATTGGGACGAGCAGCTCCTGGCGGCCACGCGCTGGCAGCGGCTGGCGCCCGATCGCCGTTGGCTGCTGGTCCATGAATACGCGATGCTGTCGTGCATCGACCGCAACCGCTCCGAACTGGCTGGCGTGGCCAACCGCCGGCGCTGGTGGCTGGTGCCGGTAGCGGCGGTGAAGGTGCCCTGCGTGGTCACCGCAGAGGAGCGGGAACGTGAACGGCGTCTGCAGGAACATGACTAGCCCGCCCCCTTCCTGCTTGTCCAGTCTGCCCAAGCGTGGCCAAAGGCAGTAAAACAGCAGGCCGGGATGGCCTGCATCGGCCGTTCCCGTTCTTCCAGCCGATTGCAGCGATACTTCCCGACGTGCCAGCTTCACCGGACAACCTGAACCTCATGGCCGGCGATCCGCTGGGCGTTCCCGCCGGCGGGCGTCACGGGGTGGCCCACGGCCTGGCCCAGCTGGGCCTGTTCTGCCTGCCGGCCCTGGTGCTGACCGTGCCGATCAACCTGTTGCCGTACGGCCTGCTGCTGCTGCTCAGCACCCTGCTGGCGCCGGAGCTGCTGTGGCGCGCGCGCGGCATGGCGGGCCAACCGGTGAAAGTGCTGGCCTGGCTGATGCTGGCGGTGCTGGCGCTCGGCCTGCTGTCGGTGCTGCTGTTCGAGCAGGGCCTGCGTGACGTCGACAACCGATCGCGGTTCGTGGTGATCCCGTGGATCGCGCTGTGGGTGTGCGCGCTGCGTCCCAACCTGCGCTGGCTCTGGTACGGCGCGTTGACCGGCCTGCTCGCCACCTTCGTAATGTCGCTGTGGCAGGTGCTGGGCGGCGCCCCGCGCGCGGACCTGTTCACCAACGCCATCGTGCTGGCCGACATCGTGATGGTGCTGATGGTGCTGCTGGTGTTCTGCCGCCCGTCGCGGCGCTGGTCGCTGGTGATCCTTGGCATGGCCGCTGGCTGCGGCACCATCGTGCTGACTGGAAGCCGCGGTGTGTTTGCCGCCCTGCTGGCACTGCTGGTGGTGCTTGCGCTGAGCCTGCGCTGGCGCACCGGCGCGGCGCGCCTGTCGGTGCTGGCCGGCATGCTGGCGATCGGTGCGACCCTGTTGCTGTCGGTACCGGAACTGCGCCACCAGGTCCGCCTGAGCGAGCTGCACAGTGACGTGCAGCGGATGGAACTGGGCGACAGCGACTCGTCCGCCGGGGCCCGCGTGGAGCGCCTGCAGGTGGCCTGGCAGACTTTCCTCGACCATCCGCTGGTGGGGGTGGGCATCGGTCATTTCGACAGCGCGATGCTGCGCGTGCCGGTCTGCCGCGAGAACCCGGAAGAGTTGCGTTGCCACCTGGGGCATGCACACAACGATGTCGCCGAATGGGCAGCGACCCAGGGCGCACCTGGCCTGCTGCTGTTGCTGGCGGTGTATGGCATCCCGCTCTGGCTGTTCGTGCGCCTGCATCGCCGCAGCGGACGATCGACCTTCCGGGGCCCGGCGGCCGCCGGCATCATGCTGGTGATCACCTACGCACTGTGCGGCCTGACCCAGTCGATGTTCGCGCACCAGATGACCGCCAGTTTCTACGTGACCCTGGTCGGCCTGCTGACCGGCCTGTCGATCGTCGAGGGCGCGCGCCACCGGGTAATCAGCGGGACGTGATCCAGCGGCGCCCCGCACAGGGCCGAGCGATCAGGGGTTCGGCGGGTCAGTCACGGCCTGGCCGTTGCCCAGCATCCACAGCATGATGGTCTTCTGGCGCACGTAGTTGGCGCGCACATAGGCGTAGACCAGGCCGTGCCAGCCGTCGCGGAAGCCGCCACGGAACAGGAAGCCGCGCCAGAACCGCCAGGCCGGCGCCAGCACCAGCTTGCCCAGCGTGGCCCGTTTGCCGCGCGCGAATTCGTGCTCGGCCATCATCCGTGCGTACTTCTCGGTCTTGGCCAGCTGCTGCTGCAAGGAGCGGTAGGGATAGTGGATCAGGTCGCCGCGCAGGGTGCCGACGCTGCCATCGACGCTGGCTGCCTCGTGGATCTCGCGCTTGCCGCGCCAGCCGCCGCGGCGGCGGTCGAACAGGCGCATCACCCGGTCCGGGTAGGCGTTGCCATGGCGCAGGAACCTGCCGAAGTACTCCGACAGGCGCGCGAAGCGGTAGCCGGCATGACCGGCGAAGCCCCCTTCACGGGCCTGTTCGATGGCCGCACGCAGCTCCGGGCTGATCCGCTCATCGGCGTCCAGGCACAGCACCCAGTCGTGGCGGGCCTGCCCGACGCAGTAGTCCTTCTGGCTGCGGAAGCCGTCGAACGGGCGCTGCAGCACCCGGGCGCCCGCGGCCTCGGCGATGGCCACGGTGGCATCGGTGGAGTACGAGTCGACGACGACGATCTCATCGCAGAAGGCCAGCGAGGCCAGGCAGTCGCCGATGCGGCCCGCCTCGTTGAACGCGATAATGCAGGCCGAGATGCGAGGCCGTTCGATGGGAGCGGTCGTGGAGGACATGATGGCCGGGTACCTGTTGTTTGCGACGGAGCGCTATGCGCTGCCTATTCTCGCCCCGTTGGCGCAGGCCTTGCACGCCTCCGGGCAGGAGGTGGCGGCCTGGTTCGAGGACGGCGCGGCCGGCAGCCAGCTGCCAGGGGTGCCCAGCATCGGCCTGAAACAGGCGCTGGCGATGCGGCCGCGTGCGGTGTTCAGCGCCGCCAACTGGGTGCCGACCTTCCTGTCCGGGGCCAAGGTGCAGTTGTTCCATGGCTTCAACGTGGAGAAGCGCGACAGTGCGCGCGGCCATTTCCGGGTGCGCGGGATGTTCGACCTGTACTGCACGCAGGGCCCGGCCACCACCGCGCCGTTCCGTGAGATCGCGGCCCAGCAGGGCCACTTCGCCGTGGCCGAGACCGGCTGGCCGAAGCTGGATCCGCTGTTCCGCGATGACGGTGGCGAGAGCGCCGCGCTGCGCGCAGCAGCGGGCGGGCGCCCGGTGATCCTGTTCGGTTCGACGTTCACCGAGCGCCTGAGTGCCGCCCCGCACCTGCATGCGCAGATCGCGGCCGACATCGCGGCCGGTGAGCGCTACTGGCTGCTGACACTGCACCCGAAGTGCCCACCGGACCTGTTCGAACGCTACCGCGCGCTGGCCGGTGCCCATGCGCGCTTCATCGAGCCGGAACAGGTGATGGCCGCACAGCGCGCTGCCGATGTGCTGGTGTCGGATACCTCGTCGATCGTTTCGGAGTTCATCGTCCAGCACAAGCCGGTGGTGACCTTCCGCAACCGCGTGCCCAAGCCGCACATGATCGACTTCGACGACCCGCTGCAGCTGCCGGCGATGCTGCAGCGCGCGCTGCATCCGGACGCGGCGCTGCAGGCGGAGATCGTGCGTTATGCCGACGCTATCCACCCTTACCGTGACGGCCTGTCCAGCGAACGGGTGATCGCGGCCACCGAGGATTTCCTGTCCGGTGAAATGGGCGCGTTGCGACGCAAGCCGTTCGGCAGCTGGGTGCGCGACCTGCAGATCCGCAAGGACCTGGGCTATTGGGGGCCGTCGCAGCGCTGATGGGTTGATGCGGATCCACGCCATGCGTGGATGCACGACTCCGCTCGCGGTAGGGCCGGCCGCTGGCCGGCACTGCCTGTATTGCTTACCAGCGCAGCGTGCGCCGCGCCAGCGCTGCGGCCAGCTGCTCCATCACCTGGTGCGCCTGCGCCCGCGGCAGGTAGTGCAGGGTGAGCGCCACATCGCCATGCGCGCCGGCGGTATCCAGTTGCAGGCTGCTGGTACCCAGCAGCTTGTCCAGCGGTGAGCGCCGCAGGCGCAGGCCCTGCACCTTGTCCAGCTCGGCCCAGCGCCACCAGCGCTTCCACCAGCCGCCGCGCACGGCTACGTAGTGGTCATCCAGGTACCAGCCCATGCGCGCCATCTGCCGGTGCGCGACCAGCAGCGCCACCGGCAGCCAGGCCAGCACCAGCAGGCCCCACGTTCCCCAGCGCCAATAGCCCGCGACAGCCAGCAGGGGGACCAGCACCAGCGCGCCCAGGCACAGCCGCCACCATCCACGCTGCGGGATGGACTGCCACTGCGCCGGCGGCCACCGCAGCCGGGGCAGCAGGTGCCGCACCAGCTGCGTGCAGTGCTCGCGGGGGGCCAACGGCGCCAGCTCGCGCAGGGCGCGATCCTCGTCGCGCGAGGGGCCGCCGGCAGCGCTGTCGATGCGCAGCTGGCGCAGTCCGAACCAGCGATGCAGGGTGGTTTCGCGCAGCGTCCAGGCCTGGATGCGGCGTCGCGCAACACTGCTGCGGGTGCGGCTGAGCAGGCCGGCCGAGACGGTCAGCCGGCGATCCTGCTCGCTGAGGGTGAAGCCGTGATAGCGCAGCAGGGTCAGCACCACCGACAGCAGGCGCAGCCCCAGCCAGCCCATCAGCAGGCCCGCTGCCAGCAGCAGGAAAGCGCCGGCCACGCCGGGGTGCAGGTGGCTGGCATAACCGAATGCCTCGCGGCCGCCACGCTGGATGGCCGCGTCCATCACCGGGCGCGGCACGGTCTGGAACAGCACGCCGAAGGCGGCGACCGCCAGCGCCCAGCCGCGGTTGGAAAGCAGGCCCATGCGCACCACGTCCCAGCCCGACAGGCGCAGCAGGACGTGTTCGGTGCCGGCCGCGGTGTCCGCAGGCGTGGCGACAGCGTCGGCGGCCTGCGGTGCCTGCCCACGCTGGCGCACGAGACGTTCCAGCGCCAGCGCCTGGTCCAGCTTCAGCACCCGCATTTCCGCTTCCGGACGCACGCCGCCAGCCGACTCCAGGCGCAGCTCGGCCACGCCGAACAGCCGGTGCAGCGGGTTCTGCCGCACTTCCACGTTGTGGATGCGGGCGAACGGGATCTCGCGGCGGTTGCGCGCCAGCAGTCCGCTGCGCACGGTGATCGCGTCGCTGCCGATGCGGTAGCGGTAGCTGAGGTACTGCAGCACCGAGACCAGCACCAGCGCGGCAATCGCCGACAACGGGATCAGCTGTGCCCACATCGGATCGCGGTCGCCGCGCTGGCCGAACACCAGCAGTGCCACCAGTGGCAGGAAGTAGTGGCGCAGTTGCATCAGCAGCACGAACAGCCACGACCACGGGTGCAGGCGATGGTCTTCGCCACCGTCAGGCAGCGATGCGGGCAGGGGCGGTGGCAGGCTCACAGGGCGTCGGCGTCCTGGTCCAGCTGGTGCGAAAGCGTGTCGCGCAGGCGTTCGGCATCGACTTCATCCAGGCCGCTGACAGTCACCGCGCTCATGCGGGTACCGGCGGTGTGCACGATCAGCGTGGCCAGGCCGGCGCGGCGTTCCAACGGGCCCCTGCGCAGGTCCAGGTGCTGTACGCGCGAAATCGGAATGCGGGTTTCCAGCTGCCACATCAGGTCGCGGCGCAGGCCCAGGCCCTGGGCATCCAGCCGCCAGCGGGTGCGGGTCAGTCGCCGGCGGCCGAGCCATGCGCCGAAGGCGATGCCCGCCAGCAGACCGATCGCGGCGGTCCACAGGCCGCCGGGCAGATCGAAAAACCAGCCAGCTGCGGCCAGTGGCAGGCCCGGCACGAACGCGCCGCCGAATGCGCCTTCCAGTGCGGCCAGGCGCGCGGCGCGTTGCGGCAGCGACTGCCAGGCATCGGTGGGTGGGGCGGTAGGGGCGACGTCGGTCACGCAGGCTCCGTCAGGCGGCAGGGCGGGCGGTGGCGGCGCTGGCCGCACCGCGCAGACGGTAGCAGGTCGGCTGCGTTACTGGGCAGCCTGGATCAGCGCGTCAACATCCAGCAGATGGCCTGCACGATCGGCCTTGGTACGCAGGTAGTGCTCGTTCTCGGCAGTGATCTCGCCGGTGACCGGAATGCAGTCCAGCACCTCGATGCCGGCGTTGCGCAGCCGCTGTGCCTTGGTCGGATTGTTGCTGAGCAGGGCCACGCGCGAAATGCCCAGGCCGTGCAGCATCGCCACCGCACTGCCGTAGCGGCGCTCGTCGGCGCCGAAGCCCAGCTGCGCATCGGCATCGATGGTGTCCAGGCCGTCGTGCTGGTAGCCGTAGGCGCGCATCTTGGCCGCGATGCCGGTGCCGCGGCCTTCCTGGTCCAGGTACAGGAGCACGCCGCCGCCCAGTTCCTTCAGTTTGCGCAGGCCACGCCGCAGCTGGTCGCCGCAGTCGCACTTGAGTGAACCGAACAGGTCGCCGGTCAGGCATGAGGAGTGCACGCGTACCGGCACCACTGCCGACAGGTCCGGTTCGCCGACGATGATCGCGACCTGGTCGCGCTGGGCCACGCCGCCGCGGAACACCGCGAAGGTGGTCATGCCGACATCGCGCAGCGGCACCGGCGAACGGGCGACCAGTTCGTAATCGTGGGCGGCGTGTGCCGCGCCCTCGGCCAGGTCGCACAACGCCACTTCGGCCGCACCCGCAAAGGTCGTGTCCTCCGCATCCAGGCGCACCGCCACCATCGCCGGCAGCAGCAGGCCCAGGCGGGCCAGCTCCACCGCGCCGGCATCGAAGGCGTCGCCGGCACTCCAGTCTTCGGGCATCGGGCCGGGTTCGCGCAGGTAGCCCAGCGAGGGCAGGGCATCGAAGGCGACGCCGGCCAAGGGCAGGCGTGCGCCCTGCGGAGCCTCCACGCCGAGCACGCGGGCACGGGTGGCGGTCAGGAACAGGTAATGGCGTTGCCGTGCAGCACTGGCGAACGCGGCGAAGCTGCTGGCCGTGGCGCTGTCCAGCGCGATCACGGCCAGGCGCTGGCCCTGGCCGTCGTGGAGCAGCACCGGGCGACCGGCACGCAGTTCGGCCACCGCGCGTTCGCAGCGGATCGCGGCGGGATCGCCGAACAGGGAAGAGGCAGCAGTCATGGCAGGACCGGGGGAGGCGGACATCGCAGTCTCTATGGGGGCAGCGGCGTCGTATTCAACGTGGTGCGGCCGCCGGTCGCAGGCGACCGGATAGCCGTCAATGCGGATGTTCTTCGGTCGCGTACGGGTCTTCCTCGCCGCTGCCCGGGGGCCGCAGCGTGTAGCGCTTGTAGGTCCACTGGTACTGCGCCGGGTCGCGACGGGCAATGCGCTCGATGCCGGCATTGAGCGCGGTGGCGGCCACCTGTGGGTCCGGGTCGGCCACGGCCGGGTCGGTCGGCTCGATGTGCAGGGCGAATTCCATGTCCGGCCCGATGCGCTCGCACCAGCCATACAGCACGGTGGCGCCGGTGCGCTCGGCCAGGCGGTTGACCAGGGTCATGGTCAGCGCCTGCACGCCGAAGAACGGCACGAATACGCCATCTCCGGCCTTGGGCTGCTGGTCGGGCAGGATGCCGGTGGCGCCGCCCTCCTTGAGCACCTTGAACAACTGGCGCAC
>Ga0308167_1004026_pt1 | contig 11067 bp, 10 predicted proteins | sample PhyCR1_2_FD_202138 | JGI IMG/M metagenome (GOLD analysis project Ga0308167, IMG submission 202138) | Phyllosphere microbial communities from UC Gill Tract Community Farm, Albany, California, United States - DLSLRC.R1 | ecosystem: Host-associated > Plants > Phyllosphere > Unclassified | place... | reverse complement strand
CAGCACGGCACGGGCTTTATTACGGGTTTCGTCGGCTTCCGCCTGTGGAACAGAATCTAAAACAACGCCAGCACCGGCTTGAACGGTGGCAATACCGTCTTCTACGTAGGCCGAGCGGATCACGATGCAGGTATCCAAGTCACCGTGTGCGGTGAAATAACCCACGGCACCACCGTAGCTGCCACGGCGAGTTTGTTCAGCCTGCGAAATTAATTGCATGGCGCGAATTTTTGGTGCGCCGCTCAGAGTGCCCATATTCATGCAGGCCTGATAGGCGTGCAGCACATCCAGATCTTGGCGCAAGGTGCCGACCACGCGAGAAACTAAGTGCATGACGAACGAGTAACGGTCAACTTTGGTCAGGTCTGCGACATAGCGTGAGCCTGGTTCGCAAATGCGCGCCAGATCGTTACGTGCCAGATCGACTAACATCAAATGCTCTGCCAGTTCTTTATGGTCGGTACGCATTTCAAGCTCAATGCGACTGTCTAAATCGCGGTCTAACTCACCGTCGGTGCGGCGTCCGCGTGGGCGGGTGCCTGCAATCGGATAGATTTCAATCTGGCGGTTGGTCGCATCATATTTCAAGGCGCTTTCTGGTGAGGCTCCGAACAGAGAGAAATCGTTATCCTGCATAAAGAACATGTACGGGCTTGGATTGCTGTGTTTCAGCGTATGGTATGCCGCCAGTGGAGAAGGGCACGGTAGGCTGAAACGGCGTGAAGGCACCACTTGGAAAATTTCGCCGATACGAATGGCCTGTTGCATTTGGCTGACAACGGCACCAAAAGCGTCGTCGCTCAAATTACAGCTCAACTGCATATTTTCAACGCGAGGATGGGTAATTGGCGCAGCTTCTTGCGTCATCTGCTGGGTTAGCTGCTCTAAACGAGCCTGTAGGCGCTGTGCTTCAGCCGCATTCTCTGTAAATACGGAGGCTTGCAGGCGAGCGCTGCGGTGCTGGTGATCGAGTACCAACAAGGTTTCAGCCAGATAGAAGCAAAAGTCAGGGCAGCGTTGATCGCTGCTTAACGCAGCAAGATTTTCAAAGCCCGCTACCAAGTCATAGGCAAACAGGCCCCCAATAAACATGGCCTCACGTTCCTGCTCAGGCACGATAACCAGCGTGAGCAGGGTACGCAGTGCGTCAAACACCGAGCGTGATTTCAAACGCGCATCTTCATCCTGCAAAGTATCGATGGCAGGGAAATGCAGAACGCGCTGGTTTGGGGATATTTCGTTTTCAACATCTGCGGGCAATGCGGCGTCTAACAACGGAAGCAGGCCACGGCCATTTTCGGTCAATGCCTGAAGGGTGACGCTGCGGCCCATCGCGGTAATACGCAGGGCGCTATCGATAACTAACAGGCTTTTCAGATCCTGTTTGTTGTCGATCTCGGCAGATTCTAACAGTAACGTAGCGGGGCGAGCGCCACACAGCAGGTGAAATAGCGCAGTCGGATCGTTACGATAGGCCGCCGTTTGCGTTAACAAGGTCAAAGTGGGTTTTGTCGAATTCATTATTATGTCCGCTTGTTCGCTAGTGTTCTTTAAAAAGAGTTTTTTACTGAATTTTGGCTATAAAAAAGCCCGCAGGGTGCGGGCGGGGTGTGCTGGATTACATATCCGTAACACAGTTACTCCGCCCAACCGAATGAGTCGCGCCACCAACGTGCAGAAAGGGTCATTGCGGACACCTGCACCTGATTTGAAAACTGACTGTTTAAAGAAATCTTACGCATCTCATTCACCTTAATTTGCTGTCGGTATTTTCTGTTGGTACCACAAAAATGTGGGTTAGCACCGAACCTGTGTACTAGTAAACTAGTTTCATGGTTGTGTGTCAACACCTTTTAAATGAATAAATTTCAATCATGGAAAATAAGAGAAAAGAGCGTGGCGCAAGTGAATGATTTAGGAATTAGGTGAATAGGTTAGCGCTCGGCTAGGCATCCTAGGTATGATAGAGCCAGATACCGCAATAGGATGGCTATTTTGCAAGATACACTGCTTGAATCAGAAGAAGTGATGCTGTCACCTCAACCCCTGTTTGACCTGCACAGCCACACCACGGCATCTGATGGTTTACTTTCTAGCGCAGAGTTGGTGTCCCGTGCCGTCGAAATGGGCGTGACCACGTTGGCAATCACCGATCACGACACCACGGCAGGCATTCCCGCCGCACGCCGAGCTATTGTTGAGCAAGAGCTTGAACTTGAGCTGATTGCGGGCGTGGAAATTTCAACGCTGTGGGAGAATCATGAAATCCACATTGTTGGGCTCAACGTCGATATTGACAGCGCTGAGCTACAAACGTTGCTGAGTGAACAGGTGACTCGCCGTCAGGCGCGGGCGAAAGAGATCGCGCTGCGGCTTGAGAAAGCGCGTATTCCAGGAGCGCTTGAGGGAGCGACGCGTATCGCCGATGGTGCTGAGATCACGCGTGGTCACTTTGCCCGCTATCTCGTTGAGCAAGGCTATGCAACCAACGTCGGGGGTGTTTTCAAACATTATCTTGCGCGTGGTAAAACCGGTTACGCTCCGCCTCAGTGGTGTACAATTGAAGAGGCCATCGTTGCGATTCACCATGCGGGTGGACAGGCCGTGGTGGCCCATCCGGGCCGCTATCAGCTAAGCAACAAGTGGCTGAAACGGCTGCTGGCCGATTTTAAAAACTGGGGCGGCGATGCGATGGAAGTCGCACAGTGCCAGCAAGCCCCTAATGAGCGTTCGCAGTTGACTGCGTATGCGTTGCAGTTTGGGCTATTAGCTTCGCAGGGCTCCGATTTTCATCAGCCCTGCGCGTGGATTGAGTTGGGCCGCAAATTGTGGCTCCCGACGGGCGTTGAGCCTGTATGGCGAGATTGGTAACTCAGGCTATTGATCTTTCTGAGCTATCGACACGTCCTGAATAATGAGGAATTACAATGAGTCAGCTTTTTTATATTCACCCGGACAACCCTCAGCCGCGCCTGATTAGTCAGTGTGTGGAAGTTCTGCGTAAGGGCGGTGTTATCGTCTACCCAACGGACTCCGGCTATGCGCTGGGTTGCATGCTGGGTGAGAAAAACGCGATGGAACGTATTTGCCGTATCCGTCAGTTAGACAGCAATCATAACTTCACGTTGGTGTGTCGCGATCTGTCTGAAATCTCGACTTACGCGTTTGTCGATAACACCGCATTTCGCCTTATCAAGAATAATACGCCGGGCAACTACACGTTTATTCTAAAGGCCACGAAAGAAGTGCCGCGTCGTCTAATGAGCGAAAAGCGTAAGACGATTGGCTTACGCGTACCGTCTAACCCAATTGCGCTGGATCTGTTGGCCGCGCTCGGCGAGCCGTTAATGTCGACTACGCTGATGCTGCCGGGCAATGATTTTGCTGAGTCCGATCCGGAAGAGATCCAAGATTCACTGGGTAAAGTGGTGGACTTGGTTATCCACGGTGGTTTCTTAGGCCAGCAGCCAACCACGGTGATTGACCTGACCGAAGATTCACCGGAAGTGGTGCGCGTTGGCGCGGGCGATCCGAAGCCATTTATGTAATAACCCGCAGGGATAAAATCCCTGCTGATTTCACACAGTAAATTTGAATTTAAAAGGAACATGTATGTCTCAGATGCTGACTGAGAGTGAAGAATTGGCGTCCGATCTGGTTGCCTGCCAGCTGGTGATTAAGCAGATTTTAGACGTCATTGATGTGATTGCGCCCACCGAAGTGCGCGAAAAAATGGCCAGCCAGCTGAAGAGCATCAATTTTGACAAGGCCAGTATCGATCCTGTCACCAAGCGCGGTGTGCAAAAGGCTATTGCGCTGATTGAGTTGAAGTTTGCTCAGCAGGAGCAGGCACACTAGGTTTGACGGAAGACCGAGTATATAGAGCTCTCTACGTTCTTTTATTTTAGAGCAGTGAAGGGTTTCGAACGCCTATAGCAAATGTGTTTCCATTAAACCGCTGGCGTAGGCGTCTGAGCAAGGCGGCTCAAGCAACGCCGCCTTGTATATAGAATCTTTTATGTGAGAGCGGTGAAAGATTTCGTCCGCCCGTGAGCATTTGCGTTTCTATGAGACGGCTGGCGTAGGCGTCCGATGAGAGTCCCGTTGCGCGGGGACTCTCAACTCGCGCGCTTTTTACCGAGTCGTTTGGCCGACCGATCTCGGAGCGCACGTCCTGTGCGCCCTCAATCTGCCACCAGCATCCCTGCTGGCGGCTCTAAAATGCATTCTTTAAACATGAAAAGACAAAAGACTTTTTTGTCTTCTTATCTTTTAAATTGTCTAGGTCTTGGTAGGAAGAGCCGCCGGTACAGGGATGTACCGGTGGAGTTTGGGGCGCTCTGGATGGGCGATACCAAACCAGAAAACGGGGTAATTAAATGATCCTGCTCACAAAACAAGGAAAACAAATTGTTAATTAAATGTGTGATGCTATTATCAGGTTGTTGAATAACTTCGACATAGAGTTTCTCATGCATTTGCACCCGCTTGATTTTTTTGCTGATTTTTCGGTAAATGACAGCGGGTTTTCTTTTTTTGCTGTGGCATCGTGTCGCGAGCGTTTCTATCCTAGCCACCTTGTGGAAGGTGAAAGGATATTATTTACCATAAGTTTCACATGCCTTATCACCCAACAATTCACCACCGGAACTACTAAGTTCATGTCCTATATGCTTAACAACTCCTACGCCAATAATCTCACTTCATGAATGTTTTTATTTTATGAAGATAGTAAAAGCTAGATAGTTAGCAATAAGTGATATAAATCCAAATATCAAAATTAAAAACTTAGCTTTAATCCAATATATTTTTTTGGATGGTTGTTTTTTTATAAAAGAATATATATTTTTATCTAAATTCCTAACAAAAAAGCTATCATCACTGAATATTGCGGCCATAAGAAAAAAAATATCCTTTTGGAATGTGAATAGGATACCAGAACTTTGATAGGCCAAAACATCTGCAGGTATGTAGTGATACTGTTCAAGGAACTCATTACATAGTTCCTTGTGTTTATTATTTTTTAATTCTGAGTAAATGAAGGCTATCACTATGACAGCAAAACTGAAAAGTGATGAAAACATAATTAACGATTTCAATTACTCACCTCTCGATTCATATATATATTCTCCAAAACCTTCTCCTAGATTAGAGCCTGCTTCACCGCCAATATATCCACCAGTCACCCCCAGAACAACCCCGCAAGCTAGAGCTCCGACTCCACCTGCTTCAATAGTTAAAGCACCTAAAACCACGGTGCAAATCCCCATTCCTATAGCTCCGCCAGCAACCCCTCCCGTTAGCCCACCAGTAAAACTACCGGCTTCTGTGAATTTTTTCTTTGCACATTCACTCTCACGCCCAGTAGAGCAAGCCTCATTCACTTCATTGATTGAATGCAACGCGCTAAACCCTATCCCAACATAGCCTGTATATTTCATAAGCTTTACATACTTGGCAGCACGTTCTATATGTGTTGCATATCCGTCTATATCACTAACACCTGATGTATTCCATTTATGTGTGATTGAGCTTGTTGAAAGACCTAGAGCACTTTTTATCTTTGTGTATTCACCAAGCTTCATCCCTTTATTTAAAAAACCTACTTTAAGTACACTATCAAGCTGTTTAAATAGTTGGCTTCGTTTTACATAAAACTGATCACCAATAAGTGCGCCACGGGTTAAGTATGTATTTTTATATGTATCTTGTATTTCTTTGAGAATCTTCTCTATATTTTCGAAATATTTACCGACAGGATCAGCAGCAAGCCCAATTCCCTTATCAGCGAAACTAGAAAAATTCGCAATAGTTGCATAGTGTTTATGTAAGAAATTTGCTTCTTCATTTGTCAATGGAGCCAAGGCAGCATCAACTCGATCTTTAGCCGCTTTTAGATGTGCTATTTGTTCAGGATCTTGTTTAAGAGGGTCTACTAAAAGCAAGATAGACCCTGCTTTTACATCGCCACTCCCATTTAGTGAACGATATAGTTCCTTAGTCCCTTCAGGGGGAGATATAAACAAAAACTGCTCATAACTATTCACCGAGCTCGGGAGTGGCAAAACACAGAAACCAGCATCGACAGGTTCACGAGATGATGCTTCAGGAGCAATCAAAGGTTGGGAATGATTTTTAGCTGCTTGGGCGTATTGTGTTGGTGCCTCCGATTGTGGCGCAGCCACCATTCTTGCTTCTGCACGGCTAGTTTTCTCATATGTCGCACTCGAGAGTGATGAAAGAAGTTTAGCCCTGCATGGACAACTGCTAATGCTATCGAGCGTACCAGCTAGTTGCACATTATTATCCAGCATACCAGGGATGCCACCGATGATACGGTATGTCTTGCCATCTTTTCCGCATGTGACGAGATCGCCATGCCTCGAAGCAGCTCGGCCGTGCATATTGTAATTAGGATTGCCACCTCTAACCGTACCGCCGCAGCTTGTCTTATCACCTACGCGGATAAAATATCCTTTCTGACTCATGTGAAGCCTTCTCCCTAGAACTGAAAATTAGATTTTCCCAGCAGCTTTTAGTAATTCAATCTCTTCCGGATCGAAATAACCACATGTGATCTCCCCATTGGCTAGCCTTATCATTGCTGACATTTGTTGACCAGCATCAATTATTTCATCCCCGTTGCTTACGCGAGTCCCACTAGCCGTCACGGTGTATTTAACCCCCTCAACAATACTTTCCATCATGGTGCTTTCATCACGCTCGATACGACCTGCTGGAGCATCAGGGTAAACAACCTCGTCGCCTTCAATAGCCATGCTGAACTTGCGATATTTCATTCCACATCTGGTAGCAACAACTCGACCGCCGTTTTTGGTTTTGGCTCCATCTACAGCAAAAAATCGTATCTCATTGCATTGCGTCACAGAATCACCATTCTTGATTGATTAATATCTGGATAATGTACCAGTTTAACCATAGGACTTGTGTGTGAATGTTCAGATTTTCTAATAATTCAGAGTTTACTAATGGCGAAGACCAAAGACAGTGACTTATTCGAAAAATGATTGAGATTTAACCAAAGACAAAAGGAATACCCCAAAGATAAAGCGCCATTTCTTTGGGGGGGTGATGCGGAATGAACGTAATCAGAAAGCGATGAGCGCAGGGCAGATAACAAAAACTTACTCGTAGCGGCGGTAGTACAATTCCAGCTTGTTTTGCAGTTTTCCCAGCACCGTGCTGAACACCAGATAAATCAGCGCTGCTTCTACATACAAAATCAGTGGTTCATACGTCACAGAAACAATGCGCTGCGCAGCCAAGAACATCTCAGGGACGGTGATAACTGCGGCCAATGACGTATCTTTGATAAGCGAAATAAATGAGTTAGACAGCGGTGGAAGTGATACGAATACCGATTGTGGCAGGATCACGCGGCGCATGGCCTGAGAACTACTCATACCGATAGAATAAGAGGCTTCCCATTGGCCTTTAGGCACCGAGATAATCGCCCCACGGATGATTTCAGAGGTATAGGCACCCACGCTGAGCGTGAAACCAATGAGCGCCGCCGGAAACGCATCTAGGGTGATCCCCGCACTCGGTAAACCATAAAAGATTAAGAACAACTGCACGAGCAGCGGCGTGCCACGAATAACCCATACGTAGAAATCAAAAATCCACTTGACCGGTTTTGGCGCATAGAGGCGTACCAATGCGGTGATGAAGCCAAGGATAATCCCGCCAATAAAAGAGAGGATTGCTAAAGGCAGCGTGAATTGCAGTCCCGCAGACAGCAGACTCCAAAACGAATCAATCATCAGCTGTAGCCAGGCAAGGCCGTGAATATAGTCAGTCAGGCTGTGTAGCCAAGCCATATGCCGTACTCCTAATACAGTAAGTCTAAAAAATATGTCTTAAAACGATATGTCTAAAAACAGTATGCCTAAAGCGATCTTCCTAAATACAACAGCCCGCCTCATGAAGTGATACCCAGTTAAGGATTCACAGAGGCAGGCTTGTCACTATTTTGGGTATAGTGTTAAAGACGATTACTGAGAAACGTCCTGACCGAAGTAGCGTACAGAAATCGTTTTATAAGTGCCATCAGCTTTCATTTCGTCCAGCGCTTTATTTACCGCTTTCACTAATTCTGGCTGATCTTTGCGCAGCAGGATCGCTGAGTTCTCGGTATTTTCATCGGTAGCGACGATTTTAACTTTCGCATCTGGCTTATGCTTTTTGAAATCCAAGAATGACAGGTTATCGTTTAACGTTGCCGCAGCGCGGCCGCTTAACACCAGATCCAATGATTGGTTGAATCCATCGGTTGGCACTAAATCCGCGCCGTTTTTAGTCGCCAGTTTCGAATAGTTGCTGGTCAGGCTTTGAGCCGCTTTCTGGCCTTTTAAATCAGCAAAGCTTTTGATGGTGGTGTTGTCATCACGGACAACCAGCACCGCTTTAGAACCGATATAAGGCTGAGAGAAATCAAACTTGGCTTTACGCTCGTCGGTAACGCCAACTTGGTTAATGACCGCGTCGTAGCGTTTGGCGCTCAAGCCCGCAATCAAACCATCCCAACGACCTTCGACAAACTCAGGCTTAACGCCCATTTTTTCTGCTACGGCGCGTGCTACATCCACGTCAAAACCAACCAGCTTGCCGCTTTTGTCATGGTAAGTATAAGGCGCGTAGGTGCCCTCTGTTCCGAATTTCATCACGCCGGCAGACTTAATTGCTGCCAGATCATCGGCCGCTTGAGCCAGTGCGGAGGTAGCAAATAATGAGGTTGCAAGCAGAGCCAAGGTCATTTTTTTCATAGGTATCCCAATGTCTTACTTAAATTATTTGTTTAAAAAAAACGCAGATAATTGCGTTCCGTTATTGATGATGAAGCTAAACCATTGTTTGCGGTTTGCTAAATCACATTCTGCGATTATCAATAACCAAATGGAATAAAGCCTAAAAATCACGCAGTGCTTATCAGTTTAGATTAACCACCAGCCAAGCGCCGCAGAGATAACGAGAGCGGGAATAGAAAAAAGATGAAACGTCAGCCAGATGCGTTTTTCATTTGCCATGCGTAAGGCAATCAGATTGGCCATGGATCCCAGCGCAAACCCAAATCCGCCAATATTCACGGCGTAGGCCAGCGTAGTGGTGGCAGGAATAAAACCCAGCAGCAAAATGGTAGCCGGTACGTTGCTGATCACCTGAGAGAGCAGAATGCCGATCGTGTAGGTGCCAAAGGGTGAAAGATGCTGCATGTTTTCCGTGAGTGGTAATAACACTGGTAGCTGAGTCAGTAATTTCACATCGATAAACATCGCCATGAAAATGAAAATAAGCGCCCAATCGACCAGCAAAATGACTTTAGGGGACAAACATAATAAAGCGACCAGCACGATTAACAGTCCGAGGTAGGGCATGCCTAAATCGACGCTAATGAGAAACACGCCATAGAGCACAGCACAGGCCAGCAATAGCCCGCGCTTGCGGGTGCTGTTCTCGCGATCGGCCGGAGGACGAATAGTTTTGTTTGGGAAAAACATCAGCGTGAACAGCAATAGCAGAAACAGCAGCACGCCAGACAAAGGCAACATTTGCCCAATAAAGGCGCTGAACGACAGGCCGCTATGATTCCACAGCAATATATTTTGTGGATTGCCAATTGGCGTCAGCAAAGAACCCACGTTAACCGCTAATGCTTCAAAGATGATTAAACGGGTAACAGGTAAGGCGCTGAGTTTTTTTAAGGTGATGGTGAGCGGAACCACGATAAAAAGAGCGACATCATTAGTAAGAAACGTGGAAAGTAGCGCAGAAGCCACAACCATAAACAGCGCTAACGTTCGCTCATTGCTAAGGCGAGCCATCATTTTTCGCCCCAGCCAATCGAAATAGCCGCTCATCTCAACGCTTTTCGTCAGTAGCAGCAGTCCGAGTAAGGTGGTAATCGTGGGCCAATCAATCCAGCGAGGATAATCACGCAGCGGGGAAGACGTACAACAGGCCAAAATGACGCCAGCAAGCAAAAGAAATTGCAGTAAACGATCGCGCAGAACAGCGCCGAGAACGTGACGTAACGAGGTTGGCATAGTGCTGTTTCTCAGTGAATTCAGGCGCTTTGTTTATACATCACGTGCAGGGGCTGAATAGTAGACAGCTGAATGTCGGTCTGGAGCCGGTAGTTGGTTGGCGTGATATCGAAATGCTTGCGGAACATGTAGGTGAAATGCGACTGCGAGGCAAAGCCGTAGTAGACCGCGATATCGATAATCGACTCTTCGGTGTGGCGTAACCGTTTTGCTGCGCCAGACAGTTTACGTTCGCGAATATAGCGGCCTAAGGACATGCCGGTGGTTTCACGAAAAATTTTCTGCATATGCCACAGTGAATATCCAGAGTAGCGAGCTAGCTCATCCAGATAAATATCGCGGCCTAGATGTTGCTCTATCCACTCGCTTAGCGCACATACTAGGGCAATATTGCGTTCGTTCTGCGTCATTCGTTCTCCGGTAATCGTTCTCATTAGCAACATGCCGTCTACTACATATTACGACATCATGGCGTTTACCACTATACCCATCATACTTGAAGGCGTTTCAACCTCAGCTACACTGGCTTACGAACATTAATTTAACAAGGAATGGCCGTGAATTCATCTCCCGTTGCTCTCGTGACCGGTGCCAGCCGCGGTATAGGGCGGGCAACAGCATTATTGCTTGCCAAACGTGGGTATCGCGTGTGTATCAATTACTCTCAAAACCATGTGGCAGCACAGGCGCTGGCGCTGGAAATAGAGGCTTTAGGGCAGGAAAGTTTGCTGGTCTGCGCCAACATTGCGGATGAGATAGCCGTCTGCAATATGTTTAACCAAATTGAACACCATTGGGGGCGGCTGGATGCACTGGTGAATAACGCTGGAATTTTGCAAACTCAGTCCACAATAGAAGGCTTAACGGCAGAGAGAATTAACCAGATTCTGCATATTAACGTGACCGGAACGTTTTTGTGTTGCCGAGAAGCGGTTAAGCGCATGGCGAAACGCCACGGAGGGCGCGGTGGGGCGATTGTTAACGTTTCATCTGCGGCAGCCAA
>Ga0308167_1004024_pt1 | contig 11068 bp, 10 predicted proteins | sample PhyCR1_2_FD_202138 | JGI IMG/M metagenome (GOLD analysis project Ga0308167, IMG submission 202138) | Phyllosphere microbial communities from UC Gill Tract Community Farm, Albany, California, United States - DLSLRC.R1 | ecosystem: Host-associated > Plants > Phyllosphere > Unclassified | place... | reverse complement strand
CCTCGCACGCCTCCTCGCCCTCGGGGACCGTGTCGCACGCCGCGTCGCGGCACCCAAGCCGCCATCACTGACGGCGCTGCAGATCATCCGTATCTGATCCATCCCCGGCGGGAGCGCTCCCTTCGGACGCTCCTGCATGCCCAGAACACGGGCGGGTATTCGCCTGCCCGGAACCCCTGACGCATTCACGGGAACGGATCCATGAACACCACCATCACGCGCACCCTCGCGGCCGCCGCCGCACTCACCATCGGCCTCACCCTCGCCGGCTGCTCCACCAACAACGCCGGCTCATCGGACAGCTCCTCCTCGTCGTCCTCGTCGGCGGCGTCGGCGCACAACGACCAGGACGTCATGTTCGCGCAACAGATGCTGCCGCACCACAAGCAGGCCGTTGAGATGAGCGACATGCTCCTCGCCAAGGGCTCCGACGTGGACGCTGACGTCGTCACCCTCGCCAAGCAGATCAAGGCGGAACAGGGGCCGGAGATCACGTCCCTGACCAGCTGGCTGAAGCAGTGGGGTGAGCCCACCGAAGCCTCCAGCATGTCCGGGATGGACCACTCCTCGATGTCGGGAATGATGTCCGACTCCGACATGGACGCCCTCGACAGCGCCTCCCCGGCGGACGCCGGGAAGCTGTTCCTGCAGCAGATGGTCGAGCACCACACCAGCGCCGTCGACATGGCGGGGACCGAAGTCGACAAGGGCAAGAACACCGACGCGGTCGCGATGGCGAAGTCGATCGTGTCGAGCCAGACCGAGCAGATCAACCAGATGAAGGACATGCTCGCGTCGATGTGACCCCGGCCGTGGGTCGCGGCGGTGTCCCCCCTCCCCGCCGCGGCCCACGATCGGCCGCCCACTCTTTCCCTGCTTCGAGTTCCGCTCGACGTCCCACCCTTCGGCCGCAACCGGCCCATCGTTTCTTGGAGCCTTTCAGTGCCCCAGCAGCACCGTGCAAACGTCCCCACGCCCATGCCTACGCCCCTGACCCGGCGGGAAGCCCTCGCCGCTGAACGCGCGGCCGCGACCGCCCTTTCCAGCACCGCGGCCATCCCGCGGCCGCTCCCTGCACCCCCTCGGAGAGTGGCGGAGCCGCTGCGGACCATGCGTTCGCGTGCCCTTGCTGCGCTTCCGCTCACCGGGGCGGCGGCAGCCCTGGCTCTGTTCACTACCGCCGCGATTCCAGCCCAGGCCTCCACCGGACCAGCGACCGTGCTCCCCGGAGTCAACCCGGTCGCGACGGGGCAGAGTTTTACCGCCACGGGCGTCACCGTGTCCATCGACCGTGACGGTTACACCGTCACCAAGCCCACTCCGAAGCCGGTTATCACCACCAAGACCACCACGAGCAGCTCCAACACCGCCTCGACGACGGCCCCGAGCCCCGCACAGTCGGGTGCCATCGTGAATACCGGCGCCGGCGATATCCGCTGGCCGTTCCCGGGGCAGATCCGCATCAGCTCACCGTTCGGTGCCCGAACCGCGCCGTGCGCAGCATGCTCGTCGATGCACCAAGGCGCTGACATCACCCCCGGCGCCGGCACCCCCATCGGCGCAGTCGCCGCGGGGACGGTACGGGTCTCCGCGACGCACCCGGAGTACGGCCAGTACGTCATCATCGACCACCAGATCGACGGACAGACCATCTCCACCCTTTACGCCCATATGATCTACGGCTCGTCCCCACTCCGCGTCGGGCAGAGCGTCGCCGTCGGGCAACTCGTCGGCCTCGTCGGCAACACCGGCGCCAGCACCGGAGCGCACCTGCACCTGCAAGTCATGCTCGGTGGCAGCACCCCTGTCGACCCCATTGCATGGCTCAGGGCCAACGCGGGCCGGACGCTGTGACCATCACAGCACCCGTCGCCTTCACCAACATGTGCCTCATTCTGAACAGCTTCGGACAGGGTGTCCCCGCGTGTTCGCGTCGGCCGATTTCAGAGCGGAGTGCAGATTGATGAGACGTTGTGGGGCAACCGTCGCACTTGCGATCGCGCTCTCCGTCGTCCTCGCCGGATGCTCCTCAGGCAACGACTCCCTGTCGAAGCAGTACGGCAACGGGACCACGCAGAACTACATCTCCGGTGACGGTGCGGTGACCGAGGTCGCCGCCGACAAGCGCACCGACGCGGTCGACTTCTCCGCGACGACCTCCGACGGCGAGACGATCTCGGCCAAGGCCCTGCGCGGCAAGGTCGTCGTCCTGAACTTCTGGTACGCCAGCTGCCCGCCCTGCCGTGCCGAGGCGAAGTACCTCAACAAGGTGCATGCGGCGTACACCGACAAGAACGTCCAGTTCATCGGCGTCAACGTCCGGGACCAGAAGGCCACCGCCGCCGCGTTCGAGCGCACCTTCAAGGTCGACTACCCGACGGTGCTCGACGCGGACAAGGGCACCATGCAGCTCGCACTGTCCGGGCAGATCGCGCCGAACGCCGTCCCCGCGACGATCGTCCTCGACAGCAAGGGCCGGGTCGCCGCCCGCGTCCTCGGCGCCGTCGACGGCACGAGCATCCTCGACACCCTGGTCAGCGACGAGCTCAAGGCGTCCTGACCCCATGAGCGGCAACCCCTTCTCCGACGCGATCCTCAGCGGGCAGATGCTCGTCGCCCTCCCGGTGGCGCTGCTCGCGGGGCTCGTGTCGTTCCTGTCCCCGTGTGTGCTGCCCCTCGTGCCGGGCTACCTCGGCTACGTCGGCGGCGTCGCGGAGGGCGGGCAGCGCCGCGGCCGCGTGGTGCTCGGGGTGCTGCTGTTCATCCTCGGGTTCACGGCCGTGTTCGTGGCCTACACGACGGTCTTCGGCGCGCTCGGCTTCTGGCTCGTCCGCTGGCGCGACCTCATCACCCAGATCCTCGGCGTGGTGGTCATCGCGATGGGCCTCGTGTTCGTCGGCCGGTTCACGTTCCTGCAGCGCACCATCAAGCCCAGCTGGACCCCGGCCACCGGGCTCCTCGGCGCCCCCCTGCTCGGCATCGTGTTCGGCCTCGGCTGGACCCCGTGCCTCGGCCCGACCCTCGCCGCGATCAACCTGCTCAGCGTGCAGTCGGGCAGCGCCTGGCAGGGCATGTGGCTCGGGGTCGCGTACTGCCTCGGCCTCGGCATCCCGTTCGTGCTGGTCGCGCTCGGCGCCGGCTGGGCCACGGGAGCGATCCGTGCCGTGAAGCGCCACATGCGCACCGTCAACATCATCGGAGGAGCGATCCTGATCGTCATCGGTCTGCTCATGGTCACCGGAATCTGGTCGGCCGTCATGTCGAGCGTCGGGGCGGTGATCCAGAGCTATGTCCCGGCAGTCTGAGACCGACGACAGCCGGATCGAGAACGGCACCGCGTCCGACCCGATGCGGCCCTCCGACCACGTCGACGGTGCTGGACCGGCCGACGGCGGCGGCGGCGGCGAGGTCAACCAGCCGAAGCTCGGCCTGATCGGGTACGTCCGGTTCTTCTGGCGACAGCTCACGAGCATGCGGACGGCGCTCTTCCTCCTCATGCTGCTCGCCCTCGCGGCGATCCCCGGCTCCCTCGTGCCGCAGCGCACGGCGGACCCGAACGGCGTGGTGCAGTACAAGGCGGACCACCCGCAGCTCTTCCCGGTCCTCGACAAGCTGCAGGTCTTCGACACCTACACCTCGGTGTGGTTCTCCGCGATCTACCTGCTCCTCTTCGTGTCCCTGATCGGCTGCATCGTGCCCCGCACGAAGCACCACTGGCAGGCCCTCCGCACCCGTCCGCCGAAGACGCCCGCGCGCCTGACGCGTCTGGCGGGCTACCGCAGTGTCGCCGTGAACCCGGACACGGTCACCACCGCAGCGGGTGGGACGGACGCAGCCACGGGCCTCCCGTCCGTCGAGCACGCCGTGACGCGCGCGATGGCGATCCTGAAGCGCTCCGGCTACCGCGTCGAGCGGTTCGGCGACTCGGTGAGCGCGGAGCGCGGCTACCTGCGCGAGACCGGCAACCTGGTGTTCCACGCAGCCCTCGTCGGCGTGCTGCTCGCCGTCGGCGTCGGCGGCGGGTTCGGCTACACCGGACAGCGGCTCCTGGTGGAGGGCCAGACCTTCTCGAACGTGCTCGGTTCGTACGACTCGTTCAACCCGGGCCGCTGGTTCCAGCAGACCGACCTCAAGGGCTACAACCTGACGCTCGACAAGTTCGTCACGAAGTACGAGGAGCGGAACCTCGACGCCCTCGGCCAGGCCCTCGACTACTCCGCCACGGTGACCAGCAGGGAGAAGGGCGGCGAGGCGAAGACCAGCCGCCTCGGCGTCAACGACCCGCTCAGCGTCGGCGGCACGAACGTGTACCTGCTCGGCAACGGCTACGCCATGGGCGTGACGGTGCGCGACGGCAAGGGCGACGTGGCGTTCAAGGACGTCGTGCCGTTCCTGCCGGAGGACTCGAACTACACCTCGACCGGCGTCATCAAGGTGCCGGACGCCGTTCCGGACCAGCTCGGCATGGTCGGGTTCTTCTACCCGACGGCCTCGAAGCTGTCGACCGGCGCGTACACCAGCGCCTACCCGGACTCGCAGAACCCGCTCCTGACGCTGCAGGTCTACACCGGCGACCTCGGTCTCGACGACGGTGTGCCGCGGAGCGTGTACACGCTCGACACGTCGGGCCTCAAGCAGATCGCCGGTCGCCAGTCCGACGCGGCGAGCATCGAGCTGAAGCCCGGGCAGACGAAGACCCTGCCGAACGGTGCCGGGTCGATCACCTTCGACGGTGTGAAGCGGTACGTGTCGCTGGATATCAATCGTGACCCGTCACAGGTTCTCGTCGGCGCGTTCGCGATCCTGGCAATGCTGGGACTGCTGACCTCGCTGTTCGTCCCGCGTCGGCGTATCTGGATCAAGGCGCTTCGGCAAGCCGACTCCGAGAACGGTGAATACAACCTCGAGTATGCGGGCCTTGCCCGCGGCGAGGATCCGAACCTCCTGCGCGCTGTCGACGACATTGCTCGGCAACATTTCGCGCTCATCTCCAACAGGAGCTCAGAATGAACATGACCACAAACCTCGCGACCTACTCGGTCGTGCTGACGTACTCCGCGATGGCGGTCTACGTCGTCGCGTTCATCGCGTTCGCCCTCGACATGGCGAAGCGCTCCGGCGAGGTCGCCGCGGCCTCCTCGGGCGCCGGGGCACCGAAGGCCGCCGCCGAGCAGAAGACCGTCGCGACCGTCCAGGGCGGCACCGTCGTCCTGGAGCGCGTCGCGCAGTCCTCCGACGGCGACGGCTCGTCCCGCCGTGGCACCCGCTTCGAGCGGGTCGGCATGGCGATGACCGTCCTGGCGCTCGTGCTGCACGTCGGCTCGGTGGTCCTCCGCGGGATCGCGGCCGACCGTGTGCCGTGGGGGAACATGTTCGAGTTCTCCCTGACCGGCACGGCGCTGATCATCCTGATCTTCCTGCTCGTGCAGCTCTGGCAGAACCTCAAGTTCCTCGGCGTCTTCATCACCGGCCTGACGATCATCCTGCTCGGCATCGCCACCGTGAACTACTACGTGCCGGTCCGTCCGCTCGTGCCCGCGCTCGAGTCGTACTGGCTCGTCATCCACGTGTTCGTGGCCATCGCCGGCACCGGGTTCTTCGCCCTCGGCGCTGGGCTCGCGGTGGCGCAGCTGGTGCAGACCTACCACCAGGGCCGGACCACCTCGAACAAGATCCGGTTCATGGAGACGCTGCCCGACGCCGACCGGCTCGAGGTGCTCACCTACCGTGTACTCCTCGTCGGCTTCGTCCTCTGGACCTTCACGCTCATCGCCGGTGCGATCTGGGCCGAGCGGGCCTGGGGCCGCTACTGGGGCTGGGACACGAAAGAGGTCTGGACCTTCATCATCTGGGTCGTCTACGCCGGGTACATCCACGCGCGTGCGACGCGCGGCTGGCGCGGGGCACGGTCCTCGTGGCTGGCGCTCATCGGCTTCGCCGCGGTCATGTTCAACTTCTCCGTCGTGAACGTCTTCTTCAAAGGCCTGCACAGCTACTCGGGAATCTGAATATGCGCCGGATCAAACTGACTCTGTCATTTCTTGTGCAAAGGATCCCGCGCCTTCGCCGGAACGTCATCCTCACGGGAGCCGCCCTCACGCTGTTGCTCCCGCTCACGGCGCCAACGCCGGCTCGCGCGGCAGACTTTCCGACCTGGGATCAGGTGGAAGCCGCCCGCGGCAGCGAGCAGAGCAAGCAGGCGCAGATCAGCACGCTGAACGGGCTGATCGACCAGCTGCAGGAGAAAACGCAAGCGACCGACGACCGGGCTGACGCCGCCGGTCGGACCTACCAGTCGGCGCAGGATGACCTCGATCAAGCCACCGCAGCGCACGCGAAACTCGCCGCGAGCACGACTGCCGCGACAACGGAATCCGAAGAGCTCGGCAGCACCGTCGGGCAAGTCGCCGCGGCCCTCACCCGACCAGGCGGCAGCGGCCTCGGTGCCGGCGCGATCCTCGGACAGGACGACCCAGATGCGTTCCTGCAGGGGTTGAGCATGTCGAGCAAAATCGGCGAGCAGGTCGATGGCCTCTACGCCCGCGCGAGCACCGCGGCGAAAACCGCCGGCGCCCTCGCCGCCCAAGCCCGCGTCGCAAAGAACGCCCGCACGAAGCTCGCGGACGCCGCGCAAGACGCCCTCGATGCCGCCGTCGCCGCCAGCGAAGCCGCGGCAGCCGCGGAGGCGAGCGAGCGGGAGAACGTCAGCACGATGCGTGCCCAGCTGGCGACGCTGCGCGATGACCGGCTCAGCATCGAGCAGGGCTATGAAGCAGGCGTCCGCGCCCGCGCTGCGGCCGCCGCTGCCGCAGCGAAAGCCGACGCGGAAGCCCGCGCCCGCCAACAGGCAGCCGCCGCAGCCGCAGCCGCAGCCGCGTCGCGCCCTGCCGCGTCAGCGCCCGCACCGTCCGCCCCCGCTGCCGGCAGCACGCGTCCCAGCGGCAGCGGGACAGCGCCCGGGTGGACCCGACCAATCACCTCGTACACCTTCTACCAGGCGTACGGGTACCGCATCCACCCCGTCTACGGCGACTACCGCCTCCACGCCGGAGCCGACTTCAGCGCCCCCTGCGGCACCCCGCTCTACGCCACCGCCGCCGGCACCGTCACCTACGCCGGACCCTACGGCGGCTACGGCAACATCATCATCATCGACCACGGCGGCGGCATCACCAGCGCCTACGCCCACGTCTACGCCACCGGCATCTACGTCCGCACGGGGCAAACCGTCGCCGCCGGCACCAACATCGCCGGCGTCGGCAACGCCGGCGTCTCCACCGGATGCCACCTGCACTTCGAGATCCGCAACAACGGCGTCGCCACCGACCCGATGGCCTTCCTCGCCACACGAGGAGTCAGCTAAGCCCGAACCGGCCACCATGGCCCCCACACGTTCGACGTCAACCGACGCCGGCGAAACAGCAGTACCGACGGAAAGGATGACCCATGAGCACCACCACCGACATGCTCCGCACCTACCCGAAGGACCTCGGCAGCATCGACCAGGCAGCCCTCGCCGCCTGCGTCGACGCGTGTTTCGAATGCGCGCAAACCTGTACCGCGTGCGCCGACGCGTGCCTCGCCGAAGACATGGTCGCCGAGCTCACCAAGTGCATCCGCACCAACCTCGACTGCGCCGACATCTGCGCAACAACCGGCAACGTCCTCTCCCGCCACACCGGCTACGACGCCAACCTCACCCGCACGATCCTCGAGGCGTGCCTGGCCGCCTGCAAGGCGTGCGGGGACGAATGCGCACAGCACGCCGACATGCACGAGCACTGCAAGATCTGCGCCGACGCATGCCGCCGCTGCGAAGAAGCCTGCGCCGCGCTCCTCGCCAGCCTCTAACCGTCCAGACCAGCAGAAGGCCACCCTCACGTCAGGGTGGCCTTCGTGGGTGCTCGGTTGCCAACCAGCATCCCCGGCGAGTGCTCACACCATCGACACGAAGCGCGGCGAAAAGGGCGACATCGAGCAAAGCTGCTCACAGTCGCGCCGCTTGGACCAAGCGAAGTATTTCGGGGGCCGTGGAAATCGTGACTATCGGGCTGGCGTGGTGATGAGGCTGGCGAGGGTGTCGAGCGCGCCGGGAACGAGGGAGAAGTACGCCCAGGTGCCGCGCTTCTCGCGGTGCAGGATCCCGGCGTCGACGAGGACCTTGAGGTGGTGCGAGACGGTCGGCTGGGACAGGCCGAGCGGTTCCTGCAGGTCACACACGCATGCCTCGGCGCCGTCGTGCGCGGCGACCATCGAGATGAGCCGGAGCCGTGCCGGGTCGGCTATCGCTTTGAGTGACTTCGCCAGCACCTCCGCGGATGCCTGGTCCATCGCCTCGGTCGTGACGGGTGAGCAGCACGCGGTGACGTCCTGAATGGGGAGCAGCTCGATCGTCATGACCTCATCCTCCCACGGACTTCGACACACGTCTATATTTGCGCTCATCGATATCGACGTGCTTCGATGTACCCGCCGGGTTCCGGCTCCCGCTCGATCCGTGAAGGACCAGCCTGATGACTCACCTCCTCGCCGTTGGCGGCAGTGACGCCGGCATCGCCGCAGCGCTCCGCGCCCGTGAACTCGACCCGTCGACGGATGTGACGGTGGTGCTCGCGGACGAGTTCCCGAACTTTTCCATCTGCGGCATCCCGTACTGGGTTTCCGGCGACGTCGCCACGGAAGCGTCCCTCGCGCACCGCACCCGCGCGGACCTCGAAGCCGCCGGCATCACCGTCCGCTCCTCCACCTGGGCTTCCGCCATCGACGTCGACCGCCGCCGCCGCCGCCTCACCGTCACCGGCCCTGCCGGCGTCGAGGAGATCTCCTACGACGAGCTGCTGATCGGCACCGGCGCCGAGCCGGTGCGTCCGGCCGGGGTCCCGTTCGGGGAACCGGGCATCCACCTGCTGCACTCCATGACCGACGCCGAGCAGGTCGTCGCTGCCCTCGAGCTGCTGCCGGCGGGGAGCCGGGTGGCAGTGGTCGGTGCCGGGTACATCGGCCTAGAGATAACCGAAGGGCTCGTCGCCCGCGGGTTCGACACGACGCTGATCCAGCGCGGCCCGGAAGTGCTCTCCACCCTCGACCCGGAACTCGGGTCCCTCGTCACCGCCGAGGTCCGCCGCCACGGCGCGACCGTGCTGACGGGGTCCACTGTCACCGGGATCACACCGGCAGACGGTGGACAGTGGCGCGTCGCCACCAGCTCGACCTCTGGCGACGCGGAGGGCACGTTCGCCCTCGTCGTGGTCTGCGTCGGCGTCCGTCCCGTCACGGGACTCGCCGTAGCCGCTGGAGCGCAGCTGGGCCAGGCTGGCGCGATCGTGGTCGACGCGTCCATGCGGACCGGGGTGCCGCACGTGTGGGCTGCCGGTGACTGCGTCGTGACGCACCACCGGCTTCTCGGCACGACGTGGCTGCCGCTCGGGACGACGGCGCACAAGCAGGGTCGCGTCGCCGGGGAGAACATGCTCGGCGGCTCGAAGACGTTCGCCGGTTCGGTGGGGACGCAGGTGGTGAAGGTGTTCGACCTGGTCGCTGCCCGTACCGGCCTCCGCCAGCACGAAACCAGCCCGCTCGAGGTGCCGCCGCTGACTCGGGTGACGGTGGCGGATGACCACAAGCGGTACTACCCGGGCGCCGTCCCGCTGACGATCAGCGTCACCGGCGACCAGACCACCGGTCGGCTCCTCGGCGCGCAGATCGTCGGGCAGCGCACCGCGGAGATCAGCAAGCGCATCGACACGTTCGCCACCGCCCTCCACGCGGAACTCACCGTCGACGACGTGATCGATCTCGACCTCAGCTACACGCCGCCGCTCGGGTCCCCGTGGGACGCCGTGCAGGTCGCCGCGCAGGGCTGGGAGCGCGCCGCCGCGGCGGCGAATCAGGCTGCGGTGACGGACTGATGGTGATGGCTGTGGTCGCGGCGGCGATCTTCGTCGCGACGCTCGTGGTGGTGATCTGGCAGCCCAAGGGCTTCCCGATCGGGTACACGGCGCTCATCGGCGCCGTCATCGCCCTCGCCACCACCGTCGTCGGCCTCTCCGACGTCCCGACCGTGGTCGGGATCGTGTGGAACGCGACACTGACGTTCGTCGCGGTGGTGCTGATCTCGTTGATCCTCGACGAGGCCGGGTTCTTCGAGTGGGCTGCCCTCCACGTCGCCCGTTGGGGTCGCGGCAACGGACGGCTGCTGTTCGTGCTGATCGTCGGCCTCGGCGCCGTCATCGCGGCGGTGTTCGCCAACGACGGGGCTGCGCTGATCCTCACCCCGATCGTCGTCGGGATGCTCCGGGCCCTGAACATGCCGCAGAAGGCGGCGCTCGGGTTCATCCTCGCCACCGGGTTCATCGCCGACACCGGCAGCTTGCCGCTGGTGGTGTCGAACCTGGTCAACATCGTCTCCGCCGACTACTTCCACCTCGGCTTCGCCGAGTACGCGGCCGTCATGATCCCCGTCGGCATCGTCTCCGTCCTCGCGTCCCTCGGCATGCTGCTGCTCTACTTCGGCAAGAGCATCCCGAAGCGGTACGACGTCCTCGCCCTCACCAGCCCTGCCGCGGCGGTGAAGGACCGGGCGACGTTCCGTGCCGGCTGGGTCGTCCTGGCGCTGCTGCTGGTCGGGTACTTCGCCGCCGACCCGCTCGGCGTCCCGCTCGCGGCCGTCGCCGGTGTCGGGGCGGTCGTGATCGTCGCCGTGGCGGCCCGGCAGCCCGCGTTCCTCTTCGCCCGTGCGGAGGCTGCCCCGGTCCTCGTCACCACGGGCGGCACCGCCACCGTCACCGCCGGCGGCGCTGGGTCGGGTGCGCCGTCGGGTCGGGTGATTCCGGTGTGGAAGACGATCCGGGAGGCGCCGTGGCAGATCGTGCTGTTCTCCATCGGCATGTACCTCGTCGTCTACGGCATCCAGAACCAGGGCCTCACCGACCACCTCGCGACGCTGTTCGACGTGTTCGGTGACCACGGGGTCCTCGTCACCGCGCTCGGCGTCGGGTTCACCATCGCGATCCTCGCGTCCCTGATGAACAACATGCCCACCGTCCTCATCGCCGCCCTCGCCATCGGC